>RCND010002626.1_pt1 | contig 12587 bp, 14 predicted proteins | sample 2041351 | NCBI WGS metagenome assembly RCND01 (sample SAMN09708230, study PRJNA481090) | Marine sediment metagenome, whole genome shotgun sequencing project. | biome: marine sediment; feature: ocean; material: sediment; isolation source: Sewage treatment plant 12B marine sediment (STP12B) ...
GATACTTACGCCGTTTCCGTCGCCGGTGCACTCGGACTCATGCAGATCATGCCATTTTGGCGCGACGAAATTGGCCGGCCGGATGACAACCTTATTCACCTCGAGACCAATCTTCGCTACGGCTGCACCATCCTTAAGTTCTATCTGGACAAGGAGAACGGCGACTTACGGCGCGCTTTGGGTCGCTACAACGGCAGTCTCGGGCACCGGAAGTACCCGAACAAGGTTATCGAAAAACTCAGCGGCAAGTGGTTTCAGGGCTGATCGGCAGAACTAAGCCGCAAAGCGTCCAGCGCACTCGCTTTCGCATTAACGGCGTCACGGCGCGCCATATCGTACTGACGCTGGCTAATAAAACCCTCCGCGCTTTCCAGATAATCTATGGCTGCCCGCAGGTCGCCAGGTGCACGCTTATCTGCACCGGCCTCCTGCGCTACGGTAATTGCTTGCCGCGCGTCGCTCATCTCTTGCACCGGCGCGCTTTGGCAGCCGGCTATGGCCAGCAAGGCCGCGAGCGTCGTAACTCGTAGAAAATGTGACAAACGGGTAGTAAGCATTGTTATTCTAATAATCCGCAACCCAACCACGCTACCAATAGCGCGCCCACGCCGTCAAGGAAACCTGCAAATGCTTACGATTTATCACAACCCGCGTTGCTCAAAATCGCGTAAATCCTTGGAATTGCTCCAAACCTCCGGCGTTGAACTCGCAATCGTCGAATATCTAAAGGAAGCCCCGAATGCCGGTCGAATTCTAAGCATGGCCGGCTTTCTAAATGTCCCTGTGGCCGACTTGTTACGCCGCGGCGAGGACGAGTTCAAGAACGCGACCGACCTCCCGGAGCTTAGCGATAATCCCGCGCTCGCGGCATGGATCGAGTCCCACCCAAAAACTCTGGAACGGCCGATCGTTGTGGACGACGAAACTGACCGAGCTGTCATCGGCAGGCCGCCGGAGAACGTCCTGACACTGACCAAGAGCTGAGATTCATATGAGCGAAATACTGGTTTTATACTATTCCGTTAATGGTGGGACAGAAGCGTTGGCTCGCGAAGTCTGTATCGGCGTTGATTCCGTGTCCGGCATGGCATCGCGCTTGCGAACAGTTCCGGCCGTATCAACAGTCAGTGAGAACGTCGAGAGCGACATTCCTGATTCCGGACCGCCCTACGCTTCACCTACGGATCTGGCCGAATGCAGTGGCCTGGTCATGGGTAGTCCAACGCGATTTGGCAACATGGCTGCGGCGCTGAAGTATTTCCTGGACGGCACGGCGAGTGCATGGCTCTCAGGTGCAGCGAGTGGCAAGCCAGCCGGCCTGTTTACCTCGACGTCGTCGCTACATGGCGGTCAGGAAGTAACACTGTTAACGATGGCGATACCGTTGTTGCATCACGGCATGCTGATTAGCGGCATTCCTTATTCGGAAGAAGCGCTCGGCGCCACAACATCCGGAGGCACCCCCTACGGCGCCAGCCACGTATCGTGGGATCGGAAGGCGGATTCCTTGTCAGAACACGAGCGTGAACTTGCACGCGCGTTGGGCAAGCGCGTCGCGACCATCGCGCAGAAACTTAGCTGATCCGCTTTAGGGTTGTTGCAGCACTTCTTTGACGAACGGGATAGTGAGTCGGCGCTGCGCACGCAGGGCTTCGTCATCTAACTTATCCAGGACACCGTATAAGCTGGCCATATCTCTACGACTTCTGTTGAACAAGAACTGTGCCGTTTCATCCGGAAGATCAAGTCCACGCTGAGCAGCGCGCAATTGCAACGCCTGTTGCGTTTCAACATCACCCAGTGGCTGCACCTGAAATATGGGTAGCTGGCTAAGGCGACTTTCCAGATCGGCCAGTTTAAATCCCGCCGACCGAGGCGCTGCATTAGCCGTGATAATGAGTCGGCCTTCGGTCGCCAGCACCTGATTATAAAGTAGGAAAAGTGCGCGCTCCCAATCCGGATCGCCGGCGACCAGGTGAATATCGTCGATACACACCAAAGCGCGATTAGCCAACCCTTCAAGTATTTCCGGAGACGTGCCAGCAAGCATGCTCAAGGGAATATAGGTGGACTGATCCCCGGCCTCCTCGCACACCGCTTGCAACAAGTGCGTCTTGCCCGTGGCCGCGCCGCCCCATAACCAACAACCCGCGCCGTCCCCGCCAGCCGCAAGATTGCGCAAAGTACCCAGCAAGGTCTCATTGCCGGCTGCAAGGAAACTTGCGAATACCGCGTGATCCGCAAGGCGTAATGGCAAGGCCAGTTGGCTCATACTGCGATTTCGGAATGTTCTTTTAGATATCGGTCGTACGCGAAGCGAACCAGTACCGACAAGACTGCGGCCGCCGGCAATGCCAGCAAAATGCCGAAGAATCCGAACAATTGCCCGCCCGCCGCGATCGCGAAAATTATAATGACCGGGTGCAGGCCGATACGATCGCCAACCAGCTTCGGCGTCAGGACAGAACCCTCCAAGAGTTGCGCGATAGTAAATGTGACAACGACACCGAGCATTAACCACAGAGGGTTCGGTTCGAGTGCTACGGTGAGTGCTGCCAAACCGATGCCAAATACGAATCCCAGATACGGTACAAAGCTAACCAGGCCCGATACAACACCGATCGCGATCGCATACTTTAGCCCTACCAAACTCAATCCTGTGGAATAGATTACTGTCAGGGCAAACATGACGAGCAGCTGACCGCGAAAAAATGCGCCGAGAACGTCGTCTGTCTCGCGAGCTAGTTGCAACACCGTCGTACGCTGCTTGAAAGGAATAAGCGCGCTGCGACAGGATTTTGTCCCAGTCACGCAGCAAATAAAACGTCAATATAGGGATAAGGAACAGGCTCAAGAACGCCGTAGCTACTGCGCCGCCCGACTTTGATACCGACATCAAAATACTCGCCGCCCAGGTGCCGGCCGTATCGCTGTAGCGCGCCAGGAAAGAGCCAACACCGACATCATCTCCCGCTTCGACATTCAGGAGGCTCATGATTTTCGGCAACCACACTTGCTCGACGCTAACGATAATGTCCGGTAACGCGGAGAACAGCGCCGAAATCTGCGATTGAATCAGGGGGCCCACCAGCAAGATCAGCAACGCCAGCACCAGGATCATAAGTAGAAAAACCGAAACCACGGCGAGTGTGCGCGGAAACTTCGCCCGTTCGAGCCGATCCGCCAAGGGGTCACAGATGTAAGCGAGCAAGGCTGCCGCAACAAATGGCGTCAGAACCGGCGCTAGCAGGTAAATAAGCCAGCCCACCAGAGCAACAGCGATCAACCAGTTAATACGTCGGTCCTCAGCCATAACTTAGGTCCCCGATCTGGCGCTACGAATCCAGGTTGATACGTAGTCATATCCACTTATGACCGCCGTTACCAGAACGGATGCGCCGAGTACCGTAATGGTGATGTCGTCTGGCCAGTCATAGCCTGCCTTCGCGATTACCAGCACTAAGAAGGTGAATTCGAGTGCGGTATTCAGTTTGCTGATTCGCGTCGGCTCACCATCGAGTCGGCGTACCAGATAGTGGTAAATGAAAGACCCTGCCACGATCACCACATCCCGAAAGATGACAATAAATGCGAGCCATACGGGAATATGCCCTAGATATGCCAGCGTTCCATACGACCATGCAATGAGTAATTTGTCGCCCGCTGGGTCCAGAAAAGCGCCGAGACGCGTATCCCAGTGGTATTTTTTCGCCAGATAGCCATCAATGCCGTCCGACAAACCTGCACCGAAAATAAGAGCCAGCGCCCAACCGAATTGTTCGTTCACGAACAACCACAAAATCGGCAAAATCAGAGCGATTCGCGAAATTGATATAGCGTTAGGTAACCAGCTTAAGGACATTGGATGTGTTGCTGCTTCTTGTTATTCAGGGCTGTAAAAAAAATTCAACGATGCATTCAACGTTGAATCCAGTGACTCTATCCGAATTCGGTCTCCGTCGAAGCCATTCTGCTCGATCAAGCCGCCGAACCGCAATGCCCTGCGCAATCGGTCCAGACCACCTATTGCCTCTACCCGGTATTGGATCCGATCCCCGACTACCTCGCTAATCACAAAGCTCTCGATGACGTTCGTCGCCGCTAGCAGGTCCTGAATTTCACCATAGGCTTCCACCGAGTCGATCCCCGACACATTGAGATCGACTATTTCCATGGATTCGTCGCCGCTGATGGCAAATTCGTCAGCCAGATGATCGGCGACGAGCCCGAGGACCATTTCCGGTTCGCCACTCCAGACGCGCTCTTCATCAGCGAAATAGTAATTCCAGCGATTGCGCTGATTTGAATCGGGTCGGATTCGCCCCACCAAAACGGAGTCTGCCTCGTAGCGCCCTGACGCAGCCAGCAGCTGCTCGTCAAAACCGCCCCATATGTCGCTAAAGGTCACATTCTGTTGATCTTCGGTATCCATCAAAGGGAATAGAACCGGCAGCCCACGACGTTCTGACATATCCAGGACTCGTTGCCGCAGCAGTCTATTGCGATCAATCGAGCGTCCCGAGTCACGGCTTTGATCAGGATCGCCGGCGGCGATAATCTCGCGATCGCCTTGCCCCCAATCTACGGCCAGCCATATCAATGTGACGGGTCGCTCGCTTGCCCACACCGTTTGTCCTGATTGTCGCAATACCTGTTCAATCGCCTCGCCGTCAAAAGAGACCCACAAGGTGTCGTCTTCACCAGGGCTATATTGCACCACATAGGAAGCCGGCCTCGGAAACAGCAGCTCGATCATTTCCGGATCTGAACTCAATTGCGCGCCGGAAACGCGCAATAGCACCGCCGCGAGCGCTGCCTTATAGGCCTCCTGGCGCGGATCGCTCTGCTCTTCGTCAAGCGCAACTTGCGCTGTAAACAGCGTTGCAACTTCAACCGCCCTTGCCGTAGGTATGCTGGTAAAGGCAAGCGTCGATAGCAATAACGCCAGCGGCAAAGCCCGTAATTTCGGAATGCCTGATGATGTAAAAAAGTGCGAATTCAGCAAGGATGGTTTCCCAATCTGTGTCCAAGCTCTATTATATCGTCGATATTCGGGCGCCGCCCGCATCTGTTTTCCTAAGACCCCATTTCGAGAGCCCATGAGCAGCGAGCCACTAACCTATAAAGATGCCGGCGTTGATATCGAGGCCGGCAGCGAACTGGTTGAGCGTATCAAACCGATGGTGAAGCGAACCATGCGCCCGGAGGTCCTCGCGGGTCTTGGTGGTTTTGGTGGATTATTCGCGCTGCCGCCAGGCCGGTATCACGAACCCGTGCTCGTATCCGGCACTGACGGGGTCGGTACCAAGCTAATGATCGCGCAACAGTTGAATCGACACGACAGCATCGGCATTGATCTGGTTGCAATGTGTGTAAACGACATTCTGGTGCAAGGCGCAGAGCCGCTGTTCTTTCTTGACTATTTCGCCTGCGGCCAGCTTGACGTCGATACCGCGGCCGATGTTGTTGGCGGTATTGCCGAGGGTTGCGCGCAATCCGGCGCAGCACTAATCGGCGGCGAAACCGCGGAAATGCCAGATATGTATGCCCCCGGCGAGTACGATCTCGCGGGATTTTGCGTGGGTGCAGTCGAGCGAGCAGAAATGATTGATGGCTCAACTATCTCTGTCGGCGACGCACTGATCGGCCTCGCATCCAATGGCGTCCATTCGAACGGCTATTCCCTGGTTCGCAAGGTGCTCGCGTTAGCGCCTGATGACAAGATCGAGGGACGTGACGTAAAAGACGTTCTTCTTGACCCGACGCGCATCTACGTTCAGCCCGTTCTCGAATTGATGCGGGCTGTCAAAGTGAAAGGTCTTGCGCATATCACGGGCGGTGGCATTAGCGAAAACCTTCCACGCGTGATCCCGGACGGTATGCATGCGGAAGTCGTGACTTCAAGCTGGCAGCCAGGCCCCGTGTTCGACTGGCTGGCCAAAACCGGGAATATTGAGACCCATGAAATGCGACGCACCTTCAACTGCGGTATCGGCATGGTCGCCGTTGTTGCAGCTGCTGACGTTGAGGCAACGCTGGAAGCCCTCAAAGCGACCGGCGAGGACGCGTGGCAGCTCGGCCAAATCGCCGCTGGCGACGGACAGGTTCATTATCTTTGAGCAATAGTCGCTGTCGCGTCGCAATCTTGATATCTGGATCAGGCAGCAATCTGCAGGCTTTCATCGATCAGCTTGCTGACGGCCGACTCGATCTTGATATTGCCGTTGTCCTGAGTAATAACCCTGATGCATACGGTCTGCAGCGCGCGGCTGCAGCGAATATTGCCAGTGTCTGTATTCAACACGCGGCGTTTGATGATCGAGAGTCTTTTGACCGCGCAATGGCAGCTGCACTTGACGAACAAAACGTAGATCTGCTGATCCTCGCCGGATTCATGCGTATTTTGAGTCCCTGGTTTGTAAAGCGCTACGACGGTCGAATTCTAAATATTCATCCGGCTTTGCTGCCCGCCTACCCGGGCCTGAATACCCACCAACGTGTGCTCGACGCGGGTGATGCGTGGCATGGCAGTACCGTGCATTTCGTCACTGAAGAGCTCGATGGCGGACCACTTGTTTTGCAGGGGCGATTGCCGGTCAGGACAGATCAAAATGCAAAAGATCTGGCGGCGCGCGTACAAACGATTGAACATCAGATTTACCCTGACGCCGCCAGATTATTTGCAGAAGGCGAATTGCGATTTCACAACGGCAAAGCAATGCTAAACGGAGCGATACTCGACGAACCGCTTAGACGGGATTTCGAGTGACACCGATACCTGCTGCCGTGATTTTGGCTGCTCCGCTGTAGGCAAGCTTTTCCCGTCGCGCCAAATCTTAAGTAGCGACTTTGCTCTTCCATTTCGGCAAGAAAAGCGCGGCTATCAAAACGATGCCCACAGAGCCCGCGAGTAGAAGATACTGGACCGAAAATCCATAGCCACTGCGATGGCCCCAGGCAATAGCCGGCAGAACCAGCGCGCCTAAGCCGAGAGACAATACATATTCAACTGAAAACGCCCGCGCCCGCCAGTTTGGTGCGACAAAGTGACCGAGCAACCAGCTCGTGATTGGCACTTCCGCAAACATCAACAGCACCAATACCATGGCCACTGGTATTACGGCGCCGCCTTGTGTATTGGCAATCACATACAGCATCGCAATTTGTGGAATCAACAAGCTGATCAATATAGGCCGGGCGCCGTATCGATCGAGTAAATCTCCAACCGGCAGCTGTGCAAACGCCGCTACGCCAAACACCAGCGCCGTATAGCCGCCAATCTGTGACAAATCGATGTTGCTAAACAGCAGACGTTCGTCGAATAGTTTCGGCAGCGTCATCGTAACCGCATTGAAAACTGCGCCACCAAATATGGCGGCGACGATGACAACAACAAAAACGCGAATCTGCTTGCGTCGGCTGACCGCGGCAAACGCGCCTTGCTTGTCCTTATGAGCACTTTGCGAGGGGTCTTTGCCGCGAAAGTTCTGCAATGCGTAGGCAACGCCGACCCCTATCGCAACGCAACCCGGCACGATAAACGCACTGCGCCAGCCGAACTGCGCAGTAAGCAACCCGGTGACGAGAGCAGCTCCAGCGAGACCCATATTGCCGAAGACGCCGTTGACGGCGAGTGCTCGTCCAGGCCGGTCCGCGAGTTCGATAACGAGTGAAATTCCAACCGGATGATAGATGGCCGCAAACGCGCCGAGAAATGCCAGTCCCGTCGCGATACTGAATTCGCTTTGCGCCAGGCCAGTAAAAATGCTGGACACACCACAGCCGAGAAAGAAAATTGTAATTAATTTGCGTCGATCAACGTGATCGCCCAACCATCCGGCAGGCAAGGTCGCGACCGCAAACGCGACGTACATTGAGGTGCCCATTGCCAAGGCTTCGCCATAGCTCAAATTCCAATCGCTTTCGATTGCAATTACAGCGGTCGGAAAAACAAGCAGGAAGAAGTGGTCAAAGAAATGAGCAAGATTCAGGTACATCAACCCGGTTTTCCGACTCATTCAAGCAACTCCGGTCTGACGAATACGGCTAGGCCTTGGGTAAAGTAACGCCTTGCTGCCCTTGATACTTACCACCGCGATCCTTGTAAGACGTCTCGCACTCTTCATCCGACTCAAGAAACAGCATTTGTGCCACACCTTCATTAGCGTAGATCTTGGCAGGTAAAGTGGTGGTATTCGAAAACTCCAGGGTCACATGCCCTTCCCATTCTGGCTCCAGCGGCGTCACGTTGACGATAATGCCGCAACGCGCATAAGTGGACTTACCGAGGCAGATGGTCAGAACGTTGCGCGGAATACGGAAGTATTCAACCGTACGTGCAAGCGCAAAGGAATTCGGCGGAATAACACAGACTTCGCTGTTTACATCGACAAAGCTGGTCTCGTCGAACGCCTTCGGATCAACGATGGCGGAATTGATGTTGGTAAAAATCTTGAATTCGGCGGCACAACGCACGTCATAACCGTAACTCGATGTGCCATAGGAAACGATACGGCCACTCGCGTTCTCGCGTACCTGGCCTGGCTCAAACGGCTCGATCATGCCGTTATTTTCTGCCATACGGCGAATCCATTTGTCGGCTTTGATACTCAACTGGCATCCTCAACCACGATCTTGGGAAATTTGCTGCTGTAATCCTTGTCCTGTCGCCCCAGCACCGCGGTCAGGCGCCGCGCTGCGTTCTTGTAGGCCTCTGCCGCGGCCGAATCCGGCTCGGAGACGACGGTTGGATTACCACTGTCGGTCTGCTGCCGAATGCTGGCTAGCAACGGTAGCTGCCCTAACAGTTCAACATCGAAGTCAGCGGCCATTTGCTCACCTCCGCCGCTGCCGAAGATGGCTTCCTCATGGCCGCATGCCGAACACACGTGGGTACTCATATTCTCAATAACGCCCAGGATCGGCACTGAAACCTTACGAAACATTGCCAGACCTTTGCGTGCGTCCAGCAGTGCGATGTCTTGCGGCGTCGTTACGATGACCGCACCACTCACGGGCACCTGCTGCGACAAGGTCAGTTGAATATCGCCAGTACCCGGCGGCATATCGACGATCAGGTAATCCAGATCGTGCCAGGTTGTCTGCTGCAGTAGCTGATTCAAGGCTGATGTGACCATCGGCCCGCGCCACACCATCGGCTGGTCCGGATCAACCAGGAAACCGATCGACATCACCTGCAGTCCATGTGCCCGCAATGGCTGCATTGTTTTGCCGTCAATGCTTTCTGGTTGTTCGCCCGCAAGGCCCAGCATATGCGGCTGACTCGGGCCGTAAATATCGGCATCCAACAGTCCGACTGACGCGCCATCGGCTGCCAGCGCCAACGCCAGATTCACAGCGACAGTCGATTTACCGACGCCACCCTTGCCTGACGCTACTGCGATTACATTGCGGATCTGCTCCAGTGGCTTCAGATTGTGCTGCACGCCGTGCGCAACAATGCGCGTCGAGAACTCGATATTGACCGTTCGAGTGTCATTTTTGGCGGCCAAAGCATCGACAATAGCGGCGCGAAAGGCTTCATGCGCGCCGTCCGCCGGAAATCCGAGCTCAATACGTGCAAAAACGCTGTCGTCAGCATCATTTACGTCGAGCACACGCCCGACATCACCGATTTTCCGGCCGATGCCCGGTAACACAATGGATTTGAGGAAGTTTTTCACATTCGATTCTGCTGACGACGTCACATTACGGACGTCGATATTAGGTAAAATAAATTTGTATTCGGCCCTTTTGACGGGGGTCTGTGCGCGCACATTGTATCGAAGCCTGCAGCGGTGCCAAGCACTGTTTTCAAAGGGCTTCCAGAACATTGTAATTTGAGCCGTTGTGGCATAATGCCGCATCGAATTTTTGGTTAGCGAAATTCGAACTTCGCCTGGGCAAGAGCGAGTCGATTGACGAGTAGAACAAATGGATCACTGGCAATTCGCGCAGGGAGGCCCGCTTTCGGACCCCTCGCGAGCGTGCTGTGCTGTCCGAGTTCGGTGGCTATGTCATGAATTTCCTGGGTGCCTTTCGTGCTGATCAGCTCATCTCTCAACTCGCTTCAGAACCGAAGCCTGATTCACCTTCGGCGCTACGCCTTGTCTCCCGACTGAAGAAAATCGGCCCCAAAGTAATTCCGAAAGCGATCGATGCGCTGGCATTGTCTGATAAGACTCACACCATGGTATTTGTCGATATTCTGGCCAGCCTCGTCAATGACAAGACCTTAGACGCATATCGCGAGGGTCTTGCCGATGGCAACGAACGCGTTGTCTCCGGCACCTCGTGGGCCCTGTCGAGCAGTACCAATTACAACGCCAACCAACTGTTGTCTTTCTTCGACGACCCCGAAGTATCAAAGCACGCGTTAATCGAAGTATTACGGGTTCACAAACAAGATCTCAGCGTGCATGAATTGTTGCAACGCGCCTATGAAATTGAACCGCAAGAATCGGCGGAGCTGTTCAAGATCATCGAAGATACGATCCGACCGGAGATGGTTCCCGATCTGATCGCACGCATGGGCGGTAAGGACCCCTATATCAAGATTCACCTGATGGGCTTGTTGGGCCGCTTCGACCTGCCAGATGTCAATCAGGCGCTGGAGATGCAGCTCAGGGATACGCACAAACTGGTCCGTAGCGCGGCCCTTTCCGCACTCGCCTCGCGCGGCTCCGGCGTGAATATCGCTGCCGTCGCCAAGCTGCTGCAGGACCCGGATCTCGACGTACAAAGTAAAGCCGTCGACATGATTGTTCACATGAAGCATCCGGACACCGTCAAGTATCTGGCGGATGCCCTAAAAGACGATTCCGAATATGCGCGCAGAGCTGCGGTCGAAGTGCTCAACGAATTGGGCGATCGCGAATCGGTCAAGGACCTGCTCGAGGTCATCAAAGATGATGACTGGTGGGTGCGCTCCAGAGCCGGCGATGCCCTGGCCGAAATTGGCGGCCCGAAGGTCGTCAGCGCAGTGGTCGCTCTCATTAAGCATGAGGACGAAGAGATTCGGCGTACTGCGATTGAAATTCTTAACGCAACCAAAGAGCCAAGCGCAGTTGATCACATAATTAAAGCAACCGAAGACGAAGACTGGTGGGTGCGTGAACGATCGGTCGATGCGCTCTCGAAGATCGGTGGGCCGAAGGCTGTGCCTCGACTCCTCGCAATGCTTGGCAAGGATGCAAAGACGGATACCGTGGTCATTCGCGGACTGTCAAAGATCGGCAACCAGGACCACATAGCCACGCTCATGCCGCTGGTGAACCACCCCGAACGCGAAGTGCAGGTAGAAGCCATCAAAGCTATCTCCGCATTGTCAGATCAGTCACATGCCTCAACGGTTCGAAGCATGCTGCAGAAAATCAAACAATCCGACGAACCGACGATCATCAGAAGCGCCGACAAGGCTTTGCAAGAACTGGATGCACGTTTCTCTGATACGGCGGTCATCGCCGAGAATAAGCGAGCGGAAAAAATCGGCGAACACACCAAGACTTTATTACTCGAAAACCAAGAGCTCGAGAAACTGCTCAGTGAGCATCAAAAACAAGCGGAGACGGCTGCAACAACAGGGGTGGCAGCAGCACCAGGGGCGGCAGCACCATCCAACGCCGCACCCACCGCCGCTCCGATACTGGACATCACGAAGCTCAAACCCGGCGATGTCATCGAAGGTCGATACAAGTACATTGAAAAAATCGGCAAGGGTGCATTCGGTACCGTGCTCTTGATGCAGGATGAAGTTGTCGACGAGCAATTGATTCTGAAATTCTTGAACCCAAACGTTTCATCAGACGAAGAAATGATGAAACGCTTCGTACACGAGTTGAGATACTCACGCAAAATTACGCATCGCAATGTCATTCGAATTTATGACTTCCTGAACTTACAGGGTTGTTACGCTATTTCGATGGAATTCTTCCCGTCGCATACGCTGACGGGCGAAATGCCGAATAGCAAACCAATGTCCATGCAAAAGGCATTGAAGTACTCACGCGACATGGCCACGGGTATGTCGATCGCGCATTTGGCCGGTGTTATTCATCGCGATCTCAAGCCGGCAAATATTCTAGTGAATGAGGATGGCCTCCTCAAAATCGTGGATTTTGGTGTGGCAGCGGCAGCGTCAAGCGGCGACACCCAGCTCACTAAGACCGGCTACGTAATCGGCTCTCCAAAATACATGGCTCCCGAGCAGATTCTCGGCAAGAAAGTCGATGAAACAGCGGATGTCTACAGCATCGGCGTCATCATGTATGAGATGACCACCGGCATTCCGCCGTACAGTCGCGGTGATCACATGTCGGTCATGTATCAACATGTCCAGGGCAAGGCCAAACAGTGTCAGGAAGTTAACCCCGAGATCCCCGATACCTACGCCGCACTGATCGCCAAGGCGATGTCGGTCGACAAGAGCAAGCGCCACCAGTCAATGAACGAACTTATGGACGCTCTGGACTCCGTAACGCTGTAATCGACCGAAAATTCCCAAAAATGTGATGTCGCTCTGGAATGCGACATAATTTCAGCCTAGGATAAGCGCAACCGATTGATTCTTAGGCAGCTGTCCGCATGGC
>RCND010002746.1_pt1 | contig 12580 bp, 7 predicted proteins | sample 2041351 | NCBI WGS metagenome assembly RCND01 (sample SAMN09708230, study PRJNA481090) | Marine sediment metagenome, whole genome shotgun sequencing project. | biome: marine sediment; feature: ocean; material: sediment; isolation source: Sewage treatment plant 12B marine sediment (STP12B) ...
ATGGTTTTCCATGACCAGATATGCAAAGGAACTTTAGACAGGTTTACAATAAAGAAGAACCAGGCTCCCGTTCCGATGTAAATGTTCTTGGGCAAGCGCATGGATAAGAGATAGAGTGCCATCACCGGTCCGGCGGCATTCCCTAGCATGGTTGAAAAACCACCAAGAAGCCCAAGTCCCCCTGCAAACCATCTTGACTTGGGAATTTTGATTTTATCGGCTCTGATATCTCGCCATATCAGGATGGCAATTCCGCCAATTATCAGCGCTGCAAGGAGCCTGTTAAATGTCTGATCTGAAATTGATTTTCCTACCAGTGTTGCCAGGAGAATGCCTGCAAAGGCCCAGGGGAGCAGGCGAACAATATGCTTCCATTGTGCGTGTCGGTTGTACCAGGTGACTGCAAATACATCTGCAAAAATCAGAATGGGAAGCAGAAGTCCCACCGAGGACCGCCCCCCGAAAGCATTGGCGAGCAGGGGTACCACCATCAGTCCTACCCCCGAAATGCCAGTTTTTGACATACCAATAAGCAGGCCACTAATACCCAGGAGCACCCATTGCAGATTGCTCAGGTCATATGATGAAATTAGGTCGGCCAGGGACTGCAAAGCTTATCTATACCTTGATAAAGATCTTTTTCCTGTATAAGATGAGCGCAGGTACAAAAATAATCAGCATATAGATGACTGCATAGAGCATGGAGGCAAACCTGGGATCAAATCCTATGGAAGTCACTCCGCTCATAAACCAGTCATTGAGGGATGATCCACCAATTTTAAGTCCATAGAAAACTAGAGTTAGCATCCCGGCCAGCACATAGGAGGTAATGGCATTGGCACCATAGACCACTCCAAGGAAGGTCCACTTTTTATATCCCCACATATCAACTATCAAGATGCAAGTGGCCAGTGCCAGCGTACCTAGTCCTGATGTATAGAGTACATATGAGCTGGTCCAGATATTCTTATTGATTGGAAAAAACCAATTCCAGAGACCACCCGCAAGGAACATGGAGAAGCCGGCGAAATAGAGCCAGACCAGTCTTTTATTCTCATCTTTTACGCTTAGGTACAGCCTGCCAATGAGCATTCCAATTATTCCTGAAACAATAGCAGGGAAAGTGCTGAGAATTCCTTCAGGATCCCAGGTCTTTTGCCACATCACTCCGGGAAGGATCAGGGTATCCAGGTGGCAGGCCCAGTTTTTTCCTGCCACAGAAAGGTCTGGTTTCCCAATGCCCGGCATTGGAATATAAGCCACGATTATGTAGTAAAGGACCAATATAATGGCCCCGATTTTTATTTGTTGTTTCCAGTTGGTATTGAGGAAGAGCAAGGCACAGGCCAGGAACACAAAAGCAATTCTCGGAAGAACACCAACCCACCTCATATTCCCGAAATCAAATTGAGGAAAAAGCCAGAGGAAGAGTCCCAGAAGGTAAATGGTTAGGGATCGTATCAGGATCTTTTTATAGAGATTTTTCTTTGGAGCACCTGCATCCAGACGTTTGGAGTAGGCCAGCGCGATGGAGACTCCGACGATAAACAGAAAGAAGGGAAAAATCAGGTCGGTGATGGTACAGCCATTCCAATCCGCATGAAGCAGGGGCCTGTAAACATGACTCCAGCTGCCGGGATCGTTTACAATTACCATGGCAGCAATGGTAAATCCCCGGAGAGCATCTAGTGAGACAAGTCTTTTTGATTTGGCGGGGGCGGAGTCAGACATAGCAGATTTTATTGAAGGTTTTTGTAGTTTTGTTGCCGTACTAAACTACAAAGAAAAGCAGAATAAAAAATTACATCCCCATGAAAAAATCTCTCCTATTTCTTCTTGTATCCATCTTTACCCTATCATGCAATCAGATGAATCAATCTAATACTACAGATGACAGTGCTATTTCCCTGACCTGGAATTTTCTGGGGAACAATGCTGTTGAGGGCAATTATAGTGCAGTATTTGTTCTGGAGAACCATGGCGAAAAGGCTTTGACAGACAAGGGATGGACCATCTATTACAATCATGAGGGCCTGGGTGTTGTGGATGGATCGGTGAGCGGGAACATAAGCCTTGAGCATATTAACGGGGGTCTTATGAAGATGATCCCCCTGGAAGGTTTCAACCTTGAACCAGGTGCTTCGGTTGAAATTGCATATCGCAATCCCGGTTCACTGATCGTGAAAACAGAAGCACCTCAGCATCCCTATATGGTATATGGAGACCCTGAAGCAGGAGAGGGAGAAACTGTGGCTAAGGTTGATTACAGCATTCTGCCATTTCCTTCCCTGGAAAAATTCCATCATTCAGATATGGGAATTAAAGTACCCGATGCAGCATGGGTTTATGAGCAAAATAGCGTGACTTCTCTGATGGAGCCGAAAGAAGTGGGTTTCATTCTTCCAAGCCCAGTGAGGGAGACATACTTCAATGAGACCATAAACTTGAGTAAAGATGTAGTGATTTACTACCAGGAAGGATTGGATAAGGAGGCCAACTACTTATCCGCTTTGATGGAACAGGTGAGTGGCTTTTCCCCGAAGGTTCAGGAGGGTGCGGCTCAAGCCCCCGGGATGATTAACCTGCGAGTTGATACTATGCACATTATTATTCCTGAAGCATACGAGCTTATAGTCAACGCGGAAGAGGGGATCCTAATTTCAGGAGGTGATCAGGCAGGTGTTTTTTATGGAATCCAGACCTTCTTGTCCATAATTCCAACCAAGGCCTGGGCCAAGCCGGATTCCAAGCTGGAATTGAGATCCGCTTTTATTGTTGACCGGCCCGCCTTCGGTTACAGGGGATTTCACCTGGATATTGCCAGAAACTTCATTGAGCCCGCAGCTATCAAGAAATTGATTAAAGCGATGGCTTACTATAAACTGAACAAATTGCATTTGCATATGACTGATGATGAAGGATGGAGACTGGAGATTCCATCCTTGCCCGAATTAACCGATGTGGGTGCTCACAGAGGGCACACTGAGAGGGATCACTTGATTCCTGCCTATGGTTCAGGACCCGATCCCAATACGGAAAGTAGTCATGGTAGCGGGTACCTATCCCGTGAGACCTTTATTGAACTTCTGAAGTTTGCAGATGCATATCATGTGGAGGTGATTCCTGAAATCAACTTTCCTGGCCATGCCCGCGCTGCCATCTATGCCATGGAGTCGAGATATGACCGCTTGATGAAAGAAGGCAGACAGGAGGAAGCAGAAATGTACAGGCTTATCGATCCCGATGATGCATCCATTTACAATTCCGCGCAGAATTTTAACGATAATGTCATCTGTGTTTGTACGGAAGGCCCTTACAGGCTCTTTGAAACTGTGGTTGATGAGGTAATCGCAATGTACGAGGAAGCGGGACTCACTCTTAAGATTCTGCATACTGGTGGAGACGAAGTCCCACGTGGAGTTTGGGAAGACTCACCCCTTTGCCAGGCCTTTTTGAAAGAACATCCTGAAATCGGGAACACAGAGAACCTGCAGGCCTACTGTGGAAGCAGGTTCTTCGAGATTCTCGAAAAGAAAGAATTGGTTATGGCAGGATGGGAGGAGATTGTCATGAAAAAGAACGATGAGGGAAAGTGGATTCCCAACCCCGAGTTTGTTGGAAAGGATATGCTTCCCTATGTCTGGAACAGTATTTATGAGAACCTGGACCTGGGCAACAGGCTGGCCAATGCAGGTTTCCCCGTGATTCTTTGCAATGTGAATAATTTTTATTTTGACCTGGCCTATACACATCACCCGGACGAACCAGGCCAATACTGGGGTGGTTTTGTAAATACACGTAGTTCCTTCGACTTTGTTCCCTTTGATGTATTCAAAAGCACCTTTGCCGACAAATGGGGCAATCCTTACGATCCTCTTACGGATTTTGCAGGGATGAAGCGATTAAGTATCCATGCCTACAATCAGGTTCTTGGACTGCAGGCCGAGCTCTGGAGCGAAACGATTAAGGGGGGTACAATGGCCGAGTACTATTATCTGCCAAAACTGATCGGATTTGCGGAGCGTGCCTGGACGGGGCAGGCTTTATGGGGCGGAATTAGTGACCAGGAGGAGAGGGTGGCAGCCATGGATAAGGATTGGAACCGCTTTGCCAACATCGTGGGTCAACGCGAACTGCCAAGACTCGATTACCTCCATGGCGGATTCAACTACAGGCTTCCTCCTCCTGGAGCAGTGATTAAAGAGGGCATGCTTCATGCGAACATTGATTTTCCCGGACTAGTCATTCGATATACCACCGATGGAACAGAACCAGGATCAAAATCACCGGTATATTCAAATCCGGTTGAGGTAAGCGGAAAGGTCATGCTAAGGTCATTTGATACGCGGGGCCGGGGTAGCAGGATCTCTGTGGTGGAGTAGATAGATAACCTTTGCTTATTCATATTTCAGAGACTCCGTTGGATTGCTGTTGGCGGCCCTGAGGGTCTGGATACTTACCGCTGCAAGTGCAATTACCAGGGCCAGTAGTCCCGTATAAAGGAATACCCACCAGTGAAGGGGAACCTGGTAGGGAAATGCTTCGAGCCATCGACGGATCAGGAGCCAGGTGATAGGGCTGGCAATGATCACCGAGATAAGAATCAATACCAGGTAGTCTTTGGAGATCAGGCTAAGAATTCTTCCAGAACTGGCCCCATTCACCTTTCTGATCCCGATCTCTTTGGTGCGTTGCAGAGTGGTGTAGGAGGATAGTCCGAAGAGCCCCAGGGCAGCAATCAGCATGGCCACCAGTGCAAAGAATCCCACAGCTGTGTTTAATTGTTTTTCGATCCGGTACTGCCTGTCGAAAAATTCATCCAGGAAAAAGGTCTCAAAGGGATTTCCTTCAAAGAATTGGTTCCAGAGGTTTTCCAGACTGGACATGGATGCATCCAGTTGCCGGGGATCTACCCTCATGGTGAAGTAATCATCGGAGGCTGGAAAGTACCGGTAGATAAGGGGGATGGGTTCCTGCTTCAGCGACATCTGATGGTAGTCGGCGATCACTCCTACAATGAGCCGCTCCTCTCCATGGAAATCCACCTTTTTACCGATGGCTTCCTCGGGTGTCGGGAATTCAAGAAAATCAACAGCACGCTGGTTGATAATCACCGCCAGATCCTCAGTTCCGTATTCAGGGGAAAAGTTCCTTCCGGCCAGCAGATCTATGTCGAAAGCAGGCAGGTAGTCCTCATCCATTCCAATCGCATAAATAACCCCCCTGTTCTCCTCTTCATCCAAACGTTTGATTCCGCTCGCCCAGAAAATTTCATCCCCCGGGATATTAGAAGAAGAGGTGAGCTGGTTGATTCCGCCAATGCGGTTGACTTCGGTTTTAAAGGTCTGGTAGATCTCATTAAAGAGGGTGTCAGTAACATTTCCGGGTCCACGTAGCACCATCTTCTGTTCGATGTCCAGGCCCAGATCCATCTCCTGCATATACTTCACCTGCGAATGGACCAGGAATGTGCCTGCAATCAGAGCTACCGATGCGGTAAACTGAAATACCACAAGGACCTTCCGCATAAGGAATCCTCTGCCATTATCACTGAATTTGCCTTTTAATACAAGAACCGGTTTAAATGAGGACAGCACAAAAGCCGGATACAGACCTGCCATAAATGCTCCGAAAAGGAAGAGCACCACCAGTCCTGTCCAAAACAAGGGTTCTCCAAACAACGACAGGGACAGGGAACGATCCGTAAGTTGATTAAAGTAGGGGAGGAAGAGCGCCACAAGCAGCAAGGAGATTCCGGCGGCCAGGATATTCATCAGTAGCGATTCGGACAGAAACTGCATAATCAACTGCTTTTTTTGTCCTCCGACCACCTTTCGGATGCCCACCTCACGTGCACGTTCCAGCGCACGGCTGCTGGAGAGGTTAATGTAGTTGATCCAGGCGATCCCCAATACTGCCATCGCGATAATGGCCAGGATCATCACCGAATTCGCATCACCCTGTTCCTCCGGCTCGGACTCCTGAAGCAGGTCGGAGTGAAGGTGAATATCCTCCAATGGCTGGAGGATAAAATCTTCGAAACTATCATCTCCCCATTCTTCTTGTCGTTCCACAGCAAGCCATTCCGCAAACTTTTCCTGGAATACCAGTGGATCTGCTCCTTCTTCCAGCAGGATATAGGTATTAAAATCGTACCAGCCCCAGGCATTTCTTGAGGCTCCTTCAGACCACTCATGCAGGGTTTCAGCTGAAACCAGAACGCTGAATTTGATATGGGAATTTTCCGGTACATCTTTAATAAGGCCCCTGATTTCAAATTCCATCTCATCCCCGAACTGGAGCGTTCTCCCAATGGGATCTTCATCCCCATAATACTTTTTGGCTGTAGATTCTGTCAAAACCACAGTATTCGGCATGGACAATGCCGAGGTATCGCCGACAATCATTCCCCAGTCCAGCATAGATAGAAAGGAGGGGGTCGCAATCTGGATTTTTCTTTCGCGGTAAGAGACATTCTGGTCATTGGTAAGTACTCCCGATAGGGGGAAGGCCCAGGAGTACTCAAGTACTTCCGGGAAGTTGTCCTTCATGGCTGGTCCCACAGCCGGTACTGCAGCTGCGCAGGCAAACATTCGCTGTCCGTTCCGGTAGCCATCGTACCTGACGCGGTAGATATTGTCGCTACTCTGATGAAACTCATCGAAACTGTTCTCATAGACCACAAACTGCAGCAGGAGCATAAATGCGGCCATGCCTACGGAAAGGCCTAAAAGGTTCAGAATGGTAAAAACTTTGTTTCGGGCGGCCTGTCGAAAGAAGGCCAGGATGTAGTTAGGAAGCATATTCTTGAGAGTCAGAGATATTTAGTAAAGACGAATTTATTCCCTATTTGTTACAATCAGAATCCTTTGTTCTACTGGTAAAACACATTGTTTATATTTGAATTTAAATTTATAGAATCCATGAGAATATTGATCCTATGTACAGGGAATAGCTGCAGGAGCCAGATGGCCGAAGGTTTTTTAAGGTCATTTAATTCTGAGATAGAAGTATTTAGTGCCGGAACGGAACCCTCGAACCAGGTGCATCCCAAAGCTGTTGAGGTGATGAAAGAGAAGGGTATTGATCTATCAGGCCATTATCCTCAAAAAGTCGAGGAATTCCTGGATGATGCCTTTGATTACGTGATTACGGTTTGTGGCCATGCAAAGGAAAACTGTCCGGTATTCCTGGGTGAGGTGAAGCAGCACCTGCATATCGGGTTTGAGGATCCGGCCGAGGCTACAGGTACGGAAGAAGAAATCCTGGAAGAATTCAGACGAATCAGAGATGAAATCCGGGAACGAATGAAGGCTTTTTTACAAACCTTATGATTGCTTAAGGTGAATGTATTTTCTTAAGTCTGAAACCAGGATCTTGTTAAGCTCCTCTTCGTTGCCAGGGCTGGTTTCGGCAAAGACAAAACCAAAAACCGGATACTTTTCTATGTCCATCTTTCGTATTACCAGGGGCTTTTCAAAATCTTTTGTAAGCAGCTCATAATTAAAGCAATCGATCTCTTCAGGAGCATAACCAGAGTTGTTATTCAGGACAATGATGCTAAACTTAAGCTTGCTTTTATCTTTAAATACCAGGTCCCAGTCCGGTTTTTCATTTTTAAGATAGAGATCATAGGGACTGAATCCTGTGGCGATGCCCAGTAAATCGGCTGTAGTACACCATCCCCCGAATCTCAGCGGATTTATTTCTATGGGATTGATCCGGCCTTCCGCATCTACCCTTAATTCAACATGAGCAGGGAAATTTTTTATTCCTGCTTTCTGGCCGATTGATTGAAGAAAGGCTCCAAAGCTGCTTTTGTATTGGAGAACCATATCCAGGGAGGTGGAATAGACCCGATCGCTGGTGTCGGCTCCCGATGAGAAAAGGTGATGGAGGATATTCAGGATTACCACTTCCCCTTCATTATTGAAGTAACAGTCAATGGCAAATTCTTCACCTTCAATATATTCCTCCATGATGAAGGTGTTTGTATCCAGCACATTCCCGGGGAAGATTGATTCTAAATTCTCGTAATTCAGCTCTTTCCTTGCAAGTTCCCAGTCAGCCTCGTTCTTTACCACATGAACCCCAATACTAAAAAAGCCAACCGAAGGTTTGATAACAAAGGGGTAGGGGAGCTCTTTTTCGTTTAGGGATGGAATCTCCTGCAGTTTAACGGTTCTGAAGAAGAATTCGGGATATAATGTTTGAATCAGCTCCCGGAACCTGGTCTTGTCTTTGAATAAGCGCGCATGTTTCACAAAATCAGAGTCGCCCAGGTTCTTGTCCAGCCAGGACAAGGCATTTTCGGAATTTGTATAAAGAGGAGCCCCGGGGTTCTCTCGTATAAACCTACAAGCCTCTTTTTCGGGTATCCAGGATAATTCTTCATCATCAATCAGCGCCCTGGCATCTTCAGTTGAAACAACTTCGTAATTATTTTCCTTGATTGTTTGAATCAAAAAGTCTGAAGCAAAGGGTTTGTCGATTAAAATCATGGATGCAAAGAAAACGACTTTTTTCGGATTGGTTCAATTATAGCTTTCGCCACATAATACAGGCATCCACATACCCCATTGTTCGATGATTAAATGCTTCGGGAATTTCGCCTTTGATTTCAAATCCCAGTTTCTGCCAGAGACGAATGGCTCTTTCATTGGTTTTTACTACAATATTGAATTGCATAGACCTGTAACCCAGTTGCTTTGCTTCGCTTATTGAGAACTCGCCCATGGTTCTGCCAATTCCCTTACCAAATGCGGAAGGCAGGGTCATATAGGCTGCATTGGCCACATGCGATCCTAGACCCGGAAAATTGTCCTTGATGATAAAGGTGCCAACAATAATATTTTGAATTTCAGCAACATAGCAGTGCTTATCCTGACCGCACCAAAAATCCAGCATCTCTGTACGACTGGAATCAGGATCAAAAACGTAGGTGTCTCCTTCGGAAATTACCTCTTGTATGATCTGCCAAATGGAATTGTAATCCCGTGGACCTGCGTTTCTGATATGTATCATAGTTCAAGGCACATGGTTCTTTTGGTCAGCTCCTGTAGCTTCATACCTGCAGGTGGTGCTTTATCAACGAAGCCCAATGAATCATAGATAAGGTGAGTCTCAGTCTTGCTTATGGAGGTTTGAAGCCAGAGCTCACCAACTTCGTTTTCCATGCACCTGCTTATGCATCGCTCGATTAATAAGGTATCTATCCCAAGGTTTTGGTAGTTGGGATGTATATAGAGATTGGAGAATTCAAAAGAATGATCGTCCAGCCTTTTTAAGGCTACAAATCCAACAATCTGATCCTTGTACTTCGCATAGAAGAGAAAACCTCCTTCAATAAAGTACTTTTCATCTGGATTTCGAAGGGCGATACCGTCTTCCTCTTTCAGTGTGCCATTAAGTTCTTCTGTTAACCAGGGCCCTGCCAGCTCATGGAAGTGTTTATTCAGCCCAGGGCTGTAATCAACCACAACTACAGACTCTGTTTCCTGTTGCGCCACCATATGGTTTATGGGATTCTCTTCAATCAGGCGATCAATTCGATTCAGAATATTCATAAAATCCGGGTGACCAGCCTGAAATACTTTTTTCAATGCTGTTGAAAAAGAAATCCAGAGTGGTTTAAGTCTATAAATTAGCTTTTGGCCCTTCAGGGAAAGACTTACCAATTTGGAGCGCTTATCTGCTGGATTTATTTCAATGGACACCAATTCTTCCTTTTCAAGTTCTCTTAGTACGTTCTTTACAGTGATGTGAGAGAAATCTATCTGCTCGGCTATCTGCAAAACAGTCATGGGGGATTCAGCCAGCGCCAATACATAGTAAACAGGGAACCAGCTTGCCTTAAATTGGACTCCGGCGTCCTTATAAATCTTGTCTCCATCCACATATAATTTCTCGCTGATGCGCCTGAAACGCGTTGCTCCGGCCAAATAGCCTAATATTTCGAATGCACTTGCCATAAATGTCTTTATATGAAAGGTATTTCACAAAAATATAAAAGTCCTTTTATATATGCAAGTCCCTAATTAAAAAACATTTACACACAATGTTTGTGATGAGAATCAGTAGCATAGAGCATTTTTACGCGATATTTCAATGTTTTTTGAGTAAGTGTGGAGGTCCATGAGCATTCAAGTCAATGAGAAATTCTCATATTGCAATTATTCAGAATTGAACTTCCTTACTTTGACTATATATGAAAGACCTTTTCTAAATGTATAAAAGGTCTTTCATATTAGACTTTTCTACATGAGTATTTCTTTTTAGAACGATTGGGGCATTGAAAATATCAGCTGTTTTTGTTGCCTGACCAGAAAAAGCACAGCGAGGGCTGTATTGAATCGGTCAAGGATGTGGTGGATGAAGTTGTCGTCGTTGATAGTTATTAGATGGATTGAGCACAAGAACTTAACCTTTTCTCAGGCAACTTTTCCTTACATTCTTTCCCTGGATGCAGATGAATGCTTATCAGAAACCCTTATAGAGGCCATCCCTTGTGGAGCTTTGTCAAGGACTTCTTTCGGACAGGATCGTTAAGGCATTGAAAATAATGAACTTAGAAAACATTTAGGTGATTACGCCAAAGACTCTGTTTATCAGCGATATAATTACGACCTCGCCTTAAAGGCAAGACAATTCTATCTTATGAAAGGCCTTTCATTTAAATACAAAAGGCCTTTCATAATATGTTTATGGTTGACTAATAATGGAATAGCGCTCAAGCCGCATGCAAAATCATCAAAAAAATTAATAAACAACAGAATTACCTCAAGATGATTTGCCCCCTGTATACTTTATCACTAGTCGTATTCAAAAGAATGTAAGTATAAACTCCTGGTTCAAGATAGCTAAGATCAATACTTGTCTTGTTCGTGGTCTGGGGTAAATCCACTAAACGTAAAATGTAACGTCCACTCAAATCCAGAAGACTTAATTTCAGTAAGCTACCTTGAGTTTGTTCAGGCAAACTAAAGGTAACAATACCATCAGTTGGATTTGGATAAGTATTGATATTGATCAACTCATTGAATTTTAATCCAGTTAATTCAATAAAGAGCTCGTCGGAAACTTCGCTAAGACATTGGTCTGTTTCAACTTGCACAGAGTAGTGCCCTGTTTCTTCAGTATAAATGGTGTCATTGATTGCATTAGCAATTGGCTGTCCATTAAAAAACCATTGGTTATCATCTTCTGAACTGGAAATTAGTATTGATTGATCCTTATCAAATGCAGCACCGATTTCAGGTTTATGTGGATTTATACAGAATGATTGATTTACCGGATCTGCCGGCAGATATCCAACATTCCCTCCCTGGATGGCCGTTATGGATACATGGCCAGCACCGTTAATTTGAAGTAAATTATCCTGTACTACTGCATTACCCTGCTCAAGGATATAGGAAACAGGTAATCCAGATGAAGATGTAGCATTTAGGTTGATTAGGCCAATATCGGCAAGTTGATCAGGAATGCTGGTAAATTCAATGGTCTGGGATACTCTGTCAATAATGCCATCGCAATCGTTGTCTTCACCATCAGCTATTGCAGGCGCACCTGGGTAGATGTCCTCGTTTGTATCGTCACAGTCATCGTTGCTTGATACATATCCAGCCGGGACAGTGCAGGCCTGAATGTTAAGATTCGAATTTCCATGGCCGTCTCCATCACTATCTACAAAGTACAAATATCCTTCAATGTTCGAGGGATTCGAATCATCACAATCACATGCGGCTCCTGCACCATCTCCATCCTCATCTCTTTGATCCGCATTGGGTATGGATGGACAATTATCCTCAGAATCAATTATTCCATCCACATCGCTGTCGGGGCGTGATTTGGTCGAGATTTTTTGCATTGTTTCCGGTGCTGATTTCCCATGTGTATCCCAGAGATTATAAAGTACATTACCAGCCTCGTTGGTAACGTTCTCGTTCCTGAGAAATTCCACATATTCCTTTGATAGGGTTTGATAGAATAGGGTAATTTCTATAGAATCAGTTGTGATAGGCAGGATGTAATGGCTATCATCCCAGTATTGACCGTCGGCATAGATATAATTTACTGGTGGCGACTGAATGTAAGCAAAAGAGGCATTGGTAAATCCCCTTGGAGGAATCCTGTTGTCGGAGAAGATCTTGTTATTCAACACAAAATGAAAAGATGGACCCTCGGGCAATTCTGTTATTCCTGCCATCAGATTGTCGAGCCCGGGTTTGATTTCATAGATTTTGGCGTCAGCATCATGTATCAGCGTGCCTGTACTGTGATCATAATGTCCGGATGTGTAGATCACTGAACCAGCATCATCCTTTGCTACAATGTTGATCCAGATTCTTCTTCCTTCAGGGTAACCTGATGGTAGTTTGTGTCCGGTTTCATTGGTTATCCTTACGGTTGCTGAGAAATGGTCTTCCATTTCGGTAATTGTCAGATCCATAGAAGCAGCCAATTGGAGCATGGTTCGGGCTCTTGCTACACCAGAATCGAGTGCTACGGCATTTACATCTGAAGGATACAACTCCGCAATCATTCCAGGAATAAATGTATTACCTCCGGTCATATCATGGTG
>RCND010001666.1_pt1 | contig 12564 bp, 8 predicted proteins | sample 2041351 | NCBI WGS metagenome assembly RCND01 (sample SAMN09708230, study PRJNA481090) | Marine sediment metagenome, whole genome shotgun sequencing project. | biome: marine sediment; feature: ocean; material: sediment; isolation source: Sewage treatment plant 12B marine sediment (STP12B) ...
TTCCGAGACAAAGGCGGCCCCCTTACTAAAGTAGGGGGCTCGCTTAATTCAAACCCTCAGTGATTAGCATCCTATTTCGCTGAAATATAAAGTCTGTTGAACTCTTTTGTTATGACAAATGAATTTTCTCCATTGATCTTTAATTTTTTAAGATCAAGTATTTCATGATCAATTTCAATTTTAGCAATTTTAAAAGGTAGTGCCTTTAAATTGATCTTAAAAGTCTGATAAGGAGTTATGTACTTACCTGATTTAAATTGCTGAATCGTGAGTGATTTCTTTTTACCGATCAATTTGAAATCACGTAAGCTAAATCGTCCCTTCTTATAATCATATCCATCGTGAGCATCTTCATAGACCTGTGAAGTTTCCTTTCCGTTCTTAAAATAAATATCAAGTACCAGTTCCTTAATCTCCTTTTCACCAACATATTGCTGAATTGGGTATTTAGGAATGATGGCTCCTGCTTTAATAAAAATAGGCATGGAATCTAGATCAGCATCTACCCATACTTCCTCTCCTCCTTCAATTAATGAATCATCCCAGAAATTATACCATTCACCATTGGGGATAAACATTCTTCTTCCTTTGGCATTAGGTTCTGCTATGGGGCAGGCCAGTATCTTTTCTCCAACAATAAATTCATCATTTCTGTAATGAGTATGTGGATCTTTCTGATCAAATAATACCATTGATTTCAGAATTGGAATTCCTTCCTCAGCATACCTCCAAAAAGCAGTGTACAAGTATGGTAATAACTGGTATCTGATCTCTATAAATTTCCTTACGATGTCAGTAATATTAGTTCCGAACGTCCATGGCTCCTGATCTCCGTGGTCACCCGAAGAGTGTGTTCGGAAAAAAGGATGGAACATCCCCAATTGAATCCAACGAGCATAAAGCTCTCCATTGGGCTGTTCGGCAAAACCACCTATATCTGATCCCACAAAAGAGAAACCTGACATACTTAATCGCTGCGCTTGTATGTTAGCAATATTCAAATGATCCCAGGTGGCTACATTGTCACCGGTCCAAGTTGATGTATAACGTTGAGCCCCTGAATAAGCCGCTCTGGTAATCACAAAAGGTCGTTTAGGATAAGAGAATTTTTTTAACCCCTGATAGGTCGCTCTTGCCATTTGCATTCCATATACATTATGAGCCTTTCGATGACTGCAACTGTTTCCTTCATAATTGTGTCTTACATCATCTGGAAAGGTTTTTCCCGGAACATCCATAACTGCAGGTTCGTTCATATCGTTCCAGACACCTCTAACCCCAATATCTTCAATGAGTTCTTTGTATAAACCTGACCACCATTCCCGAACTTCAGGATCAGTAAAATCTGGAAAGAAACACTCTCCCGGCCAAACTTTACCCTTCATATACGGGCCATCTGCTCTTTTACAGAAGTAATCCTTTTCCAGGGCCTCTCTAAAGATATTATAGTCCATATCAATCTTGATTCCCGGATCTATAATCGCAATAGTTTTAAAGCCCTCATCCTCCAATTCCTTGACCATCCTTTTCGGATCCGGAAAATATTCCTTATTCCAGGTAAAGCATCTGAATCCATCCATATAATCTATATCGAGATAAATGGCATCACAAGGAATTTTCAGGTCTCTAAATTTCTTGGTAATTGCTTTTACATTAGACTCGGGATAATAGCTCCATTTACACTGGTGATATCCCAAGGCCCATAAAGGTGGCAATTGATGCGGCTTACCGGTAAGATCCGTATAAGAAGCCACAACATCAGTCATGTCAGGGCCATAAATGAAATAATAGTTCATCTCACCACCCTCTGCCCAGTAACTGGTTATATTTCTTCGCTCTGCGCAAAAGTCAAAATATGATCTAAAGGTATTGTCTAAAAATATACCATAAGCCTTTGTATGGTGTAATCCAATATAGAAAGGAATGGCTTTATAAATAGGATCAGTATCCCTTCCATAGGCATATGAATCCGTTACCCAATTCTCGAAACGCTTACCCTTCAAATTGATATGAACCGGTTTATCTCCTAATCCATAATAAGCCTCACTATCCTGTCCAACTTTTGACATTTTAACAATGTCTCCCCCAAACTCATAACTTTCCTCCCAATGAAACCCAATTTCATCTTCACAAATAAGCACACCATCTTTGGCATCATAGATAGACTTTCGCATATCAGCCTTAGCGATCTTACAGATCAGCTTGGATGTGGTTATCACATAATGTGTTTTATCTTCAGTGAGTTCCAAATGATTATACCCCTCACTGGCATATTTTGTGATGGCATAAGAAAAATCCTTGTCAAAAATCGTTTTAGTACTATATCTGAATCGCAATACACTATCACGTCTTACAGTGACCTGAAGCACTACATAGTTTTCAGTAGTAAAATAGAAAGTATCAACATCCTTTCTGTAAGAAACTATTTTAGAAGGGAATAAATTCCCTTTATTTTCAAGCTCAGTATTTAAAATCATATTTCGTCATTTTATCTGCCTGACAGGCAGTATATTTCATAACCTACAAACCTAATAAAATTCGCTAATCAAAGTGATATGGATAAATGAAAAATACCCCCTTATTTTTATGAACAATTAAAAATAAAGGGGTATTACTTATATATACCTAATTTCTATACTATATTATCTCAAAGGCCACCAAACTTATTGGTGGAAGGGTAATCTTAGCAGAATAAGGCCTGCCATCCCTGGCCTCTTTTTTTATAACAATCTCTTTTGAATTACTAATTCCACTTCCAAAGTACTTTTTAAAATCACTGTTTAGTATTTGTTTAAGCTTTCCCTTTCTAGGGACCCCTATTTCATAGTCCTTTCTCACTACAGAGGTGAAGTTACATATCACGATTACGTCATTCTTTTCATCATGACCCTTTCGAATATACGAAATAATAGAATTCTCATGATCTCCATAGTTGATCCATTCAAACCCTTCTCCACTAAAAGCTTTTTCGTATAAAGCCGGCGAGTTTTTATAAAAAGTGTTCAGATCCTTTACAAAGGTTTGTAATCCTTTATGGGGTTTAAACTCAAGCAAATGCCAGTCTAGACTTTGTGAAAAGTTCCATTCGTCAGATTGTCCAAATTCACCACCCTGAAAAATCAGTTTGGTACCTGGATGCGTATACATATAAGCATATAACAATCTCAGGTTAGCAAATCGTTGCCATTCATCTCCTGGCATTTTCCCCAAAAGAGACTTTTTACCATAAACAACCTCATCATGTGACAAAGGCAACATGAATTTTTCAGAAAATGCATAGGCAAGACTAAAGGTAATTTCATTTTGATGATGCTTTCTGTAAATCGGATCCTTAGAGAAATACTCCAAGGTATCATGCATCCATCCCATCATCCATTTCATTCCAAAACCAAGGCCTCCAAAATCAACCGCGTTAGTTACTCCCGTATAGGCGGTAGACTCCTCTGCAATTGTTTGAATACCATCAAAATTAGCATATACTTCTCGGTTAAAATCTTTCAGAAAATCTACAGCTTCAAGATTTTCCCTGCCACCGTATTTGTTTGGCTCCCATTCTCCTTCTTCACGTGAATAATCAAGGTAAAGCATAGAAGCAACTGCGTCTACTCTTAAACCATCTATGTGGTATTTATCAAACCAATAGAAAGCATTACTGATCAAAAACGATTTAACTTCATTTCTTCCATAATTAAAAATGAGGCTTTTCCAATCCTGATGATAACCTCTTCGCGGATCTGGATGCTCGTATAGATGACTTCCGTCAAAAAAGCCTAAACCATGATCATCTGAAGGAAAATGCGAGGGTACCCAGTCAAGGATAATTCCAATATCATTTTGATGCAATCGATCACATAATTTCATGAAATCTGTGGCCGAGCCGAATCGAGAAGTCGGGGCAAAATATCCGATCAATTGATAACCCCATGAAGGATCAAAAGGGTATTCCATGACCGGCATGAATTCGATATGTGTAAAATTCATTTTCTTTACATACGCAACCAATGAATCGCCAAACTGATCATAACTCATAAAGCTATTATCATCAGCGTTTCTCATCCAGGAACCGAGATGTACCTCATAAACCGCATAAGGTTTATCCAGATCGTTCTTATCCTTTCTGTAGCCCATCCACGACTTGTCTTTCCATTTGTAATCCTCTATATTTGAAATTATGGAAGCTGTGCTTGGTGGCTTCTCAAATGAAAAGGCATATGGATCTGCTTTTTCCGTTGCGATCAGGTTGTGATTTGATTTGATCTTATATTTATAACGCATTCCCTCCTTGGCATCGGGAACAAACCCTTCCCAAATTCCTGAGCCATCCCAACGAACATTAAGACGGTGCTGCTTCTCATTCCAAAAATTGAAATCTCCTATAACAGAAACTGATTTTGCCGATGGTGCCCAGACTGCAAAATAAGTACCCTCAACTCCATCTATGGTAACTAGATGCGAGCCAAACTTTTCATAAAGCCTGTAATGCTTTCCAGATTTAAAAAGATCGATGTCAAAATCGCTAAAAAGACTATAATTAATTACTTCTGCCATGTGATTAATGATTTATAATATTAGAAATTCCTTTTAAAGGAATCAGAGCCCAGCGCGGACGTGAATTTAATTCATATCCAATTTCATATATTGCCTTTTCCAACAAACAATATTTGAGGATAAAAATGCGCTCTTGGTTATACCCAATGTTTAAATTGGCATTTTGTACTTCTTCAATATAGGTGCCCAGAAAAACACTGGTCAAATAACTGTATAATATTTCAGCGGCCCTAAATAATTCTTCCTGAGATTTATTATAGACTTCAGCATTATTAAAAACTGTAGCATAGATCGCATAATGAAAGGATCTAAATAAACCTGCTACATCCTTTAAAGGAGGTTGTTTTACTTTTCGGTCACGGATGGTACTTTCAGGCTCTCCTTCAAAATCAAGTATGAAAAAATCATCATTTGTGACCAGTATCTGCCCTAAATGATAATCTCCATGAACCCTGATTCGTTCACCCTTCAGTTTCGTCCAGTCGAAGTTGGTAATTCTTTTTCTGATAACAGTCTTTTTTTCAAGAAATTCTCTTGCAAGATCCAAGGCCAAACCATCCAATTTATGCATCTGATTCTCAATAATATTCAACCTGTTTTGAAACTGATACAGTAACCTGTTTTTAAGCCAAACTTCGTAATCACCGTTAAAATGATTCGGTGTAAATGCAGTGTCTTCAAATTCAGATCCCAGTACAATATGCATTTCGGCTGTTCTGACTGCAAGTTGCCTGATCTTAACCAATAAATTGAGTCCGACCCAGTCAATGATCTCAGGGCAAACTTCATTGATGTGACGTCTTTCGAACATATCAACAGTTGTCAATGAATCTAAGGCTATATTTTTTGTTTCGAGATTCAGAAACACCCCATGAAGTTCCTTTAGCATATAATCCCAGGCATCTCCGTCATTTGGCACCAGTTTCTGCATTAAGGCAATGGTTACGTTTACATGATCTAAATCGATGATATTTAAACTTCCCTGATAAGCGGGTGTATTTTTAAAATCTTTTATCTCACTGAGAAACCTGCTCATCTCATAATCAGGGTTCTTATCAGCAAATATTCTTCTAAAGAATTTCAACACAAACTGATCATTGTAAATGATCGAAGTATTGCTCTGTTCCAGCCCCATGAATCTGGACGATTCATAGACAACATCCTTAAATGATTCGCTCCGGTGATATTGCACTTTTGTTCTGTCAAAAGGTGCTGCTCCCAGGATTCTTTCAAAAACAAGTTTTCTGAATGCCTCTAAATTGATGGCATCAATAATATATCCTTGTTGCCCTTGAATTTTTATAGGAAGGATACGATCACTTTTGGCAAAACTAACATCCGTTACAAAAGCAATTGGTAAAAAGTAATGATGAAAAAAGGCTTCAACAAAATCCATTTCCAATAAGAGTCCGAAATAAACTTCACCGTGCTGCTGTATCCTGAAATATTCACTGAGTTCAATATATTTCAGCTTGCTTGCCTTACCTCCATACCACCTTTGCTTCAAAATATAATCTTCCAAAACCTCTGACAAAAAGACCTGAATAAAGTCCTTGTTTTCAAGCAGATCCTCCCACACTCCTTCAAATTCAAAGGTAGATTGTAATTTTGTTTTTGTGGACTTATCGGCCATAAGACTATTTAATTATTTCAAAAATATGAAATGGCATATTTGGATGCAATTCAACAAAATTCCATTCTCCATTCCAGGTATATGCTACATCGGGCACTACATCCCTGACCTGTAACTGATGGTCATGTCCAACACCCATATCTTGTATCGGCAATTGTACGGTACCTCTCTGGGCATGATGATGGTCAAGACTGATCACAACGAACACCTCACTTGTTTTGTCGTCATTCCATTTATAAAATGCAATTAACTGGTCATTATCAATATGACAGAACTTTATATTATTGGTTTGCTGTAATGCTTCATGATCCTTCCTCGCTTTGTTAATTCCTGAGATCAATTTAATGAGCCAGTTTTCAACATCCCAATCATAGTGTTGTATCTGAAATTTTTCGGAATTCAAATACTCTTCTTTTCCTGGCAGTGCATCGCTGATCATCTGTTCGAATACTGGACCATAGATTCCTAAATTTGAACTTAGAGTTGCGGCCAATACATATCGTTGTATATGTTTAGGTTCGTTGGCTCCTTGTAAATGGAAAGGATTGATATCAGGTGTGTTAGGCCAGAAATTTGGTCTCATATATTCTGCCTGTTCTGTCTTAGTCAACTCTTCCACATAGTTGATCAACTCGTGTTTATTGTCGCGCCAGGTGAAATAAGTATATGATTGAGAATAGCCCTGTTTGGCCAACTGCTGCATTATTTTCGGTCTTGTAAACGCCTCAGCCAGAAAAATAACATCAGGATATTTTTTCTTTACTTCTTGAATGATCCAGTTCCAAAAATAAAATGGTTTGGTATGGGGATTATCAACCCTGAAGATATTGACGCCGCAGTTTATCCAGAAGTACAGGATATCCAGACATTCTTGCCAAAGTGCTTCAAAATCTTTTGATTCGAAATAAATAGGCAGGATATCCTGGTATTTTTTCGGCGGATTTTCTGCGTATTGTACGGTTCCATCGGGTCTCCATTTGAACCAGGAGGCATGGTCTTTTACCCATGGATGGTCGGGTGCTGCCTGCAAGGCATAATCCATAGCAATTTCAATATCCAGCTCTTTTGCTTTATGTATCAATTCCTTAAAATCGTCCAGAGAACCAAGGTCTGGATGAATGTCTTTGTGTCCTCCCTGTTTGGATCCAATGCCCCAGCATGACCCAACATCGCCATCTACGGTTGTTGTTGTATTATTTTTACCTTTTCTGTTCACTTCTCCTATGGGATGTATAGGAGGGAAATAAAGGGTGTCAAAACCCATGTCAGCTACCCGCCCCAATAAGGGAATACAATCCTTAAAGGTTCCATGTGTATTGGGTTCTTTTGCAGAGGATCTAGGAAAAAATTCGTACCAGGTACTGAACAAAGCCTTTTTTCTATCCACATAAACCCCCAACTCACCTGAGGTGTTAGCCAGAAATTTTTTGGGATACTTTTCAAAAATTGATTTAAGTGAATCCGATACTGCTTGGGTCACCGCTTCCTGATAGTTGCCTTCATTTTTAAACAATTTCAGTAGCTGTTTCAAATAGGTTTTTTCTGTCGCACTGGCCTTTTTCATGACCTCCTCAACATGCAGTAAGCCTTCTGCTAATTCTGAACTCACGTGCTGACCATCAGCAATCTTTCGACCAATACCGTATTGCCAGTTCAAAGCATAGTCAACCCAGCATTCTATTTTATAAGCATAATTACCTTGTTTTTCAACCTTAAATGAACCATACCAATCATCATTATGGCCCGGAGCCATCCTCGATTCTTGCCATTTCTTTTCATTTTGATGCTTGTACAGTATCGATGCAGCGATCACATCATGACCGTCAGCCAATACATCAGCCGAAACTTTGATTACTTGACCAACAACTCTTTTTATGGAAAACTCTCCCCCGTTGATCTGTGGTGAAACACGATCAATAACCACTCTTTGCTGTTTATGCATGTTCGAAAAAATTAATTCTTAAATAACGTATCCCTTAGGAATAGTCGCTCCTTTTTTGATGACCACAATACCATCCCTAATACAATACAGATCAGTTTCCTCATCTTTTAAATGATTGCCTCCATTGATTCTAACGTCATCCCCAATGCGACAATTCTTGTCAATAATTGTATTCTTTATAAAGCAGCGTTCTCCAATACCCATTAGGATACTTGTCTTGTTCCTACTGATCTCATCAAGGGTTTCATATGAATCATTCCCCATCATATAGGTATTGATGACGGTGGATTCATTTCCTATTCTGGATCGGATTCCTATGACTGACCTGTCAATTTTAGCCGCATGGACAATACAACCTTCTCCTATCACACTTCTGTTCAAAGTGGTTCCTGAAATTTTTGAAGTAGGCAACATTCTAGCGCGCGTATAGATTCTTTTGTTTCTGTCATATAAATCAAACTCAGGGATATCATCTGTTAGCCCGAGATTGGCTTCAAAGAAAGACTCAATATTTCCTATATCGGTCCAGTATCCTTCGTATTGGTAACTTATTATTTTATGTTTGCCAAGTGCCTGAGGAATAATTTCCTTTCCGAAATCATTTGTCTCCGGATTCTTCATCAACTCTACAAGAAGGTCCCGATTAAAGATATAAATCCCCATAGAAGCCAGGTAATTCCTACCTTGTGACTTCATCCCATCACTTACTTCTGAGGTCCAGTCGGGAAGCAGTTTTGACTCTGGTTTTTCAATAAAAGAAGTTACTTCATTTTTATCATCTGATTTTAGTATCCCAAAAGATGTAGCGTCCTTAGCATTTACCGGAATAGTAGCAATCGAGATCTCTGCACCTGTCTTTACATGTTGCTCAACCATCAGATTGTAATCCATTTGATATAACTGGTCGCCCGAGAGAATTAAGGCGTATTCAAAATCATGTCTTAAAAAATGATGCATACTTTGTCTTACCGCATCCGCCGTTCCTTGAAACCAAGTGTCGCTCATAGGTGTTTGCTCTGCGGCAAGCACGTCAACAAAAGCCTGACTAAAAAAACTAAAATGATAGGTGTTTTTTATATGTCTGTTCAAAGACGCCGAATTGAACTGGGTCAACACATACATTCTTTTTATCTCAGAATTAATACAATTGGATATTGGAATATCCACCAATCGGTATTTTCCTGCAATGGGTACAGCGGGTTTAGACCTGCTTTCGGTTAATGGGTAAAGTCGAGAACCTTGTCCTCCTCCTAGTATAATTCCTAAAACTTTTTTACTAAACATATTTCTCTGGTTAAAGATTCGTATAAAGTTAAATATTCTTGCGCTGATTTATCCCATGAATGGTCAATAAGCATGCATTTTTTTCTGATCTTTTTTAATTCCTTCTCATTTTCATATAATTTCTTCGCTCGATTTATCGAATCACATAGATCTTTCACTGAAGCTTCTATGTGGCAGATACCGAATCCACCATCACCTATATCCACTACAGTATCATTTAAACCTCCTGTTCTTCTAACAATTGGTATCGTACCATAGCGCAGGGCATACATTTGATTCAATCCACAAGGTTCAACCCTTGAGGGCATTAAAAGGAAATCAGATCCGGCATATATTTGATGAGCCAAACTTTCATTAAAGCCTATTTCGCAGGCATAATTATCCTTAAAATGAATAAACAAGGATCTTAATTCAGATTCTATTTCTGCCTTACCTTCGCCTAAAATAAGGATATTGATATCCTTCTTCAATAGCGATTTATAAACGACTGCTGGAAAAAGATCAGCTCCCTTTTCATAAACCAATCGGCCAATAAAAGAAAACAATGGCTTCGACGCATCCAATGAAAACCTTTTACATAGCGCCTCCTTGTTTTCTTGCTTTCCTGATGTCAAATCAGTCTTAAAAACAGACGTGCCCATCAGTTTCTCTTTCATCAGATCAATGATTTGTACAAGGCCTCTACCTGTTTAGCTATTGCTATCCAATCAAAAGTTTCTTCAACTCGTTTTCTTCCGTTTTTAGCCATCAAAGCAGAAAGATCTCTATCTTGAATTAATTTATTTACTCCTTCCGCAAGATCTTTCGAGAATTTATCAGGATCTACGGGCTCAAAAGGTGCTTCTTTCTGTTGTTCAAGAGGCACTAAAATTCCTGTTTCTCCATGAACAACAACTTCCTTGATACCTCCAACGGCACTCGCCACTACTGCTGTTTCACATGCCATCGCCTCTATATTGATGATACCAAAAGGTTCATAAATAGAGGGGCAACAAAATACATCCGCATGAGAATACAACTGTATGACCTCATCTTTATCAAGCATCACATCGATCCATATCACATTGTCTCTCTCCTTTTTTACTGCATGAACACTTTCCTCCATTTCCTTCGCAATTTCAGGGGTGTCTGGTGCACCAGCACACAGAACGATCTGGGTGTCATGGTCTATATACTTTATCGCATTGACCAAATGAATGATCCCCTTCTGCCTTGTAATCCTTCCTACAAATAGGACAAAAGGTTTGCTCTGGTCAATTCCATACTTTTGAAGTGTGGTACTTGCTTCAGTAACCACGTATTCCTGAAGGTTGATTCCGTTATAAATAACTTTTACTTTTTCAGGATCCACATCAAAATATTTCAAAACATCTTCTTTGGTCTCCTTAGACACAGCGATCACCGCATCAGCCATTTCTATAGCCGTCTTTTCAACCCAGGAAGAAGCATCATAGCCTCTACCAAGTTGTTCTCTTTTCCAAGGCCTAAGTGGCTCCAAAGAATGAGTTGTGATAACCAAAGGAATACCATAGCATAATTTAGCTACAATCCCTGCAAACTGCGCATACCAGGTATGACAATGAACAATATCAGCATCCACTTCATCCGCATTCATTTGAATGCAGGTGCTTAATGTTTTAAAAACAGCCTTCAACTTATCATTAGACTGATCAAAATCAGGCGTATCAAAAGGGAATCCCTTAACTGATAAATTACCATCTTTTTTATCCTGATCACCAAAGCACCGAACATCAATCTCCATTAATTTGGCTAATTCTGCCGCTAGATATTCTACATGTACGCCGGCTCCTCCATAAACATATGGGGGAAATTCTCTGGTATAAAAAAGTGCTTTCATTATTTTTTTTCTTTAAATGAATAATTTCTAATAAGATGTTGATCAGTTTCGGGATTCCATACCTTGGTGTCAATTCCATTCAGGATCCCCAAAAACTTTTCACTTTCCTGATTTACCAATTCTTCAAGTCCATTCGCATTTGACTTTAGTTCTTCAAGATAGCCTGGTGACACAGTTGTAACTCTCCATGAACACTTGATGGCAGTTGCCAACGGGTTAATTACCCCATCCCAGTCTATGAAGCCCATTTTCTTCAGATCAAATTCAGGAAAGTATCTTAACTTATCAAAACTAAACTGACCTTGGTATTGTGCATTATGAATTGTAAATACTGTCGGAATTTCCTTTAGTGCTTTGTAAGCAGATGCATGTGACATTAAAAAGGCTAAAAAGCCTGTTTGATGATCATGTGCATGAACTATTGAGGGTTTTTGATCCAGATTGAGCAACCAATCCAATACGGCAAGCTGAAAAGCCAGAAAGCGCTCTACATCATCGTCGTAAGAATACACTTGAGGTCGATCAAATAAACCAGGAATATTAACCAAATATACAGGAAATTCAAGAGGGTTCTCAGGCGTCAAAATTTCAAAGTCATAATGAAGTTTCCCCAGCTTAAGATGACCATTATAAACCTTGTTAAAGCCCATGCTCTTAGAGAAATCATTATCATAAAAAGGTATAATTACCTTAGAGACAACACCGTTTTTTTTCTGGTATTTGGGTAAGGCACCTACTACATCAGCCAATCCACCAACCTTGGCTATTGGAAAACACTCGGCACTTACATTAAGAATTTCCATAGAGAATTAACTACAATAAAAATCTATACCGCTTAATATCAGCGGTATAGTATTCTTTGTTTCAATTTTTCAATATATAAAATAATTATGGTATTCTAAAAAATTTGTCTGTGAATATTCAATGTAAATAAAAATTGAAACCTTTTTTTAACAAACACATTTTTATCAGCCAATAAATTAGCAATTAAATAAATGAAAGATGAAATTGTGTTAAAAGAAAAACTACAGTTACAGCTAATACAAACTATGTATCAAAAATTTATGAATTTTTCCAATACTGAGGTTTGGTATCTTCAGAGATCTGATTCCAATAATCCTGATTTACAATATGCTTCCCATCAATGGTTCTTAGTCTTCTTTGAAAAACATAAACCGCTGGGTTAAAGGTCATATCGGTTACACCTACGGTATATAACTGAGGTTCTTCCTCTGATTTTCTTTTTTCTTCCTGCACTATTACTTCAAAGCCGTTAGCATCTAGAAGTTTAGTTAAAAA
>RCND010001668.1_pt1 | contig 12560 bp, 12 predicted proteins | sample 2041351 | NCBI WGS metagenome assembly RCND01 (sample SAMN09708230, study PRJNA481090) | Marine sediment metagenome, whole genome shotgun sequencing project. | biome: marine sediment; feature: ocean; material: sediment; isolation source: Sewage treatment plant 12B marine sediment (STP12B) ...
GCTCGGAAGTAATCGTACCCAATTCTGAACTAATTAGCAACAAGGTGATTAACTGGTCGCTCTCCAAATACTCCAGGCGTATGATTCTGACTGTAAATACACATCTGGAAGCAGATACCGACCTGGTATTAAAGATCATGAAGGAAGCTGCATACAAAGTGGAGTTTGTCTTGAAAGATCCCGAAGCTAAATCATATTTTAATGGCATCGAGGATAGGAAACTGGAATTTGCCCTGTACTACTGGGCATCGGGGAATATCCTGGATTGCAAAAGCCTGGTAAATCAGGAGGTACAAAAAGCCCTTATAGATGCAGGCATCGATTTTGTCATGCCCCTTCATGTGGTAATGCAGGAAGGTAAGAATTCTAAATAATCTCCATTTTCCTTAACTTCAGTGCATGCAAGCTGATTCATTATACCGTAGACTTTGGGTGCGTCTTTTCCCTAACAGGTGGGTTTTAGGACTGTTCCTGATCTTTCTGTTTGGGATTCCCAGGGTCCTCCTGGTGATGAATGCCAATGTAACAGGGCAAACGCAGTGGGTTTCCATCATATTCACCCTTATGTTTTTTACCCCCTTGCTTTTCCTGAGAAAAGCGGGCAGGCGGGAAATGGGTGTGCGCAAGAGCTCTCAGCCCCTTTGGTTATTATGGGGATTCCTTCTGGGTTGTGGTATGTGCCTCTTACTCTTTTTCATAAACAGGCTCATCTTTGGACTGGAGATTTCAAATCCCTTTGTATATATCGCTTCCATGACTACTTCGGGAGAGACTTCAATGGTATACTTTCTGATCTACCTGGCTATTATGATGACCTTTAGCCCCATTGGTGAGGAACTGTTTTACCGCGGTGTAATACACCAGGCCTTCAAGGAGCAGCTGGGCGATAAGAGGGCCTCATATATTGACAGTGCTGCCTTCGCTCTGACCCACCTGGTCCATTTCGGGATTATTTATGCGGCCGGAGCCTGGATCTTGCTCCCCCTTCCCGCTCTATTGTGGGTTACCGCCATGTTTTTTACCTGCATGGTGTTCAACCGTGTCAGAAAGGAGAGCGGAAGTATACTGGGAGCTATCCTCACCCATGCCGGATTTAGTTTCGCCATGGGATTTCTGATGTTCTATGCCCTCTAACTTATCAAACCAATCTTACCATGATATTAGCCCGTAGACCCTTTAAGTCTCTCCTCCCGCTTCTTCTCCTCCTGGCTTTCACCCAGGTATTCGGACAGGAGTCCATGCTCTGTATGGGAGGACACTGGACCGAAGATGAGGCCAACATGAAGATGAAGGAATTCCGGGCCAGCTGGAAAGACCTGGATTCGTGGGAAAAGCGTGCCGATGTGATCAGGCAGGGAATCATTGATGGAATGCAGCTGGAAAAAATGCCTGTGATTGAGGGACAATTCAATGCTGTGATGCATCAACGTCGGGAGATGGATGGCTATGTGGTGGAGAACATTGCCATTGAAAGCTTCCCCGGTTTCTGGATCACCGGGAACCTCTATACCCCCCTTCAGCCGAAAGAGAAAAATGCTGCAGTACTCTGTCCCCATGGACATGTTGCCGACAAACGATTTACAGCTGACGTACAGATCCGAAGTGCCGCCCTGGCCCGCATGGGAGCCATTGTCTTTGCCTACGATATGGTGGGCTTTGGGGAGTCGCAGCAGGTTACCCATAAGATGCCCATTGCTTTGCTGCTGCAGACCTATAACAGCAAGCGGGTGCTGGAGTATCTGCTCTCCAGATCAGGTGTGGACCCGGAAAGAATCGGTATGACCGGCGGATCGGGCGGGGGTACCCAGACTTTTATGCTGACCGCTCTGGATGAGCGTATCACTGTATCGGCTCCTGTGGTGCAGGTATCGGCCCATTTTTTCGGGGGCTGTGTTTGCGAAAGCGGAATGCCTGTTCACAAGAGTGCAGACCACCAGACCAACAATGTGGAGATTGCCGCCCTCTGTGCTCCGCGCCCCTTGCTGCTGGTTTCCAACGGGGCCGACTGGACCCGCAACACACCACGGATCGAGTTTCCCTACATCCAACAGGTCTATGCCCTTTACGATGCTGAGAACAGGGTCGAGAATGTGCATCTGCCGCTGGAAAAACATGACTATGGCCCTTCCAAAAGGGCAGCTGCCTATAACTTCCTGGGACATCACCTGAACCTAAACATGGGTAGACTCCCCTATGATAATGGATACCGGGAAGATTTTGTGAGCATCCTGGAACCAGATCAACTGAAGGTGTTTGATGCTGAGCATCCCCTACCCGAACAGGCACTTCAAGGCGATAAGGCAGTGATGGACTACCTGGGAATTCAGTAGCGGATTTTTGAGTTCGCTCTACTGCTTGACTTAGCTATCGATCCGGTATACTTTTTTGAAGTGATAGCCGTAAATGCTGTAGGTAACGGCCAGGGGAATCATGTCGGGCCTCCGCCTCAGGCTCCAGAATATCAGTTTCCAGTAGTACTTTCTGCTTTTGTCAATGATGCCTAAATAGAACACCGATCGAAGAAACGCCATCATATTTTCGACATTGATCCGGTTACGGTTTACAACCCGCGGCTTAAAATGTGTCAGGAAACCCTTGAGCCGTTCATAATAGGCTTTGCTAGAGTATATGCTGTGCACAATTTGCTGGTAGCCTTCCAGCAGTTTCTCCTTGTTCATTTTGGGGGTGAAATTCATGGAGTAATTGGTATTGTCTCCCTCGTGTGTCCAAAGAATCCTCCCCTCCTCCTTCAGACGTTTGTATAGCTTGGTGCGACTGGGTGCATTCAGAAGTCCCACCATGGCGGTAATGATGCCGCTTTGCTGGATGAAATCGATCTGACGCTGGAATATAGTTGATGTATCGTTATCAAAGCCCACTATAAAACCTGCCGACACTTCAATGCCGGCTGACTGGATCTCAGCCACACTCTCCAACAGGTTTCGACCGGTGTTGAGCTTTTTATTGCACTCCTTCAGACATTCCTCATCGGGGGTCTCGATACCCACAAAGACCTTTTCGAAGCCAGCAAGTGCCATGGCACTCATCAGTTCGGCATCGTCGCTAAGGTCAATGGAGGCTTCAGTGGTGAAGGTATATGGATATGCATGGTCCCTGTTCCATCCTGTAATGGCCGGAAGAAGCTCTTGCTTCAGGCGCTTCCGGTTCCCAATGAAGTTGTCATCCACAAAAAAGAGGTTGCCCCTAAATCCTGTTTGGTAAACGGCTTCAAGCTCTTTAATAATTTGACTGGTGGATTTCAAACGTACCTTGTGGCCAAGCAGGGCAGTGATTTCGCAAAACTCACAATTAAAGGGGCACCCCCTTGAGTACTGTAGGCTCAGCTGTGCATAATCGGAACTATTGATCAGGGAAAAATCGGGACAGGGTGAAATTCCCATATCTGCGTACTCCTCGGTCTGGTAGATCTTTTGGGGAAGTCCATATTCAAGATCGTTGAGAAACCAGGGCAGGGTAATCTCCGCCTCATTGAGGATCAGGTGATCAATATGCGACCAGGAATCCGGATCGCCCGTAAAGAGAGGACCACCTGCTACAATTGTCTTTCCCAAATGCTGACACCTCTGGACCACCTCCGATGCAGAGGCAGACTGAATCGACATGGCACCTACAAATATATAATCGGCCCAGTTGATCTCTGAATCTTCAAGCGAAGCGACATTCAGGTCCACCAAATTCTTATTCCAGGCTTTAGGGAGCATGGCGGCAATGGTCAATAATCCCAGGGGTGGACTGGCAGATTTTTTGGCAACAAACTTTAAAGCATGTTTGAAACTCCAGTAGGTATCTGGAAAGGCCGGACTGATAAGTAAGATATTCATCGTTAGGGATTTAAAATTTTGATTAAATGTAAAGCACCTGCAATTCATTCAAAAATAAAGGGTCCGGATGACCCGGGAGAGGTATTAATCAGGATGCCCCTGGGATGAATAAAAGGAGTACTGGGATAAAAAGCGCTCTGGAGGGATGATCTAAATCAAGTTAAAAGTGGGCACTTCATCAATATCTTAGTATAATTGTATATGGCAATGCTCACCATGCAAAAAAAGTATATCGCTTTCTTCCTGGGTATCGCTGCTTTCCTGGCAATATTGCTCTTTACCGATTTGGAGCCGGGTAAGCCCCAAGTGACCATCACCATGGCTGTGGCCGCCCTAATGGCCATCTGGTGGGTGACTGAAACCATTCCGCTTGCTATAACTGCATTGATCCCGCTGGTCCTCTTTCCCGCCTTCGGGGTTCTGGACGGAAGGGCGGTCTCTGAGGTCTATATGAACCATATCATCTTTGTTTATGTGGGTGGATTTATGATGGCTTTGGCCATGGAGCGCTGGGGCCTGCACCGGCGGATTGCTCTGAAGATACTGATGTTTATCGGGGTGAGTCCGGGCCGGATCCTGGTGGGATTTATGCTTACCTCTGCCTTCCTCTCCATGTGGATCTCAAATACGGCAACCACCATGATGATGATACCCATCGTAATGTCCATCGTGGTCAGTCTTGAGGAAACCCTCTCGGGAAAATCGATTAACAAATATGCCACCGGACTCTTCCTGGCCATTGCCTACAGCGCCTCCATCGGAGGAATGTCGACCCTGGTGGGTTCCCCCACCAACCTGGTATGTCCGCGCATCCTTACCCTCCTATACCCGGGGGCGCCTGAAATCTCTTTTACCAGCTGGATGGTATTTGCCCTTCCCATCTCAGTAGTGATGCTGGTGATGGTATGGGTGGTGATTCACTTTCGCTTCAGACCTGCAGAGAAGTGGAAGGGAATAGACCGGGATCATTTCAGGAAGGCTTACGGCAAGCTGGGCCCCTCAAGTCGTGAGGAGCGCACTGTATTTGTTCTCTTTCTGCTCCTGGCATTTTTATGGATTACACGAGCCGGGATCACCTTCAGTTCTGTGACCATTCCGGGATGGGCTCAATTATTTAAAACCCCGGCCTATATCAACGATGGAACTGTGGCCATTTTTGTATCCATTCTCCTCTTCATAGTTCCCGCAGGAAAAGACAGGAAGGAGCGGATCATGAACTGGAAGACGGCACAGCGGATCCCCTGGAACATTGTCTTGCTTTTCGGGGGTGGATTTGCCCTGGCGCTGGGATTTCAGTCGAGCGGACTGGCAGTCTGGTTTGGGGAACAGCTGCTATGGACCGAAGGGATCAGTCCCTACCTGATCCTGCTGGCAGTGGTGGCTCTGATGTCCTTCCTTACCGAACTCACTTCCAATGTTGCCTCCACCCAGATGCTGCTACCGATCTTTGCCAGCCTGGCTATCAGCAGCGGAAACAATCCCCTGCTTCTTATGATTCCCGCCACCCTTGCTTCCTCTCTGGCCTTTATGTTACCCACTGCTACACCTCCTAATGCCATTATTTTCGGCACCAACCGGATTAAAATAGCTACCATGGTTCGCACCGGTTTTATACTGAACATATTGGGCATACTGGTGGTAGCACTGGTCACCTGGTTGCTGGGCAGTAATATTTTTGATATTGAACCAGGAGTGCTGCCTGCATGGGCAATCCCTTGATAAGATTTAAAAGCCGAGTTATGAGCCATCCCGTCCTCTCATTTTACAGGAAAAATTTCAATCCCGATCTTTCTGCAGATCAGGAGGACCTGATTCTTTCGGCCTTCAGGCAGGAGCATTATAAGAAGAAGGAGCTGATATTCAACCAGGGCGACCGGAATACCAGGCATTATATCATTGAAAAAGGGCTGGTTCGACTCTACCTGAACGACTACTCCGGGAAGGAGTTCAATATCCTCTTTGCTAAAGAGAACCAGATCATTGGGGACCTGTCGACGCCGGAGCCTGCAAGCTATTTCCTGGAAACCATTGAACCTACTACGCTCTGGTCCATGGACGATCGCGATATGAAAAAGCTGATGGAGTTCTTTCCGCAAACCGGCCTCACCGATAGTGGCTCGTACATGCAGCGTTCCTATCTTTTCATTCAGAAAAGGCTGGTCTCAATTCTATCCAAAACAGCTGAAGAGAATTATCATGCGTTTCGGGAGAAACATCCGGACCTGGTCCAACGGCTGCCACAGTACCACATCGCCTCCTACCTGGGGATCAGCGCCGAATTCCTGAGTAAAATTATTGCCCGCAGCTTTTCTTGAACTAGTTCAAGATTTCTTATTTAGAATTGTTCTACGTTTGTGGTCTAACATTAAACAAGCTTAGATGAAGAAGATAGGAATGATTGTAAGCCTGGCCTTTATGGTCATTGGCTTTGGAAATGCACAGACAATCGACAGCGACAGATCTGTGGTGAATTTCAGTATTCAGAACATGAAAGTGCGTACCGTAGAGGGCACATTTACCGGGATGAAGGGAGAGATAAGTTTTGACAAGACCGACCTGGCCAACTCCGGTTTCAAGGTCACCGTTGATGCAGCCACCGTCAATACGGAGAATGAAAAGCGTGATGATCACCTGCGTAATGAGGATTTCTTTCACGTGGAAGAGTACCCACTGATCAGCTTTGAATCCAGCTCCATTAAAAATACCAGTGAGGGCTTTATGACAGAAGGGATACTTAGCATGCACGGGGTGAGCAAAGAGGTGGCTTTCCCCTTTACTTTCAGCGAAAACCAGTTTCGCGGTACCCTGGAGGTGAACCGTTTCGATTATAAGATTGGCGAAGGAACCGGTACCACCGCTGTGGATGAAACCGCCAGCCTGGAGATTATTGCTGTGCTAAACTGATCAAGATCATTTCCTGGCGATTTGTGGCTATATTTGGGTATAGGTCATAAATTATGAAACTACGCCGGCTCCTGATTACTGTCACTGCCTTTGCCATTGCCATGGGTTTTCTGGAAAGCGCTGTGGTGGTCTACATGCGGGAAATCCTCTATCCCGGCGGTTTTGAGTTCCCCCTCTCCCCCATTCCCGTGAGTCTGGCCCTGACCGAACTATTCAGGGAGGTGGCCACCCTTGTGATGCTGTTAACTATTGGCATCCTGGCAGCGCGACGCTTCAGTACCGGCTTTGCCTGGTTTATTTACAGCTTTGCCATCTGGGACATCTTCTACTATATATTTCTCTGGCTCCTGCTAGGCTGGCCCCAATCACTGATGACCTGGGATGTGCTCTTCCTGATCCCCACCACGTGGACCGGACCGGTTCTTTCGCCTGTGTTGGTATCGCTCACTATGATCCTGCTGGCCATGGTAATTCTGATTCGGGCTGAACGCGGATTGGAAAGCCGTATTCCTGGCATGATATGGGCGGGACTGATCCTGGGCTCACTGATCCTGATCTTTGGCTTTGTACTGGATTATTCGCAACATATGCTGACCCACTTCACACTTTTTGAGATGGGACAGGTGAAAAATCCCGAAGTACTGGAGGTAGCTACCTCCTACGTTCCCCACCGCTTCCCCTGGTGGATCTTCGGAATCGGTGAAGCAGTGATCCTGGCCTCCATAGGGTGGTACTGGAAAAGAGCAGGAAATAAGGCATAGTTTTGTTTTTACTATCTTAGAGAGATGGAGCGTCATTTCTATAAAAAAACTGTTGGGCTATTGTTCTTTATGCTGGTTCTTGTGAGCACCTATGCCCAGGACACTGAGCCTGTTTCTGTCGAAAGACCGGATTTTATTATCAGTGCGAACTTTGGCGGTGACGCTTCCCTTATGTCACTCGGATTTGAAAAGCTCTTTTTTCTGGAATCCGGCCCGGTGCTTGCAGGAAAGATAGGATTTGGATTTAATCAGGAATTCCAGCTCTTTAGTTCGGAGGATCCCTCTAACTTTTTCACCCTGCCTCATTCCTTTACAGTTAACCTGGGAAACGGAAAGCGAAGTTTTGGTGAATTTGGAGTTGGAGGTTCCTGGGTTACTGATAACACGGTGCATTATTACTTTATCTATCCCATGATCGGTTTCCGCTACCACCCCTTCAAAAATCCGGGATTCAGTTTCAAGGCCTGGGCCTTTTGGCCTTTTGGGCAGATAGATAAAGTTGAAGAGACCGACGTCATGATCTCGCCACTTGGAGTAAGTTTTGGCGTAGCACTTTAATTTTACCTGGTAAAACTAAACGATGAATCCCGATCCAACAAACTTATTGAGTAAAGCAGGCATTAAAACGCCCCTGATCGGGTTCTATGACTTGCCCGACCCCACCCCTTTTGAACCTTTTTGGAAACCCGGTCGTTGTATGTTCGAAGCCTACCAGGCCTGGCTGGAAGGGAAATATATCTGCCTCTCTGCCGATGAATTCAGCTGCCGGGGTGGCGGGTACTGGATTGGGGGAACAGAATTCAAGACCCGGGAGAAGTTTGGCAGTGAACTGAACCAGCGGGAAGGTTTCAAGGAGAACGATTTGCTCATGTGTCAGTGGCTCGAAAATCAGAAACCCTACCTTATCAAGAATGGGTATGTGGTGCTTGGTCCATTGAGGGAGGATCACTTCGACTATCTGAAGACGGTGACATTCTATGTCAATCCCGATCAATTAAGCCTACTCATGTTGGGGGCACACTACAGGGATGCTTCGGCCAGCGGGGAAACTATCACCGTTCCCTTTGGTTCGGGTTGCGGATTGATGGCAGCAGCGCTTAGCGACCTGGAGACCAACAAACCCAGGGCGGTAATCGGGGCCACCGATATCGCCATGCGGCACCATCTGCCCCCCGACCTGCTGGCTTTTACAGTAAACATGTCCATGTACAAACAGCTATGCGAGCTGCAAGAAAACAGTTTCCTGGAGAAGCCCTTCTGGCAAAGACTGAAGAATTCCCGGGCATTTTTATTATCCAAGGGACAATCGTAACTTATTGCATCGAAAAAAAGTACCTCTATGAACAAGGAATTAATAGAACAGCAATTATTTACCAAGCAAGATTATACAGAAACACCATTGTCAAAGGGAGACTATGATACCTGCAACTTCAGGAACTGCAATTTTGCGGGCACCGATTTCTCAGGCATCCGTTTCCTCGACTGCACCTTTGCCGGATGCGATCTAAGCAATGTGAAAATGCTGAAGAGCGCATTTCAGGAAACGATTTTCAAAGAGTGTAAAATGCTGGGGCTCCATTTTGAGAATTGCGATCAGCTGGGAATGACCGTCCGCTTTGAGAAATGTCAGCTCGATCACTCCTCCTTTTACCAGGTGAAACTTAATCACACAGTATTTCTCAGTACTTCGCTTAAGGAGGTGGACTTCACCGAAGGCGATCTTAGAAATTCCATTTTTGATGACTGCGACATGCTTGATGCCTCCTTCGACCATACCAACCTGGAGCGTGCCGATCTCTCCACCGCACTCAACTACTCCATCGATCCTGAAAACAACAGCATCAGGGGAGCCAAATTCTCCCTACCCTCTGTAACTGGACTGCTGAATAAATACCGCATCATAATCCAATAATCCGTCTGTCGTGAAAAAAGACAAATTGACCCGGAGAAAATTTATTACCAGCACCTCTGCCACCGCTGCTGCCACCATGCTTTCGGCGCCTCTTTTTGCCAGATCAGGTGCGGGTATTAGCTCGGAACTAGCCCTGAAGGGAGGCAATCCTGTCCGGACCGCTGAGTGGCTAAGCTGGCCCGTATGGAACCAGGAAGCCGAATCAAATATGATGGAATTACTCCGGAGCACTAACTGGTACAGGGGCGATGGGAACAAATGCAGGACTTTCGAAAAGAGTTATGCCGAACTGATAGGAGCCAAACGGGTTATTGCCACAGCAAGCGGAACCACTGCTCTGATAACTGCCCTGCACACCCTGGGTGTCGATGCGGGTGATGAAGTCATTGTCTCTCCTTTCACCTTTATTGCCACCTACAATGTGGTATTCAATCAGAAAGCACTGCCCGTATTTGCAGATACGGATCCGGAGACCTTTACTATCAATCCGGAAAAAATAGAAGAGAAGATCAACGATCGAACTACTGCCATTCTTCCTGTGCATATCTGCGGGCTTCCTGCCGATATGAACCGGATCCTGGCCATCGGAAAGAAGCACAATCTTCCGGTCATTGAAGATGCCTGCCAGGCCTGGCTGGCCGAATACGATGGCAAGATGTGTGGTACCCTGGGTGATCTGGGCTGTTTCAGTTTCCAGAACTCCAAGCACATTCCTTCTGGCGAAGGTGGAGCCATTTCGGGTAACAACGATGCCTTGATGGATCGCTGTTTTGCCTACCACAACTGCGGCCGGCCCCATGGCAATTCCATGAGGGGCATGGCTGAAAATCCCATCCGGGGTTCAAACAAACGGATGACAGAGGTTCAGGCCGGACTGCTCCTCTCGCAAATGGTACGTGCCCGCAGCGATGCGGATAAGCGGCTGGAGAATGCACTCTATCTCGATTCAAAGCTCAGGGAAATCCCCGGGATCGTTCCCTACAAGCTCTCCGATGGCGCCACACGTTCTTCTTATCATCTTTACCCCTTCCGTTATAAAAAAGAGCTTTTTGACGGACTCCCCAGGCACAAATTTATAGCTGCCCTGAGCGCCGAAGGAATTCCCTGTGGGGAAGGCTATGGCCGGCAATATTTCGATGGCCTCATCGAAGAAGCGATCACTTCGAGGGGATACACAAGGCTCTATTCAAAAGAACGCTTGAACAGGTATCGGGACGAATTGCACAATTTGCCCGACAATGACCAGTTAAGCATGGAAGCAGTCTGGTTCTACCAGAATATGTTGCTGGCCGAACGCAAGGATATGGACGACATCGTCCACGCGGTTCAAAAAATCTATGAGAACCGCAGTCAATTGCTTTAACTTAACATATGACCGATCAACATTGGATCGATTTGAAAGCTGTGATCAGCGGCGAGATCCTCTCTCCCCTGCCCGCGGGATTTATCATCGATTCACCCTGGCTGCCTAACTGGTACGAAATCGATATCCTGGACTATTTTTCCAGCGATCAATTATGGCTGGAGGCCAATATGAAAGCCTTCGAGACCTTTCCCGAGGCCATCTTTCTACCCGGGTTCTGGGCCGAATATGGCATGTGCAGCGAACCCTCTGCTTTCGGAGCACGATCGGCCTTTCCGCAGAATGAGTTCCCCCATGCCTTTCCCAGCATCCACTCGCCCGAAGAGATCCACCTGCTGGAAGTGCCCAATCCGGAAAAGGACGGTCTGGGTCCCCTGATGCTGAACAGGCTTAAACTGAACCAGCCTTTGATGGAGCAGGCCGGACATAAAATCCGATTCTCCATATCACGGGGTCCGCTCAACATCGCTTCCTACCTTATGGGAACCACTGAATTTATGATGGCCATGATGACCCATCCACAGGAGACTCATGCTTTGATCCGAAAGATTACAGATTACCTGCTGGGCTTCCACAAGCACCAGGCTGAACTCTTTCCATCCATCGACGGTATAATGATGCTGGACGATATCATCGGCTTCATCAGCGAGGACCAATTTGTGGAATTTGCACTTCCCTACTTTAAGGAAATTTACGATTGCAAACTCTCTGTGAAGTTCCTCCATAACGATGCTAACTGCATGGAGATGGTGCACTATCTGCCCGACATGGGGATCAATCTCTTTAATATGGGTTACGATACGGATCTGAACGAGCTGAAGGATCTGACCAGGCATCAGGTTACCATGCTGGGAAATATTCCACCCAGGGATGTGCTGGCACAAGGATCGCCCACAGAGGTGAAAGAAGCAACAATAAACATGTTACAAGGATTGAAGGATCCCTCCCGGGTGATCTTCTCCTGCGGTGGCGGCATGCCACCGGGTGTATCTTCCGGAAATCTGGCTATATTTATCGATACAGTTAAACGTTTCACTCTTTAGGACCTGATTGATGATACTTCAACTTAGCATCCTGCTCGCCGCACTTCTTATGCTGCCGGCTCCAACTAACCCAGAGGGCCCCAGTCTCTCCGTCGACGAGAACAGCACCACCATCTTTATCGGGGAACAGCCGGTGCTTAGCTATGTCCATACCGAAACCCTTCCACCAGAAGGGGTTGATGCACTCTATAAAAGATCGGCCTACATTCATCCCTTGTGGTCGCCTGGAGGAGAAAGACTCACCCGGATTCAGCCACCCGATCACTGGCACCATTATGGAATCTGGAATCCATGGACAAGAACCCATTTTGGAGAATATAAGGTGGATTTCTGGAACCTGGCTGATAAACAGGGTACAGTGCGTTTTGCAGAGTATCTGGAAAAGATAGAGCAGGAGAACCTGGCCGGTTTCAAGGCAAAGCAGGAGCACATCTATTACATGAAAGACGGAAGCGAAGGGGTAGCCATGAACGAGATCTGGAAGGTCACCGTGAAAAACCTGGAGGGCCAGGCATATATGGTGGACCTGCATACCACCCTGAGTACCCCGCTGGAAACCGGGATTACCCTTGAAGCCTACCGTTACGGGGGAGGACTGGGGTACAGAGGTGCTGAAAGATGGGATCCTTCAAATGCCTCAGTGCTTACCTCCGAAGGAAAGAACTGGTCGAGCGCAGATGCCACCCATGCCCGGTGGGTGATCATTGAAGGAGAATCGTCGGTTCCCGAGGGACG
>RCND010001669.1_pt1 | contig 12560 bp, 12 predicted proteins | sample 2041351 | NCBI WGS metagenome assembly RCND01 (sample SAMN09708230, study PRJNA481090) | Marine sediment metagenome, whole genome shotgun sequencing project. | biome: marine sediment; feature: ocean; material: sediment; isolation source: Sewage treatment plant 12B marine sediment (STP12B) ...
TTAACCAATAACCAATAACCAATAACCAATAACCAATAACCAATAACCAATAACCTACAACTTATCAGCTACAATACGACCCTCTCGATTAGCAATTTCCCAAGCAGTTTGGAAGATTAACCTCGTCCGAGTTTCCATTAGTTCGTATTCGATTTTATCTGGCGTATCGGTCATTTTATGATAGTCTTCATGAGTTCCGTTGAAATAGAAAATCACCGGTATATTGTTTTTTGCAAAGTTGTAATGGTCACTTCTGTAGTAAAAACGATTTGGATCATTATCATCATTAAACTTATAATCCAATTCCAGATTAGTAAAGGTTTTATTTACTTCCTCGGAAACATCGTGCAATTCCTGACTTAGTTTATCACTTCCAATTAAATAAATATAATTTGGATTGTCCGCTTTATCTGGGTCAATACGGCCAATCATGTCGCTATTTAGGTTGCAAACTGTGTTTTCTAGCGGAAAGAGCGGGTTTTCGGTATAATACCTAGAGCCATACAACCCAATTTCTTCCCCTGTTACGTGAAGAAATAAAATAGAGCGTTTCGGACCATTTCCATCCTTTACTGCTTTTTGAAAAGCTTCAGCCATTTCTAAAAGTGCTACTGTTCCGCTTCCATCATCGTCGGCGCCGTTATAAACGTTTCCATCGTCGTCTGTTCCAACATGATCCAAATGTGCCGAGAGGATAATTAATTCATCAGGCTTTTCAGAGCCTTTGATATAAGCAACTACGTTTTCAGAATCCTCATCACTTTTACCGTTAAAATAACTGGCTGGGATACTTTGGTAGTAATTGTTTTCTTCAATTGGGGAGGCAATCTCTTGATTTTGATAAAAATTTCGAAGATATTCGGTTGCCATTTTTTGCCCGTTAGTTCCTGTCATTCTCCCCTGCATATCATCACCAGCATAAATATAAAGGTGTGTTTTAAGATCGCTAGCAGTTATAGTATTTGCATAATCTGCTCGGTCCAAATTTATAGTTATTGTTTTGGAAACAGAATTCTGAGCCGAATTACAAGAAACGATAAAAACTGTAAAAAGGGATAATAGTAAGTATTTCATAATAGTCTAATCAAAAGATTTTAGTTCATAATCTGAAGGGTCAATACCGCCTTCACCAATTTTCACATATTCGAGTGTATGATTTTTTAAAACAATATTTCCATCAGTATCTTGAGATTTAATGGAGAACTTCACTACAAAAATTTCGCCTAATTCTTCAACATCGGTAATAGGTTCTGAAACGACTATGTCTTCAGTATTGAAATTAGTTCCTTCAGGAAGTTGCAATTGAATTTTTATGTCATTTATTGCAAGATTTCGAATGGTTTCCATTTGTTCTTTTTCCGAAGAACAAGCTATAAGAGCCATTGCGAGCAAAAAGTAGATAAATTTTTTCAAAAAAATATTTTTATAAACGATAAAGATAAGATAACCGTTGTTTGATAATGTGAAAGTTATGTGAAAATACGATAGTTGCAGGTTCAAAAGAGTCTTTCAAATACTAACTATTCTTATCTTTGCATAAATTTTCGAATTATGAAGGTCGAACAAATCTATACCGGTTGCTTATCACAGGGAGCTTATTACATTGAAAGTGAAGGGGAAGTTGCTATAATTGACCCACTTCGTGAGATTCAGCCATATATTACGCGTGCTGCTAACGATAAAGCAAAAATAAAGTACATTTTTGAAACGCATTTTCATGCAGATTTCGTGAGTGGTCATGTGACATTGGCTAAAGAAACAGGAGCTCAAATTGTTTTCGGCCCGAATGCAAACCCAACCTATGATGCTCTAATAGCCGAAGACAATCAAGAATTTAAAATTGGAAAGTTAACTATAAAGGCGTTGCACACTCCAGGGCATACGATGGAGAGCACAACCTATCTTTTAAAGGACGAAACTGGTAAAGACTATTCAATCTTTAGTGGTGATACTCTATTTTTAGGAGATGTTGGTCGTCCAGATTTAGCACAGAAGAAAGATGAGGTGACACAAGAAGACCTTGCCGGAATTTTATTTGACAGCCTGAGAAATAGAATTATGCCCTTGGCAGATGACGTAATTGTTTATCCCGCACATGGAGCAGGATCTGCCTGTGGAAAACATATGATGAAGGAAACTTTGGATACTCTAGGAAACCAAAAGCTTGTTAATTACGCCTTACGAGCCAATATGACTAAGTCTGAATTTATTGATGAAGTAACCGAAGGTTTGTTACCTCCTCCAGTTTATTTCCCGTTGAATGTGAAGATGAATCGAGAAGGATATGAACATATTGACACGATTCTTGACCGAGGCACACAGAAGTTAACAGCCGATGATTTTGAACAGTTGGCTAATAGTAGTGGTGCGGTTGTTTTAGATGTACGAAACCGAGACGATTTTATGCAGGGTCATATTCCTGGTTCAATTTTTATTGGCCTGGACGGCGGATTTGCACCATGGGTTGGTGCATTGGTTGCTGATGTATTGCAGCCAATATTGTTAATTGCACCTTCAGGTAAAGAAGCCGAGGCTGTAACAAGGTTGTCCCGTGTTGGTTTCGATAACACACTGGGTTATTTAGACGGTGGGATTTCGGCTTGGACGGATGCAGGAAAAGAAAGCGCTACTATGAAATCTGTACATGCGGAAACATTTAAAAGTGAATTGGAGCGTGATGCTCGAGTGTTTGATGTACGAAATATAACAGAATATGGAAATTCCCATATATCTACGGCGGTAAATACACCTCTTAGTTCATTAAATGATTACTTAAGTAGTTATCCCGAAGAAGAACCATTTTACGTTTATTGTGATGGTGGATATCGTTCCGTTATTGCTGCTTCAATCTTAAAAAGTAGAGGTATTCATAATGTTATAGATGTCGCTGATGGATTTAGTGCAATTAAACAAGTCGGAATTGAGGTAACTTCTTAACTAGTTTTTATTTTGTTTCTTGAATTTCCATAAGTTTATCCGTCTTTCTCATAAAAACTAGGAATGTACGAACCAAAAAAGTTGCTCAAAAAAGCAGTCCAATACATGGTGATAAGTGCCATAGCTTTTACATTTTTGAATGTATTTGTCAAGCAGAATTCCCAGTTCAATGTATACCAAATAGTATTCTTTAGATCGGTGGGCTCTCTTTTTTTTACCATACCTTTTTTACTGAAAAGCAAAATATCTTTCATTGGTAATAAGCAAAAACTTCTTGTTTTTCGCGCATTGGCAGGATTGACCTCTATGATATTGTTTTTTAAATCAATGACGCTATTGCCAGTTGGTACGGCCGTTTCTCTAAGGTATGTGGCCCCGATTTTCGCTGCGATTTTCGCGTTAATTTGGCTAAAAGAAAAGATTAAGCCGTTTCAATGGTTGTTTCTAGCGGTGGCCTTTTTGGGAGTTTTAATTCTGAAGGGGTTCGATACTCAGGTAAATTCAATAGGTTTGATTTTCGCGCTCAGTTCGGCTGCCTTTACGGGTGTTGTATTTATCTTACTTAGAAAAATAGGCGATGCCGATCATCCCGTTGTTGTAGTTAATTATTTTATGATTATCGCTGCAATTATCGCTGGGATAATGATGATTCCGTATTGGAAGACTCCAGTAGGGATAGAATGGATGCTGTTACTAAGTTTAGGGGTATTTGGTTATTACGGACAATTATATATGACGAAGGCTTTTCAAAAGGTTGAGACCAATACAATCGCTCCTTTGAAGTATCTCGAAGTTATTTTCACCTTGCTTATTGGTATCGTCTGGTTTCACGAAAATTATACCATCTGGAGTCTTTTAGGGATAACACTAATAATTGCCGGACTTACATTAAATGTATTCGCGAAAAAGGAATAAACTAAATGTCAATTTCAAGGTATACAGGGCAATGATCTGAACCAAAATATTCGGATAGAATTTCAACCGATTTCACCTTAGGCATTAAGGACTTACTTATTAAAAAATAATCGATGCGCCATCCAGTATTACGTTCTCTAGCTTTAAATCGATAACTCCAATAAGAATATTCAATTTTATCTGGGTGTAGGTATCGAAAACTATCGGTAAATCCAGCATTTATTAGATTGTCCATTCCATCAATTTCCACCTGCGTATAGCCAGACGTTTTGTTGTAGTTGGACTTGTCATTTTTTAGATCTATTGCTTGATGGGCAACATTGAGGTCACCACAAATGATAACAGGTTTTGTTTTTTCAAGGTTTTTGAGGTATTTCAAAAAATCGGCATCCCAAGTTTTTCTGTAGTCCAGGCGAACCAATGCCTGACCAGAATTAGGGACATATACATTTACAAGATAAAAGCTATCATATTCGGCACATTGGATGCGACCTTCAGTATCGTGAATAGCCACTCCCATATCGTTAGTAACGGTCACTGGGTTTACATTAGAAAGTATTGAGGTACTCGAATATCCTTTCTTTTCTGCGGAATTAGAAAAAAGGTTAAACTTTTTAAAATGTGCTAAAGCAGTCGCCACTTCTTCTTCCTGAGCCTTCGTTTCTTGCAGGCAAAGAATATCGGGATTCATTTTCTCTACGGAAGCGTTGAATTCCTTTTTTACAATGGCTCTTACACCATTTACATTCCATGTGATGATTTTCATAATAGCTAAGTTAAGAACCTAACAAAGATTGTTAGAAAAATAATAAATAAATACATTTATACTCTAAATTAAATATGATGTGCTGTGGTTTTTAGTTAAATCACTTTCGAAAGGAAATTTGTGATTTCCCAGCAGACCAAGCTACCTTTGCGGTTTGCCTTCTATTTGTTTTATTAATAAATATTAATTGTTGTTCTAGTTTTTTAATACCCAATCGATTCTTTATAAACTCTGAATGATAAGGAAATAGGAGTTAAAAGAGTTATGTGAATGAATATAAAATTATTTGCATTATTTTTCACAAGATTTATTTTCTTAAATTAGCCGAAATAATCTGGAATAAAACATTATGAAAATTGCAAAGTCACTTATTATAATCACATTAATTTTAGCTACATCTTTTAATATGTCTGCACAGAACTCAGATGTGGAAGCGGTTGAAAATGAAAAATTATTTACATCAAAGGACAAAGATTTTATTCAACTATGGTACCACGAACAAATCTTAAAAATGGATTTAGATCAAGTAGGGAGAGATGATTATGCGTCTCTACTGCTATATTACACGTATAAAATGGGCCGTTTAAAGCTTGCCAAATATAATTATACGGATTCAGAAATGAAGGAGAGATTTGACGATCTTGTTGATAGATTGAATGTGGAGATGAAAGAGAATTTAAGTGACAAAAACTATGGTATTCATTTAGATAGCTTTAAAGCAATAGAAAATGTGGTTTATGAGAAGAAGAAATGGGAAAAATAGTTCAGTTTTTCGTACATTTTATTTTGTAGAACTTACAGCCGTCATCCTAAGGATATTTCAATTAATAAATGACTTTAAATAGAAAACCGCCTCCAGAAATAATTTCCGAGGCGATTTTCACAACTAACTACAATCCAACAAAACTACTTTGGCATCACTACCGAATCAATGGCATGAATTACACCATTAGAAGCGGCTACATCAGTGATGATGATTTTAGATTTATTTCCTTTTGAATCAGTTAAGATCACATTGCCATCGCTTATAGAAGCAGTTAACATAGAACCTTGAACCGTAGGAATTGAAAATTTTCCGTTGTTGTCGCCAATGGCTTTTACAACGTCCGCAGCCATAAATTTCCCGGCTACTACATGATAAGTTAGAATAGCTGTCAAAGTCGCTTTGCTTTCTGGTTTTAACAATCCAGTTACAGTACCTTCTGGTAATTTATCAAATGCGGTATTTACAGGAGCAAAGACAGTAAAAGGACCATCTCCGTTGAGGGTGTCAACTAACCCAGCTGCTTTTACTGCTGCTACTAAAGTTGTAAAATTTTTATTTGATGCAGCAACACCAACAATAGTTGGGGTTTCAATAATTGCTTCTACTTCTACAGTTTTTTCAGTAGTCGTTTCCTTTGTTTTGTTTTGTTTGTTATCTTTTTCATTATTAGCACTAGCAGTACTAAAGATGAATGTGGACATTACAAACGCGATTATTAAATTTTTAGTTTTCATAATATTTTGATTTATTTTTTGTCAAAGATATTTCAACAAATAGATATAAACACAATTTTTTGTTTAATGTTTTGTTAATTTAATTAAACAAAATATAATTGATGTATATTTGGACCATGCTTAGATTAAAACTTCTTTTATTATTTCTAACTATTAATTTTGGTGGTTTAGCTGTTGGTTCCTGGCTTATGGATAATGGGCCTAGCACCTCTTGGTACTTAGATTTAAATCAGGCGCCATGGACTCCTCCAGGATGGGTGTTTGGGGTAGCATGGACTACCATCATGATTTGTTTCTCTATTTATATGACCTTTTTATATGAAAAACAAAAAAGTAAGGAACTAATCGGACTCTTTACGTTGCAGTTTATTTTAAATGTCAGTTGGAATTTTGTTTTTTTCAACCAGCACCTGGTTGCATTCGGCCTCATAATTATTGTGTTGCTCACATTGCTAACTTTTTACTTTTTATTAAGGTATAAGTCAGTATTGAAACTTAAAAGTATCTTGATAATACCTTATTGCCTATGGCTCTGTATTGCAAGTTCTTTAAATCTCTATGTCCTTTTATATAATTAGAGCGGGATGTGAATAAAGACTAATACTAAAAACAAATATATGCACTGGAAAGTGCTTAATTAATTTTATATATGGCTTTTTATCAATTTAATAAACAACAAAAAGTAAAGTGTTCTCTGGACGAAATATGGGAATTCATATCTTCTCCGGGGAATTTAAAAGAGATTACACCAGACTATATGGGCTTTGATATCATGACTAAGAATCTTCCAGAGAAAATGTATCCAGGAATGATTATTAGCTATAAGGTTTCTCCCTTGTTAGGTATTAAGACTACTTGGGTTACTGAAATTACACAGGTTGTAGAGAAAAAATATTTTGTCGATGAACAACGTGTAGGACCTTATTCAATTTGGCATCATCAGCATATTATTGAACCAATTGAGAACGGAGTATTAATGACTGATATCGTTTCTTATTCACCCCCTCTGGGTTTCCTGGGAGCTATAGCGAATTCGCTCATAATTAAAAATAAGCTCAACGAAATCTTCGACTATAGAACCGAAGCAGTCGAGAAAAGATTTGGTATTTATGAATAACAATATAGCTAATACTGAAGTTTCTGTGTTTTGGTTCCGAAGGGATCTTCGCTTGGAAGATAATGTTGGTTTAATGCAAGCTTTAGAAGGAGGACTTCCGGTAATCCCCCTATTTATTTTTGACGATGAAATATTAGATAGTTTGTCAAGAAATGATGCCCGTGTTTCCTTTATTCATTCTTGCCTTGAAAAAATTAATCTACAGCTTAACCTGAAAGGAAGTTCTTTACTTGTTCAAAAAGGAAATGTCAAGGAGTTATGGAAGGAACTTATTTCAAAATACAATATAAAAAAGGTTTTCTTTAATACAGACTATGAACCCTATGCAATTGCTAGAGATGAGGCGCTTGCTAAGCAATTGAAGTCAAATTCTATTGCTATATATTTATTTAAGGATCAAGTCATTTTTGAAGAAAATGATATCTTAAAAGCAGATGGGACCCCCTATACAGTATTTACTCCTTATAAAAATAAGTGGCTGCATTTATTGGAGCTAACGCCATTTAAAACAGTATCTGATGAAGAAATGGGCTTAGATAATTTGTATAAATTTGAAGCTGCTTTTCCTACATTAGATTCGATTGGTTTTTCTAAGAGTGACCAAGAGGTACAACCATATAATTTGGATATTTTATCCGAATATCATACCAATAGAGACTATCCTGCATCAAACGGCACCTCATTTTTATCTCCACATTTAAGATTTGGAATCGTTAGTATCCGAAAATTAGTAGAAGAGGTCGGAAGTATGAATCCAGTGTTTTTGAGCGAGCTAATCTGGCGTGAGTTTTTTATGCAAATCTTGTTTCATTTCCCAAGGGTGGTTACGAATAACTTTAAGAGAAAGTACGATGGTATTAAATGGCGAAATAATGCAAGTGAATTTAAACAATGGTGTGAAGGAAATACGGGATATCCTCTAGTAGATGCAGGTATGCGGGAACTAAATGAAACCGGTTATATGCATAATAGGGTGAGAATGGTTACCGCTAGTTTCTTATGTAAACACTTATTAATTGATTGGAGATTAGGAGAGGCATATTTTGCTGAAAAGTTGCTGGATTACGAATTATCATCTAATAATGGCAACTGGCAATGGGCTGCTGGTACGGGTTGTGATGCAGCACCCTATTTTAGAGTATTCAATCCGACTTTACAATTAAAAAAATTCGATAAAGATTTAGAATATACAAGGAAATGGATTCCCGAGTTCGATTTTGGTTATTCAGAACCTATGGTCGAACATGGATTTGCGAGAGAGCGATGCCTGCGTGTTTATAAAGAGGGACTTGCATCTATTTAGGTGATTTTTTGAATATGTCTATAATAATCAAGATGTGAGAAGTGAGATATTGGATATGAGAAACAAGACCCAAGACTAAAGAAAAAAGAAACAAGACCAAATGATCAATAAACAATGATCAATAAATAATGACCTAGAACCCAGTACCCTGTGCCCAACACCCTTAACCCAGTAACCTGAATAAAAAAGTGTCTTACTTCTTTCAGCGAAGCGGCCTTACTTCTTGTCTCTGATACCTCGATAGTTCTCCTCGAGGTAGTTCATTAAATTGGTATTAATTTGTGGCAACTGGATCTGCGATACCTAGCGTGTTGAATAAACTTGCTGTGGCACGTAATTGTTTCACAATGAGCTCGTTTTCTTTCAATTGCACATCAATAAGTTTTTGCTCACGCGCATTAATCAGAAATAAAGAACTCTCTCCTAAAGTAAACTTCCGCTCCTCGGCCTGCAGAAGTGTCTTATAGTCTTGTACAATATTGTTGATGAGATTATTTTGAGTTTCCAAGGATCGAATTTCTGCACTTACAGCCGTTATTTTATTTTGAAGGTTAAGTGAAGTAGAAACTCTTTCAAAATTTGCGTCAGCCAATTTCAAGCTGGCTAATTTTAGGTCACCTCGTTCCTTTCGTAAAAACAACGGGAAACTGAAGTTGACAAAGGCTTTGTAATTTGCCGTATTGAATGAATTTAATTGATCAGCTTGAGTCGTTAAGAAATTATATTGCAAGTCAATTTTTGGTAATAATTTATTTCGTTTCAAGAATCTATCCACCGTAAGGCCTTCAATTTTTGCATCAAGACTGGCTAACTTTGGGTGCGTATTTAAAAGTCCAGAAGGATCTGTGATACCCTCTAATCTCAAAGAAGTCTCTAAAACAGCTATTTCTGGTATTTCTGGAACAACCTCATCTTGAAGCTCCATTGGAATATTATTTAACCATAAGTAGTTACTGACAACCAAAGCGGCTTTTCTTCTTTTTAACTTTGCTGCTTCAAGGTTAAGTTCTCTGTTTTGCATTGCTATTCGAGCTTCTGTAATATCTATGGCTGCGCTTTCTCCCAACTCTGCGCTGCGAGTTACTGCTTGCAAACGGACGGAGGCATTCTCTAAAAAAGTTATGTAAATGAATTGCTCGTTCGTTGCTTCTACCCACCCAAAATATGCTTTACTTGCTTCGAATAATAGGTCGTTTACAAGCAAATCTCTATCCGCTTTGGTCTGCTCTCTGAAAAAACGTGCTCTTTTCAACGAAGCCATTCGCTCATTTATTAAAAGGCCCTGAGCTAAGGAAAAGGACACACCAGCGCTGTACAAACCTCCATCTGGGACTGTTGACTCTGGATTCAAGAATTCTCCAGTGTTTTCTTCGAAATCACCTTTGAATTCAATTCCGTACCAGGTAGGAATTTTAAAGCTAGCATTTAGTTGATCGTAGTATTCTGTGTTTTTAAACTTTTTTCGGGCATAGTCAACCTCAACTTTTGGATCAAAACCACCTCGTGCTTTGAGTAAATTTGCCTCTCCTTGGCTAATAGTAAGTTCGGCTTGTTTCATCAATGGATGTTGCATCTTAATATACCCTAGGAACTCTTCAAAAGAAAGTACATTGCTCAGTGGGCTTTCTACGTTTTGAGCGGATGTAAATTCCGAAAAGGCGAAAGCGAGAAAGGTGAAAATATAGATAGTTAGTCTTTTCATTTACGAATCTTTTTTATCTAATTTAGTTGTATCCGGTTTATAATAGTTAGGAGGGAAGCCATTGAGCTGGCGCCATAATTCGTACCAAATGGGAACATCCTCCAACAAGGCTATCGTGTAAGCTCCAGAGCCAACACGCAAGTTCTCAGGCCAAGCATTATCATCAGTATCTGGAGCAATCAAGATTCTGAATTTGCCATTTTCACTGATAAAAGTTTCAATGGCAACCACTCTTCCGGCATAGGTCCCATAGGAGGCATTGGGCCAGCCACTAAAGAAAATTGCGGGCCATCCATCAAATTGGATTCGCACGCTTTCATTCATATGGATAAGTGGTAAATCTATAGGATTCACATAGGTTTCCACCGCCAGATCATAGTTTGAGGGCATAATACCCACCAGACGTTCTCCTTCTTTAAAAGTCTCTCCAATACCTCCTTTGATGGCTTTATTGATATATCCATTTTGTGGAGCTGTGATATAATAAAGTGCATTTCGCATCTCGTAGTTAGTAGATTGATTCTCGAGTTTAGTTACCTGTGCCTCGGCCTCAAACTGATTCGATTCTGCTGTAAAACGGTTGCTGCGAGACTTAGCAATTTTATCCGCATATTCGGCAGCAACACGACTAATCTCCAACTGTGCGTTAATAATTTCATTTCGACTAGCGAGTAATTTATTCTCCTGTGAAATCAGTTTAGCATGGGTTTCCTGAAGTTTTAGACGCTTGGCTTCTACATCGGTCATCGCTTTTAGTCCTTCCGATTGAAGTGTTAATGTACGTTCATACTGTCGCTGGGCGATCGTTTCGTTTGTTTGGGCTGCCTCGAAGTCGATGCTGTCGCTTTTCATCTTAAACCGTGATTGCTTCAGCTTATTTTCTGCCTGCGAGCGCTTCAGTTTCCGATCTTTGATTAGAGCTGTCTCTTGATTATCCAAAGCCTTGATTTTCTCCTGATATGAAACCACGGATCTGCTTTTGGCATCTCGCTGCATATTGGTTCGCTCTACTAATCTTGGATCTAGATATTCGTTTTTGATTTCAGAAATAAATAAAATAGTATCCCCTTTGGCTACAAAGTCTCCTTCACGCACATACCATTTTTCAATCCTTCCTGGTATCGGAGATTGGATGGTTTGTGGACGTTGGTCTGGAGTTAGGGTCGTTAAATATCCATTACCTGTTACATTTTGTGTCCAAGGTAAAAACAAAATAATGAATGCTATTATGGCAAAAGCACCCAGAAATCGATTAAAATACTTGTTGTGCCTATTATTAAAGACCTTCTTGAATGCACGATAACCCTCAAGAGAAACTTTCTTATTTACTTGGTTATGAGAGATATTAAGCATTGTTTATTTTTTTAGATTTTATGATTCCGTCAGAAATCATTATGGTTTGCGTACAATGTTTTTGCCATTGTTTGCTTCGCGTCGAGACGACAACTGCCCATGGTCGTTCTGGTGCAGTCAAATAGGAGATGATTTTCTCGGCCTCATCTTCTTCAAAATGTTCCAATGGGTCTTTAAGTAAAAGTAACTTGGGATTGTGTATAATTGCTCTTGCCAGTACAATCCGTTTTGTATCGGTAAATGATAATCGGCGTCCTTCAGGATAGAGCATGGTGTTAATTCCGTTGGGCTGATTTTTTATGAATGACACGAGTCCGACATTTTTAAGTGTTGTGTTGAGCTGTTCATTAGAAATGTTATCATCGCCAAAAGTTATATTATCCAAAATGGTACCTTCAAAAGTTGATTGTTCTGGGAGTACTTGCCCTACGTAGGCTCGATATTTATTTAACATGACACCTTCGATGGAAGTGTCATTTATATATAAAGATCCGCCACTTGGTGATACTAGGCCAGAAAGTAACTTCAAAAGGGTTGTTCTTCCCGAACCTGAACTACCTTCAAAAATAATTCGATCTTTTAGGTTTAAACTAAAGTTGATATCACGTAAAATTTCACGTCCTTCAGGTGTGGTGTATTGAATACCGTCCAATTCCAAATGTAAATCTGGATTGTTTTCGAATGGATCAAGACCTGTCTGTTTCTCAAGATCTTTGTCTACTACCTGACCTATTTTCTCAAGAGAGGTAAGCACATCGTAGAAGGTTTCTAGACCTTTAATCAATTTTTCTACGGAACTTATAATCAATAGAATGATGATTTCAGCAGCAACAAACTGACCGATATTCATTTGCTGGTTTAATACTAAAAGTCCCCCGATAATAAGTAAACCTGCAGTTACAAGAATTTTGAAACCTATCATTTGAATAAACTGAGCTACTAGTACTCTAAAATGACTTTCTCGTGC
>RCND010001670.1_pt1 | contig 12558 bp, 12 predicted proteins | sample 2041351 | NCBI WGS metagenome assembly RCND01 (sample SAMN09708230, study PRJNA481090) | Marine sediment metagenome, whole genome shotgun sequencing project. | biome: marine sediment; feature: ocean; material: sediment; isolation source: Sewage treatment plant 12B marine sediment (STP12B) ...
ATCTTCAGCGATGCCGGCTTCGAATGGCGCGAGTCCGGTTGTTCGATGTGCTTTTACGCTGGCGGGGAGACATTTGGTGCCGGCAAGCGTGTCATATCAAGCACAAACCGGAACTTTGAAGGCCGCCAGGGTCCGCGGACACGCACCCACCTGGCCAGCCCACTGACTGTCGCGGCTTCGGCGGTTGCAGGTTTCTTCAGGAAATCCGGGAAAGGAGCAGCTGAGTGAGAAATTTTAATCAACACATAGGTATAGCAGCTCCGATAATTCGAAACAATATCGACACGGACAGTATTATCCCCTCGGTGGAAATGAAGCGGGTTTCAAAAAAGGGACTATCCGAAGGTCTGTTTGCGGCCTGGCGCTACACTGACCGTGTTGCACGCGTTCCCAACCCCCAGTTCATCCTGAACCAGGAGGCATATCACGGCACCAGCATTCTGCTTTCCGGTAAGAACTTCGGTTGTGGTTCCTCCAGGGAGCACGCGGTATGGGCACTCGATGAATTTGGGATTCGCGTGATCATCGCGCCCTCGTTTGGTGCCATCTTTTATGGCAATTGCATCGCAAATGGTCTGCTCCCCATCAGTTTTCCCGCTCAAGTCATTGCCCGGCTAGCCGATTTCGTGGAAGAAGCTCCGCATAAAAACCAACTGCTAGTTGACCTGGCCCATCGAAACGTGACCATGCTTGCAAGCGAAACCTTCCATTTTGATATGGTCGACTCAGATGCGGAAATGCTGTTGAACGGTTGGGACCCGGTCACATTAACCCTTCGTCTTGAGAAGGAAATAGAGTCTTTCAGGCAAAATGACAGGAAAACCCGACCGTGGATATATCTGCAGAGTTAATCGGGTAAAATAGCCACGCCGTGCTTGGTTCGCGCTGGCGGAAAGAATAGAGTTATTCATACAATCCAACAAGGTACTTTGGCATGAGTAAACACTCCAGATTGGAAAAGACTTTGGAACAGTCCGACAGCTACCATGACTGGATGGAGACAGCTCGCGAACTGGATGAACTTGAGGGCAATGGTGACTGGCGGAAGGAACCGAAATCCGATGACTATGATTATCGACTGCTGAAGTCCAGGGTCCGGCTATTACGCCGACTACGCAAGCAAAAAGATTACGACCAGCTTATTTTCCGATTACGAGAAGAGCTTCATGGAAACATTGGCAACATGGCGAACCCCGCCCTGTACCAGCAGGCCCGGACCGGCACAAAATTCCTGATTAATCAATATCTCGATGAGGTGACGGCTTCACTCAAGCTGTTGTGCGAAAGCAATGTCAGATCCCTGCCACTCATGCGCAAGCGACGTTTTTTGAAGCGCACGGCCCGCGGTTTTGGCCGTTCTTCCCTGATGCTGAGCGGTGGTGCCTCACTGGGTCTGTTCCACTTGGGTGTCATCGAAGAATTGATCGCAGAGGGTATACTCCCACGGGTGATTTCCGGTTCCAGTGCGGGGTCCATCATTGCAGGTATCCTTGCCACCCACACAGATGAGGAGTTGGCAGAGCAAATAAAACCTGAGCAAATGAATTTTGAATGGTTCCGCATGTTTGGGCTGTTTGAGCTGATTAAAAATGAAGGTACGGCCGATCAGAAGCTTCTGAAGAATTTCATTTCATCCACTATTATCGATATGACCTTCCTCGAGGCTTACAAACGAACCGGTCGTATCGTCAATATTTCCATATCACCAACAGATCCACACCAGTTCCCGAGGTTGCTGAATTACCTGACATCACCCAATGTCCTGATCCGTTCGGGTGTGCTGGCTTCCACCGCGATCCCGGGCCTGTTCCCGCCGGTTAAACTCAGGGCAAAGAATTATGCCGGAAAGCCTGTGGCTTATATGCCGCAAAGCCTCTGGATGGACGGTTCAGTTCATGATGATATCCCCAAGGACAAGATCAACCGCTTGCATAATGTCAATCACTACATCGTCAGCCAGACCAACCCTCACGTAGTGCCCTTCCTCAGCGAGGAAATTGAACATACAGGCTTGTTTCCTTTTATCAGGGACGTCATTTTGAAGGCGCCAATGATACAAATGGAACATATTCTGGAAATGGTTCATAAGCACTTTGAAATACCTGGCCTAAGCTCGGTTATCCAAAAAGCACACGCGATGATCAGCCAGACTTACAGCGGTGACATAACTATCTATCCTGAACAGCATTTGAATAACATCAGCAAGCTGTTCACCAATCTTGATTCCGAGCAATTTGAAAAAATGGTGTTTGAGGGCCGTCGTGCGACCTGGCCCCTGATTGAGAGAATCCGGAACACCACCCAGATCAGCAGAACCCTGGATAACTGCCTGCAGCGGATGAGCGAACGCTACCGCTATGTGAAGCGATAATGACCATAGATATCACAATTTCAGAGGTTGGCCCCAGGGATGGCTTGCAAAGCATCAAGCACATCATGCCAACAGCGGCCAAGAAAGAATGGATCAAGGCTCAGTTTGAAGCCGGCACACCTGAAATTGAGGTGGGTTCATTTGTTCCACCAAAAATCTTGCCCCAAATGGCAGACTCGGCAGAAGTCACAGCTTTCGCTACCGGTCTGGAGGGATTGGTCGTAGCCGTTCTCGTACCCAACTTACGGGGTCTGGAAAACTCGGTACAAGCGGGGGCGCAAAAAGTCTCCATTCCCTTTTCAATGAGCGAAACCCATTCACTCAAAAATGTCAGGAAAACACACCCGCAGATGTTGCAGGAAATTTCCAGTTGTGTGGCCTACCTTGATACATTACCCGTGAATCAACGACCGAAATTTGAAGTCGGCCTGGCGACCGCTTTTGGTTGCACGATGGAAGGTCCAGTTCCAGAGGAGCGCGTTATCCGACTGGCTGAAAAAGTTGTCGAAATTGGTGTGGATGAAGTCGGGCTTTCCGACACCACCGGTTACGGCAACCCGGCCCAGCTCAAACGACTGGTTCGTGGTATCTGGGGAAACTGCGGTGAAGACAAGCTCACCGGCGTTCATTTACACAATACACGCGGCCAGGGCCTTGCCAATGCGCTGATGGCTGTGGAGCTTGGCATCACGACCATCGATAGCTCACTGGGCGGTATTGGCGGTTGCCCCTGGGCGCCGGGTGCCAGCGGTAATATCGTTACCGAAGACCTGGTGTTCCTGCTGGAATCAATGGGTTTGAATACGGGAATCGACCTGGAGAAGTTGATGGCTGTACGCGAGTTGGTGCAGAAAGCCTTGCCGGATGAGCCAATGTACGGATTCATTCCAAGTGCCGGTTTGCCCAAGGGATTTCATACCAATTGACAGCAGATATAGAAATATCAATTACTCGTAACAACCCAGCAAGTTTCTAAGAATTAACCTACAGAGAATTCAGCTCTTTTCCACAGCCAATGCGACCTGTACTGGCTATTATGCTAATTCATAAACCAAAGCATGAAACCACCCAGAGTGAGACTAATTACTGAACTCATGTTCTTTTAACATATATTTATTATATTGTTTTTATACTATAATGGAATTTGAATTCGACCCGGCAAAAAGCATGTCCAATCTTGTGAAGCATGGAATAAGCTTCAATGACGCAAAGCAGTTATGGAGAGATCCGAACCTTCTGCTCATCCGTGCAAGTCAGGTCACTGAACCAAGATGGATTGCAGTTGCTTGTTTGGAATCAAAACACTGGTCCGCTGTATTTACATATAGAGGTGGGCGGATTCGGATAATATCTGCTCGTCGATCAAGAAATAAAGAGGTTACGCTTTATGAAAGCTGAAGAGTTCGACAAGTTGTTTGATGATGGTGAGGACATTACTCACCTGTTAGACCTTTCCAGCACCAAAAGACCCAACCAGGAACAAAAACGCGTGAATGTCGACTTTCCAAAATGGATGGTGAACCAACTGGATATGGAGGCCCGCCGGATCGGTGTCACACGCCAATCCATCATTAAAATGTGGCTTGCGGAAAGATTAGAGCGCGCACATCAAAAAGTACAGCTCTGAGATGAACTGCAACAGCGCAGGTAACATGATTTAAACAATCACTTCTGCCGACAGGCCACCACCTATTCCAGTCCCAGCACGATCCGCCAAAACAATTCTACTTCGCTTACTTCCTGCCTGGTCAGTGTCGCCAGCATTTCCCTGCCAATGCGCCGGTTGTCGATAGTTCTTGTTTGATCCAGCATGACGTCGGAGTCGAATTTAAGTCTGTCACGTGACGTGACACGGTAACGTAAGGGTTCCGCGTCCTCAATTAATTGCGTGGTCAGGGGCAGGATGGTCGTGCTCGGATGCCCGGCATCGTTGAGCAGCTTACTCTGCATGACAATGCACGGGCGTATCTTTCCCGGCTCAGTGCCTTTGGAAGGATTTAAATTGACCAGGTAAACTCCGCCGCGTCTAAAGGCCATCGGCATTGCTTACATCAAATTCAGAAGATACTTCAAGTGCTTGTTTTCGTGTTTTAAGCGATGCAGATTTAATCTTCTTTCGCAGTTCTTCACGATCCAGGTACTGCTGGTAGTGTCGGACCGCATCTCTAATGATGCGACTCTTGGTTGTACTCTGCCGTCCGGCCAGACGATTGAGCAAAGCATCAAATTCTGCATCTGCTTTGATAGTTACTGTTTTCATGATGCTTAACATGGTAATACGTTTTTAAGTACTTGTCACTGTGACATTGGCATAAGCAAAGTTTGTAATTTAATGGCCATCGTAAATAGAGAGGAATTACACTAACACCTGTAGGAAATCTGCGTTCCGTCGGTAGAAAATTTAATCCGGTCCCCGTTCATAATCGCAAATGACTCTATTCAAGTTAGGTACAATGTCAGTTACCGGTAACAAACCGGAAATTTGACCAATAATTAGTAAAGCTGGTCGTGCTTCCCGATGTTGATGAACAGAATTTCATTCCCCTCGATAATCAGTTCAAGCACGATCCGGTAGCTGATGTTGATGGATACCGACGACAGACCACACAGGTTTCCCTGGAGATTGTGCAGCCTCGTAATCAGCCCTTGTTTCCTTCACAACAATTTAAGCTCGACTTCGCGAATTCTTGCGTACTTTTCCAGCCCCAGCCCGAGTGCGGGAATAACTCTGGAACACATGATAAATGTCAAACCAGAGTGTGGAAATAAGGTTATGATCTCCGGAAAGCCGGTTGAGAATGTGGTTGCTAAGTATCATGAAGCGCGGAAGATCTACTTTTGACCAGCCCTGAGCATCATCAGGGTACTGCCCACTATCGGCAGGAGTTGGGTGATGTCATTAGGATGTCCATACCCATCGTGGTGGCCACCTGTTCGCGTATGGTCATGGACATCACCGACTACTGGATGATCTCCCGCACCGGCGACAGCGACGCCCAGGCGGGCATTCTGCCAGCCCAGATGGTCATATGGGCGTATATCGTCATAGGCATGGGCACCGTGTCGATCATCAGCACCATGGCATCCCAAAGCCTGGGCCGGGGTAATCACCGCAACTGTAGCGCCTACGCCTGGCAGGGTTTGTATCTGTCGTTGGCTTTCTGGCTCATCGGGGCGGCGCTTTGGCCTGCCCTCCCCTACGTCTTCCAACTGGCCGGTCACGAACCACAGATTCAACTGATGGAAAACCGCTACGCCGCCATTATCGTCTGGACGATCGGACCTTCCATTGCCGCCATGGGTTTGAGCAGTTTCTTCAACGGGGTTCACCGCCCGCGTATTACTGCCATGGCAGCGGTGGAATCCGTTGCCGTCAATGCCCTGGTGAGCTACGCATTGATCTTCGGCAAGTTCGGTTTTCCAGCCATGGGCATCGAAGGGGCAGCCTGGGGCACCGTGGTCGGAACCAACTACCGTGTTCTGCGCCTGATGTATTCATTCTGCAGCGGGGAAACCAACCAGGTATTCCACTCACGCTCGACCTGGCGTATCGACCGGGCCAAAATCATGAACATCTTCCGCTTCGGCGGACCCACAGGCCTGCAGTGGTGCAGTGACGTGATTGTCTGGGCCATCTTTGTCGCCGTGCTAGTCGGCACTTATTTTGGCAAAACCCACCAACTGGCCACTAATGCCGCATGGCAGTACCTGCGTATCAGCTTTATGCCCTGCGTTGGCGTGGGCACCGCCCTTTCCGCCCTGGTCGGCAAAGCCATCGGTGCCGGCGACCACCTGCAAGCCATGCGCATCACCCGCGTTGGTGCAGAACTGATGCTCGGATACATGGCCGTCATGTCCCTGATATTCCTGGTTGGCCGGGAATCTATGATCGGGTTCTTCAGCGATGACATCGAAATCATCAGGATCGGTTCAAGCGTGATGATCTGCGCCGCCATCTTCCAAATCTTCGACGCCCTGGGAATCAGCTACCACAGCGCCTTGCGCGGCGCCGGCGACACCTTCATCCCCGCCGTCGTCTTCGTGGTCGCTCACTGGATCATCATCATCGGTGGCGGCTTTGCAATGGCCGAACTCTACCCCCAACTCGAAAGTGTCGGCCCGTGGATCGCTGCTTCACTATTGATTATAGTAATGAGTATCTATCTTTGGTGGCGCTGGCAGCAAAAAGAATGGATGAACATCGACGTCTTCAAATACGATACTTCGGCTGCGGTACGGTGAGCGACACACGGTACTGAGTGAATCTATCCAGCCCCTATTCTTGACCCAAAAACGGATTTTTGACCTGAACCGTGCCAAACTTTTGCCCGTCGTTAAAATCTTCGGAAAGTAGTACAGAAGCACCGCTCTTCTGAGCGGCTACAACGATCAGCGCATCCCAGAATGAAAGCATATAACGCTGTTCAACATTAATCGCCTCGAGCATTGTGGCGCCATCATTGACAACCGGATTCCACGACAGGTAGTCGGTAATAAGGGCCCTGGCCTGCTCGTGTGATATCGGGTTTTTCGCTTTACGCCGAACATTGACATAAAACTCCTGCAGAACCTGGGTGCTCAGCAGCCCGTTACCATCTGCCCAAAGCCCTTCCAAAAGACTGGATGCACACTCATGCTTCGACCCCGCACCCCGGTCGTAAGCGTATACGAGTACATTGGTATCAACGAAGGTTTTCACGGTCATGCAGCGTTTCGCGGCTGGCAGGTTTTTCCCATTGCAGGTCGAAACCCCGTCGCAGATGGTTTAATGCATTGTTTTTAGCGGCAGCATAGATCTGGTCCTGTTGCACCATCTCCCTAAGTTGTTCTGCAACAAGGCGGCTTAGCGAAGTACCTCGCTTTGCCGCAAGGACTTTAGCATCCTGGACGAGATCCGATTCAACTTTGATTGTGATATTCATCGTTTTCATGCGCTCAATAGTAGCACAGAAACTGTGCTGGACATTAAATGTGCCTTCTGGCAAGAAATCGTAGCGTGCTCAATAGACATAGCCTGAACTCGAATGAACTCAAAGGAAAGAGACAAATTGTGGGGATGTTTGTAGGAAGAATTGGACCATCCTTTTCATCGAAGACCAAAATAGCCTGTCCGGTTAGGGCGTGCTGTGATTTGAGAGAGAGGGTGGGATTGACTCGGACCATCCCTGGTCCTCGCCCTGCGGGCGTCTCCTGCGTCGACGTCTTCCTGGGCTATCCTGCCCAGTAATCGAACCCTTGGTGCTTCGCACAGCACTCTTTATCTGACCGCCCTCTTTGTCAGGTACAAAAAAGCCCCGCTGGGCGGGGCTTTTTTGTACCTGGCGGAGAGGGTGGGATTCGAACCCACGGTGGGCTATAAACCCACGCCGGTTTTCAAGACCGGTACATTCAACCGCTCTGTCACCTCTCCAAAATCGTGTGACATAGATTGAGACGCGCAGAATACAGAAAAACGCACTAGCATTCCACCCCTGTCCACAGGCATATGACAGATTCGTTGGAATTCGTTAAAGTAGCGCGCTGGGTTTGTTGGTTTGATGTAATGTTTCATTGAACTATCTGAAATATGCCCTATCTTATAAACAACGTAATCAACAAAAATGGAGCTATGCCCAAAGTATGAATCAGACACAATACAGAACTGGCGCTGTACAAACGACTACATCGCCGATCGAAATAAACAAGGTGTTACGCAACACCTATGCGCTTCTGTCCATGACCCTGCTGTTTTCTGCAGTCATGACAGGGATTTCGATGGCCAACAACTGGCCTCACCCGGGGATAATGATTACGTTGGTTGGATATTTTGGCCTGCTGTTTCTTACCACCAAGCTACGTAACAGTTCCTGGGGAATTCTTTCCGTATTCGCGCTGACCGGTTTTATGGGCGTGACACTGGGTCCGATTATCAATATGTATCTTTACCGCTTTGGTAACGGTAGTGAGATCGTCATGATGGCGCTCGGTGGTACCGGGGTCATATTCCTGGCTATGTCCGGACTGGCATTGACCAGTAAACGTGATTTCTCGTTTATGGGTAAATTCCTGGCCATTGGTATCCTGGTGGCTTTCCTTGCTGCTATTGGTAATTTCTTCTTTCAATTACCAGCATTGGGTCTGGCCGTATCCAGCATGTTTATTCTGTTGATGGCAGGTTTGATCCTGTATCAGACCCAGCAGATCATACGCGGCGGTGAGACCAATTACATCATGGCCACGGTTACCTTGTTTGTCAGCTTGTTTAACCTGTTTACAAGTTTGCTGCACATATTGGGTTTTGGGTTTGGTGAAGATTGATTGTAGTTAAGCAATGAATTGAAAAGGCCCGCTTGATGCGGGCCTTTTTTTGATAGCGATCAAATGTCACCGATCAATTACGAGGTACGTAGGGTGGGTAACTTGTTACCCACGATTTTTTTGTATTGATGATGGATTTGGTCGTGAAATAAAGAACCGTGGGTAACAAGTTACCCACCCTACAGTTGGGTTACGGAATGATTGCTTCCTGTCCACCCATGTAAGGCTGTAGCACCTCGGGAATCCGAATAGATCCATCCCGCTGCTGGTAATTTTCCAACACCGCTATCAGGGTACGTCCTACGGCCAGACCGGAACCATTGAGGGTATGCACCAATTCGGGTTTGCCTGTATCCGGGTTGCGCACCCGCGACTTCATACGCCGTGCCTGGAAATCGCTGCAGTTGCTGCAGGATGAGATTTCACGGTAGGCGCCCTGCCCTGGCAGCCAGACTTCGATATCGTAGGTTTTGCAGGCCGAGAAGCCCATATCGCCGGTGCACAACACAATGGTGCGGTAGGCCAGGTTCAGTTTTTGCAGAATTACTTCAGCATTGCTAATCAGCTCTTCATGCGCGGCCGCTGATTCTTCAGCCCTGACGACATGTACCAGCTCAACTTTTTCAAACTGGTGCTGGCGAATCATACCGCGTGTATCCTGACCGGCCGAACCGGCTTCGCGCCGGAAGCAGGGTGTTTGAGCGGCGTATTTCAATGGCAAGTCAGTGGCGGCAAATATCTGGTCTGCAGCCAGGTTGGTCACGGGTACCTCGGCCGTGGGCACCAGGTAACGGGGCGGTTCATCACTGGTTGCGAACGCGTCGTCACCAAACTTGGGTAGCTGGCCCGTGCCCTGCATGGCTTCACCTTTAACCAAATACGGCACATACAACTCGGTATAACCATGTTCCTGCGTGTGTACATCCAGCATGAGCTGCGCGAGTGCGCGGTGCATACGGGCGAAGGATGCCTTTAACAATGTAAAACGGGCGCCTGCGAGTTTCGCGGCGGCTTCGGCATCCATCATCTGGTGCAATTCGCCCAGTTCTACATGATCTCGTGGTTCAAAATCATAGGTGGGCACCACACCCCATTTTCGTAATTCAATATTTTCGTTTTCGTCTGCGCCCTCAGGCACATCTGCTGCTGCCAGGTTTGGCATGTCCAGCATCCAGGCAGCTTGTTCGTCACGGACCTGTTTGAATTCGGCCTCAGCCGTTTTGAGCTCATCACCCAGTTTGGCGACGGCAGCCAGCAAAGGCTGAATATCCTCACCGCGGCCTTTGGCCGCTCCAATGGACTTAGCGCTGGAATTGCGTTTACTTTGCAGTTCCTCCACCGCTATTTGCAGCGTCTTGCGGCGGGCTTCAAGAGCTTCGTATGCGGCAGCATCCAGGGTATAACCACGCGTCTTGAGCGCAGCCACGGTTGCAGGAAGGTCGTGTCTTAAAATGAGTGGGTCAAGCATGTGTAGTTTCTATCGTTTTCAGAAGGCGGCATTGTAACGTCTGACGATTGTCAAAGTGAAGGGGCTTTATTCAGGTAAAGCCGCTACACCAACCACATCGTTACCTTCTGGCGGTATAAAACTGAACAATTGCAGATCAATTGGTGCATTTTTGACCGTGTTTTCAAAGTGAACTTCTGTCCGCTGTCCAAAGGCATCTTCCATGGCCATCATGCGGATACCGCTGGAGTCCAGTCCCAAAAGAATTCGTTCAAATTCGGATTCGGTATCCAGGCTTTTCAATTCCAGCAACAACATGTCTTCATAGTCACCCAATTCAGTGACCTGGAATTGCTCATCAAGCTGACTCACATCGGCCAGTATCATCAGCGGTGAGTCCGCTGCATCTTCTGACTGAGGTTTGACTGTCACCTGCTCCAGTGATTCGTCATGAATCCAGATATTGAGACCATCGGCAACGATGGTTTCCGGAAAGTCACCGGTATATACCCAACGCAGTTTATCCGGACTTTGCAGCCAGACCTCGCCCTGGGTTTCATCCTGAATACGGCCATCCTGGGATTTGACTGTCTGGGTGAACTCAGCCTGGAAATATTCCAGCCCTGTCGTAAAGCGTTCGAGTTCAGTGCGCGCGGGTCCTGAACTGTTGGCACTGACAGCAGAAACCAACAGGCAGGAAACAAGGACAACAACAGATTTAAACGAAAGTCTCATATTCAATCCCGTGGCGGTGGTGGTGCTAAGACCTCACGCTGCCCATTATGTTCAGGCATCGAAACAACACCACTGGATTCCATCTCTTCAATGATCCGGGCAGCGCGGTTATAGCCAACACGCAGATGGCGCTGCACGCTGGATATCGACGCCTTCCTGGACGTCGTGACCCATGAAACTGCCTGGTCATAGAGTTCGTCCTGATCGCTAGGCGTCTCTTTTGGAATGCCGCTGGCATTAATTGTCATGCCATCGGTGGTCATCTGTGTCTCTTCCAGAATTTCTTCGACGTAATTCGGTTCAGCCAGTGATTTGAGATAATTAACCACGGCATGGACTTCATGATCATCAACGAAGGCGCCATGTACGCGGTCAGGGATGGAAGTGCCGGGCGGCATGTACAACATGTCACCGTGACCCAGCAATTGTTCCGCACCCATCTGATCGAGGATGGTGCGTGAATCAACACGCGAAGACACCTGGAATGCAATACGGGTCGGGATATTGGCCTTGATCAGACCGGTGATCACATCGACGGATGGTCGTTGCGTGGCCAGGATCAGGTGTATGCCTGAAGCGCGGGCCTTTTGCGCCAGGCGGGCAATCAGCTCATCAATTTTCTTGCCCAGGATCATCATCATGTCGGCAAGTTCATCGACGATCACAACAATATATGGCAAGTGTTCCAGGTCTGGCGCCTCTACATCGGGGTACATCTCATCCGGTACGAATAGCGGATCTTTCAGCGGTTTACCTGCTTCCTCTGCCTCGCGAACCTTTTTGTTGAATCCTGCGAGGTTTCTTACACCCGCTGCTGACATCAGGCGGTAGCGTCGCTCCATCTCCGCCACACACCAGCGCAAGGCATTGGCAGCCTCCTTCATGTCGGTGACCACGGGCGCCAACAAATGCGGGATATCTGCGTAAATCGACAGCTCCAGCATTTTCGGGTCAATCATCACCAGCCTGACTTGATCAGGCCCCGCCTTATACAGGATGCTCATTATCATTGCATTAAGCGCCACGGATTTACCCGAACCGGTGGTACCGGCGACCAGCAAATGTGGCATCTTGGCGAGGTTTACCACCACCGGACGCCCCGAGATACTCTTACCCAGGGACAAAGTCAGCGGGTGGTTGGATTTGTCATAGACCTCAGAGCGCAGGATTTCTGAAAGAAAAACCATCTGACGGTTGGTATTGGGTATCTCCAGACCAATGGTGGATTTGCCCGGTATAACCTCTACCACGCGTACTGAGACGATACTGAGTCCGCGGGCAAGGTCTTTTGCCAGGTTCATAATCTGTGCTGACTTGATGCCTGGAGCCGGTTCCAGTTCAAATCGTGTAATCACCGGACCTGGATGCACGGCGACCACATCCACCTGCACACCAAAGTCAGCCAGCTTGAGTTCCACCCGTTGGGAAAGCGACTTCAAGTCATCTTCGCTATAACCCGGCAACTGGTCATGGGGTTCATCCAACATACCCAGCGGTGGTAGTGAATCGGCAGGCATATTGGTGAACAAGGGTTGTTGTTTTTCCTTGGCAACACGCTTGCTGGGCTGTTCCTCGGGCATATTGATCTGCGGTTCGATCCTCGGCGCCACTTTACCCTTTTGTCGGACCGACTCGGTTTTACGAACCACTTCCCGTTTCGCCTTTGCCCGGCGCCCGGCAAACCAGTCCCGCATGTTGGTGATGTTGG
>RCND010002011.1_pt1 | contig 12558 bp, 8 predicted proteins | sample 2041351 | NCBI WGS metagenome assembly RCND01 (sample SAMN09708230, study PRJNA481090) | Marine sediment metagenome, whole genome shotgun sequencing project. | biome: marine sediment; feature: ocean; material: sediment; isolation source: Sewage treatment plant 12B marine sediment (STP12B) ...
ATCACAAATGATGATGGTTTTGAGTCTAAAGGACTTTTAGCACTTGTTGAAGCACTCAAACCTTTAGGGCATGTCACTGTTGTGGCTCCTACTACTGAGAAGTCTGCCTGCGGACACTCACTTACACTTACCAGACCCCTACGTTTTGTAGAACTCAAAGAAGACTTTTATAAACTGGATGATGGTACGCCTACAGACTGTATCTTTCTCTCGTTGAGTAAGCTTTTTAAAGAGGACGAAAAGCCTGACATTGTCATCTCAGGTATCAATATCGGTGCTAATATGGGTGAAGATATCACCTACTCCGGGACTGCTTCAGCCGCTATGGAGGCAGTACTTCAAGGTATCCCTGCTATAGCCATCTCCCAAGTCTATAGAAGTGATGGAGAGAGCATCAGAAACTATGGTTACACGTTGGCACAAGAGAGCATCGCATCTTTAGTAGAAAAAATCTTTTCAGATGAATTCCCCCTGCCTGAACGTAAATTTCTCAATGTCAATATCCCCCCTATTCCCAGCTCAGAATGTAAAGGATTTAAGGTTACCCGTGCGGGCAATAAAAAGTACGGTTTCCATGCAGAAGTACACCATAACCCAAGAGGTGCTGAGTACTACTGGATAGGACTGCCAAGACTGGAATGGATAGGAACAAAAGGACATGTCACTGATTTTGAAGCAGTGAATGACAATTATGTATCCATTACCCCGGTACATCTTGATATGACTTCACATGACGATATTAGTGCTTTGGAAGAATGGATCTAAGTATGAAGTTTGCATATAGATATTGGGATAAAACCCTATGAGATTTGAGCGTTGTCGTATGTTGTTTGGTGATGCTGACTTTGAGAAATTACAAAGATCCAAGATACTCATACTGGGTGTTGGTGGTGTCGGATCTTACGCACTTGACTGTCTTTACCGTTCTGGAGTCTCTGACATTACGATACTTGATTTTGATACCTATGATGAGACCAATCAAAATAGACAGATAGGTTCTGAGGCTGTAGGTGAAGTAAAAGTAGAAAGACTACAAGAGCTTTACCCCGGTGTAAAAACCATTCATCAACGTATGGATATGGCATGGGTAGAGCGTTTTGACTTTGAGCCTTATGACATTGTCATAGATGCAGCCGATAGTACAAAAGTCAAAATAGAAGTAGCCAAAAAATGTTATAAAAAACTCATCATGGCACTGGGTTCAGCTAAACGTTATGATACCAATAAAATAGAGGTAGCTTCCATCTGGAAAACCCATGGTGATGCACGCAATGAACTAAAAAAAGCGAAGTTTGATAGAAACTTTATAGTGGTCTTTTCTCCCGAAGAAGATAAGTGTAAAGAGAAAGGTTCTTGTGTTGCAGTTACAGGGGCTGTAGGTTTAACTGTTTGTTCTGAAGCGATAAAGAGGATTTTAAAATAATATCTTCTCTTACATCATTACCATAAACCCAGTAACCCACTCTTTCAATTCTTCAAAGTAAGTAATAGTTCCGGTACCACCTGTTCCAGCCGCTACTGCAAATACTATCTTGGTGATGCTATAAGGACGTTCTCCTACTATTTTGCCTGTTTGTGCGTTAATGGCATAGTTGTATGTCTTATCTTTCCATTTAAATGATGCTGTCCAGACTGGGAATAGTACATTTTTATAGGTAACATTATTATGTTGTGTGTTTAGTGAGTGAACCTGTTGCTGATCCCCACCGATATCTTGTCGTATATTTCTTTCTATCTTAAATGACATCTTTGCTTTAGCAAATTCAAAGCCATTGTCAAGCCCTATGGTGTATTCTTCTGCTTCAAATCCTGAGAGATACTTTTCATCAAAGGGCAGAAGTTTTGCTGTATGCCAAGGCTCCAAAGAGTCCAAAATAGCACGAGAGATAGTCTTACTTGCACCTATAGTTACATCATCAAAACTAACATACACCACACCAGAAGCCGGTGTCCAATTGATACGTGGTTCTTGTACACGAATTTGACGCTGTCTGCCATTTTCTACAACCGTTTTAGTCACAGTCACATAATATACATCACCTCTAAGCCCCTGATACTGTGTCACTGTGTCACTGTCATAAGTCCAATAAGGTAGATAGTACCCTGTTAGTTTGCTATCACCATCTAAGTACTTTTTAAATGCATTTGGAGCAAACCATCGAGACCCTACCCACTTGGTAAAACGTATTTGCGCATCTTTAAGTGTTATACCAAAGGGGATCAGTGACTTAGGTGTAATCTCTTGTATAAAATCTGTAATCGCAGGTGTAGCACAATAAGGACAGTTGGATGAAAAAGAATAAGGTGTAAGTGTAAAAGAACCTCCACACTTTTTACAACTAACCTCTTTGCTAATCACTTTCGACTCTTCTGATTCAAGCCTAGAGACTGCATCATGAAAGGCATATTCATGTATCGTTTGATTTAATGTGTCGATAGAAGTTTGGGTACCACAAAATTCACACGTAAGCTTGCCAGTTACAGGCGAAAATTTCTGCGGTGCCCCACAAGAAGGGCAAGTGAAGTTAATAGCAGAGAATTTCATAGTCTAGTTAAGTGGTGGAGGTGTTTTAGTAAATAGTTGGCCTACTACTGTGTTCGCAGTGCCCCATGCTTCCATACCATCAGTCCACATACGCGTATCTCTGTTTATTTTTCCACTCTCAATATATGTTTGTATTGTCTCAATGGTATATGGTCCGCTAGAGTTACTCCCATCAATTGAAACAAAATACTCTACAGTATCTGCACTAAGTGGTGGTGGAGTACTGGTTTTATTCATACTCTCTGCCATTTGTTTTCCCATAGCCATACCTACACCCATACCCATCATATCTGAAGTTGAGCCACCATTTTCATTCCCTAATGCTTCAGCAGCCTGGTATTTCATATGTTCATCAAGGTCACCCGTAATAGCACGACTGGTACGTGTATCTAAAGCTTTTTCCACCTCTTCAGGTAATGAAATATTTTCAATAAGCATACGCGTCAGTTCAAGTCCATACTCTTTAAATAACGGTGCCATATGTTCCGTAATGAAAGTACCAAATTTTTCATAATTAGCTGCAAGATCAAGTGCGGGTGTATCATCTTGACCCATGATAGTAGCAAATTTTGAGACTATAAGGTTCGTCAGTTGAGCCTCTACTTCATCAGTGGTAAAGTGTCCATCCGTTCCTACAATTTCATTTAAAAATGTTTTAGCATCATCGATGCGTATCTCATACGTACCAAAAGCACGAAGACGTACCATATGAAATTCAGGATCACGCACCATAATAGGGTTTTTAGTCCCCCACTTCAAATCAATAAATCTTTTAGTACTGATAAAATAGACTTCTGCTTTAAATGGAGAATTAAAACCATGATCCCAGTGCTGCATGGAAGTTAAAATAGGGATATTTTTTGTCTCAAGTTCATAAATACCAGGACCCAAAATATCTGCAATGACACCTTCATTGACAAAGACTGCCATTTGTGATTCACGTACGGTTAGTTTGGCACCATACTTGATTTCATTTCCTTGTCTGTTGAAACGATACACCATGGTATCTCTTGAATTATCTGTCCATTCAATAACATCAATAAATTGTCCAAATAACCAAGAAAATAATCCCATATTATGCCTCCTTGTTTTCTATCACTTCAGTCACAATCCCAGGGAGTTCTTCTGCTCTGGCTTTCACAGCTAAAAGTGCGTCTTTAAGTTCCTTTTCTGTTTTATGAAGTTCAATCAATGCCTCAGCTCTGGAAGCTTTTCCTTCTTCTGCAATACGTAAAGAGTCATCAAGCGTAGCAATGAATGTCTCGTTGGCTTTTTTGATGCTTTCTATATCAAATATACCCCGTTCCATTTGTGTACGTACTTGTGCATTAGCATCTCTAAGCCCTTCAGCATTCTTTTCTAGCAGTTCATTGGTTAAGTCTGCTGCATCTTTTACTGCGTTAGCGGTATCATGACTTCTAAAGATAGTAACTGTTTGAGCTAATTGATTACGCCATAGTGGTACAGTATTTACAAGTGTAGAAGTGATTTTCGAAATAAGTGATTTGTCATTCTCCTGAATAAGTCTAATGCTTGGTAGAGATTGCATTGTCACTTGACGGGAAAGTCTAAGATCATGGACACGACGTTCTAATTCATCTCTAAATCCTCGTATCTCTTTGACATCTTGAATGGCAAGCATCTCTTTACCTTGAGCTTTTGATTCATACTCAGGGATAATAGTCTCTTCTAGTTCTTCAAGTTTTGTCTCACCTGCTTTAATGTACAGTTCCAAGTTCCTAAAATAGTCAAGATTTGCATCATAAAGTTTATCTAGAGATACAACATCTGTCATAAGTTGACTTTTGTGTTTTTCAAGGTTATTTGAGATCATATCTATTTGATCACGTACCTCTTCATACTCTTGGATAAACTTTACTATGGGCTTTGTAACACCAAAAAGTTTTTGGTACCAGGCTAGCTTGATATTTGGATTAAATTTTTCCATATCAAACCCACGGATAGAAGCTACCATCTCATTTAGTGCAGCTCCTGCCGCACCCATATCTTTATTTTGGACACCATCAATCATACGGTTAGAAATCTCATCCAATTTCTCCTGCGCAGAAGAACCAAAATAAATAATAGAGTTTCTATCATTAATATCCAATTCAATGAGAGCATCTTGAAGGGCTGTAACCTCTTCTGCCATTATTTCAGGTACAACTTCACTTTTGTTTTCGATTGCAGTTTCAATTATTTCTTTTGTTTTTGTTTCCATTATTTTCCCCTAATTTTTGATTTGTTCTTTCAGTACATCAATATGCACATCGAGATCAAACTGATTATTATTTTTCAGTCTATCTAATTCTTTATCAAACTTAATATCTAAATCCTCCATCAACCCATAAAGTTTCTCTTTGGTCTCGGTGTTGATATCTTGTTCATCCATTCCCACATATGAATCAGTCACCTTAGCCACACCGTTTACATAAACAATAAGAAACTTTCTGGCAACACGTATATCTTTAGGGTCACTTTGAATTGTTTCTAAAATACTTTTGGCTTTAATCACAGCAGTATTTAATTTCTCGGACAAAACTGTGTCTTTTATCTGAGTCATATCTCCTTCAATATTGGCAAGTTTTGAGTTCGCTTCATTGATAGTTTCCAATACAAATTCAGCTGAGACATCACCCAAATTTTCAAGTTTATCTTTTTTAGGATCAAGTCCATAAAACATATAGTATCCAAGCGTTGCAATACTTCCTAAAAACAGCGCCGTTAGAAAAGGTTTATCTCCTGCTAACCATGCAGTGAATAGTGTGGAACTTCCCAGTAAAATACCTGCTATTGTTTTATAGGGTACTGTAGGGGCTTTTGTCAACGTACTGTCTATATATTTAGATTCTTGCAAAAATCCTACTGAAGAGACTTTTGCAGTAATGAAAAAAAATATAAAGGCTAAACTGTTGAGTAAAAAGGCTTGTATATTAGTCTGAAGAAGTGCCAAAATTACTGAAATGAAGAGAGGGATAAGAAACAAATAAAGCAGTGTTCCTTTTGTAGTAGTTGTTTTTGATATTGTCGGATTATAAGGTTTTGCTTTTGACATCATTTATCCTAAAAGAGTTGCTAGTGGATACCACACAGCCAAGCCCGCAGAAAAAACAATAAAAAAGAAACCGAATGTTTTTCTATATCCTGACATTTTTATCCTTTATGCAGTTTACAAGTATTTTAGCATAAAAAATGAGATATTGTGAGACAAGGCAAAGCCCTGTATCACAGATGTTAAAATTTAGACGTTTGTATTTCCACAATGTCCACATTTTTTAGCCGCAAGAGGAATACTCTCCGCACACTCACTACATGTTTTAGTTGTCGGTGCTCCTGCTTCTTCAGGTTCTTTCATTTTATTATATGCTTTAATAAACATAAATACAACGAAGCCCAAAATAACAAATGAGATCACATCATTAATAAACATACCATATTTGATCGCTGGTGCACCTGCTTTATCTAGAGCTGCCATAGTTGCATAACTGTTACCGTCAAGTGCAATAAAAAGTTGAGAAAAATCAACCTGCCCCATAAGCATACCTACCGGAGGCATTACTACATTTGCAACCATAGACTTCACCACTGTTGCAAAAGCTCCACCAAAGATGAAACCAACTGCCATATCTACCATATTTCCCTTGATGAGAAATTTTTTAAATTCGTCTAACATATTCTTCCCTTATTTAATTGTTTATATCCATGAGATATAGAAATATTATAATAAAAATTAATAAGTTTAAACTTAGGATGGGGGGGGGATAAAAACAAAAAACCTCATTTTCATGAGGTTTTAGAAGAACGTTATTTAAGTTTACGGTTTCTTGCTGCAAGTACTGTCAATACAAACAATCCTGCCACAGCATAATAGACCCACATAGGTATAGGCACAGGGTCACCTGCAGCATATGAGTGAAGTCCTGAAAGGTAATAATTGACCCCAAAATATGTCATAAGTACCGTAGAATATGCCCACATTGCCGCGGCATTATAAACAAAATTTGACTTTAGCGACGGGATGAAACGTAAGTGAAGTACGGTTGCATAAATCAGTATGGTAACTGCTGCCCAAGTCTCTTTTGAGTCCCAACCCCAGTAACGTCCCCAGGATTCATTGGCCCAAACACCACCAAGGAAGTTTCCTATAGTAAGAAGGAAGAGACCTATGATCAGTCCCATTTCAGAAAGATTTGTCAACTCTTTAATGGAACGATCTATATTTTTATTACCATTTTTACCTCTGAGTATATAGAGTATCATTACTAACAGGGACAAGATTGACCCCAGTCCAAAGAAGCCATCTCCAGAGATGATCGTTGCCACATGTATCATAAGCCAGTAAGACTTCAATACAGGCACAAGATTGGTGATCTCCGGGTTAATGAAGTTCATATGTGCCACACCCATAGTAACACCTGCGAGTATCGCTGCACCAGCCAGTGCAAATGGTGACTTTCTAGCCACAATAATACCTGCGATCATGGTAGCAGCTGCAATGGTCACAATAGATTCATAAGCATTAGACCAAGGGGCATGTCCGGAGATATACCAACGAATACCAAGTCCGGTAAGGTGAATAACAAAGCCCACTGCAAAGATAGCCCATGCAATACGCATGATCCACTTCATAGAAAAAGATGGCTTGATCACATTTATAAATGCAAATATCAGCAAGACCAATCCCAGTACAAGGTAAAGAGGTACAAGTTTACCAAAAAGTCCAAACTTGTTATATTTGATCTCCATGTCGATGTGACTTTTGCTAGGGATCACTTCTGCACCATATTTTTCCTGATACTTTCTAATACCGCGAATGGCTAGGTCTGCATTAGACCAGTTACCTGTTTTAAGCCCCTCTCCTACCATTTGGAAATATGCAGAGATACTGAGTCTAACTTCATTAACCTGCTCTTTAGGATACTCTTTGATAGCATCCATAGGTGCCATCCATTTATTGTTAGCATCATTAGGTTTAGGATAGATACGTAATAATGAACCTTGGTATGCCATAAATGCAACATTGACACGTTCATCTATTTTAATGAGTTCTTTGTCATATTGTGTTTTTTCCAATGGCTTTTTTTGACTGGCCTCTGTCACTGAGTTAAAGATCTTATAAGATCCGTCTGCCTCAGAAAAGAAGCTTGAGAATTGAGCGAACTTTGTATTTTCAGGCAAGCCTAAGCTCACAGCTATCTTTTTATGACCTACTTTGATCATCGGCACTTTCTGATAGAGTTCAGGCTGCATGATCATACCAAGCAACATTTGTGTCGGCTCAAGATCATACAATGCAGATCGTCCTGTAACTTTAGAGACGATATCATGCGCTACAGTATCCATAGGTTTCATACGTCCCTGATGATCCTGTACAGGAAGTGTTCCAAAGTTTTTTGTATGCGCCAAACTATAAGACTGCATAGTTTTTAATACATCTGCATCTATTGTTGGTGACGCGGCATTAAGGTTTTGCGGATTCAATGCTAAAAGTGCTACTAAAGCCACACCTGCTGCAGAGGACTGAAGTTTTCTTGCACCCTTGAGAAGCTTCTGAAAACGTCCGCCTGGAAAGAATAGAGACCAGATCATTCCTATAGTCAGTAATATGTATCCAATGTAGGTAGGCCATGTACCCGGATCATGATTAACTGAAAGTACTGTCCCCTTTTCATCACCATCATAAGAAGACTGGAAGAAACGATAGTTTCTGTGATCTAAAATATGGTTCATGTAAATATGATAAGGCATATTTACATTTTCTTCCTTGTCTATAAGCACGACTTTACTGGAATAAGAGGCAGGTGTCATAGAACCGGGATAACGTTCTAATTCAAAGTCTTCGAGTTTAATGGAAAATGGCAGATCAATGAGCTTTGCCCCAATACGGATATCAATATGCACACCGTCTAGATCCATTTTATTTAGTTGTCCTGTTTTACCTTTGTAAGGCTTTGTAGTAATGATCTTAGACGCATCACCTACACTGACTTTCCATTGCATATACTCCGCTTGACCACCTTGTGTCTTGATGTCATGAGAATCCAATCTTAAAATAGCCTTGGCATGTACATCTTTAAGTACGATAGCATTGGCACCAAAACGGTATAACATTCTGTTTTTGAAGTCGTTCTCTCCACCTTTTAACTCTCCTGAGGTTTTATCATTCATATTGAGTGTTTTAAGTACAAAAGGGAAACTCACTTTGTATCCTTCACCCTCTTCTGTAATGAGAAAAGTTGGTTTATCTGTTGTAGGTATTATGTCAAACCCTACATAAAAACTGCCAAAATCTTTTTTATCACCTTTGGAAAGAAAGTATATCTCCCCTTTTTGTCCTGTAGAGATCTTCAATTCTAACAGTTTTTTACCCTCTTTTGAAGGTATCACTTCTTCATGTACGGTTGGCAGATATTTGAGAAGTTCCATAGTCACTTCTTTATCACCTACACTCAAACTTTTTGTCATATAATTACCTGTCATAGTAGAAAAATAAAGTTCTTTTTCAAGTGTGGCTGATTTATCACCGTTTACGGCATGCATCTGCAATACTTTTACATCTGACACCATAATATTGCTTGTGTCACCTTCACGAATATGCATGATCCCCTCATACCCAACATAACGTGTGACCAATGCCCCTATGGCCATGATAAGAAATGAAAAGTGAAAGAGAAAGACAGGGAGTTTTGTTTTATACGATTTGACTTTAATCATATTGTAGACCAAAATAGCGATAAAGTACGCTAGAAATACTTCAAACCATATTGTTTTATAGATCAACGCTTGTGCGGTCTGTGTACCATAGTCATTCTCCACAAATGTGGCTCCACCTATGATCACACCAAATAAAAACAGCATTAATACAGCCATCTTCATTGAAAAGATATACTTCATTTCTTACTTCCTTGGACAAATTTTAGTAAAATTATTATAACTGATGTTTGCTAACCAATTGCTAATTGAGATTGTTTATCTCCTATTTGCCAAAACACGCAGATAGAGTGTTACATTTAGGACACATCTACTAATAGGTAATGCTCGTAATGGGTTTTGCAAATGTAAGATGTTGCAAGAGGCTTTCAAGTCCTAGCCAAAGCTAAGACGAAGTAAGTATCTTGTAACAGATTGCCTTTGCAAAGCTCACCCTCCGGGCAGTTCCAGCTGTCACCTATGCGTCGTTACTCTTTTTCGACTTAGCTACGGCTAGGAATTCAAGAGAGTGCCTAGCCTAGACAAAAGCTGGAACTGTTGTGAGTATCACCTATTAGTAGAGGTGCCCTAAAGTTCTATAAGTACACGAAACCCTATAAAATAATTTTTTCCGCCTGAACCAAGATTGATACGTGATGTACATGAAGATTTATCTGTATCTGCATTATAAGAACCACCACGAAGGACTCTCCCCTTGTCACTTGCTACCATATAAGCTGAGCCATCACAAGGCGTAGTACTGTAGTCTTCTGCATATCTGTCAGAACACCACTCCCAAACATTGCCATGCATATCATAAAGTCCCCAGTCATTTGGCTTTTTTGTGCCCACATTATGGGTCACACCTTCAGCATTTTCTTTGTACCAGGCATATTCGCCAAAAGACTTTTCATCATCCCCATAACAGAATTTATCTCTACTGCCTGCACGACAGGCATATTCCCATTCTGCTTCTGTAGGAAGCCTGTAGGTTACACCTTCTCGTTCACTTTTCCAATCGCAATACAATTTTGCATCTGACCAACGTACCCGCCGTACCGGTACATCAAAACCAAGATGCTCATGACGTTCAACCGGTACTTCAGTGCCTGTAGCCTGAGCAAAAAGCATATAGTCTTCCACAGTAACAGGAAATTTGCACATTGCTACATCATAGTCAATATGCACTTCATGTTGTGGTTTCTCATTATCTCTTGCCTCTTTGCCATCTGTTCCCATGAAGAAAGATCCTCTGGGCAGTTTTATAAAATTTTGATTTAACATTACTTCAATTCTCCCCAGGAATCACCCACAGACACTGAACACTCCAATGGCACATCCAACTCCAATACATTTGCCATCGTATGTACAAATCGCTTAGATATCTCTTCGACTTTCTCTTCTCTTACTTCAAAGATAAGTTCATCATGTATTTGAAGTAACATGAAGGCATCTAATTTTTCTTCTTGTATCATACTGTCTATCTGATTCATGGAGAGTTTGATAAGGTCAGCAGCAGAGCCTTGAAAAACAGTGTTAACAGATTCACGCATGAAGGCTGCTTTTTGCATGCCATTGGCAGATTCATAGTCAAAGAGTCGTCTTCTTTTGAGTATGGTCTCCACATAACCGTCTATCTTCACACGTTCCTGGATTCCTTCTAAAAAGTTTTTCACGGTTGGAAATGATGCAAAGTAATTTGTTATGATCTCTTTCGCTTCACCCGAAGAGATCCCAAGTTCATCGGAGAGTTTTTTAGGTCCCATTCCATAAAGAAGTCCAAAGTTCACAGACTTTGCAAAGCCACGTTTCTCTTTGGCTTCTGCTTCACCAAAAAGTTTAATGGAAGTAGCTAAGTGAATATCGACACCATTGTTAAACGCATCCATCAATGCTGCATCTTTTGAAAAGTGTGCGAGTAATCGAAGTTCTATTTGAGAATAATCTATAGAAACCAGTTTATAGCCCTCTTTGGCTACAAAAGCTTCTCTTACCGAACGTCCAAGTGCTGAACGGACAGGGATATTCTGCAAGTTAGGGTCACGAGAAGATAAACGACCCGTTGCTGTCCCTGTTTGCCCAAAAGAGGTATAGATACGACTCTCTTCATCTGCATTTGCCAATTTTAACAATGGATCTACATACGTTGAAAGTATTTTTTGATATTCACGATACTCAAGTATTTTTTCAATCACAGGATGTTCACCCAAAAGTCCACTCAGTACCGCTTCATTTGTACTGTAACCTGTCTTGGTTTTTTTACCGCCTTTTAATCCCAGTTTTTGGAAAAGTATTTCTCCGAGTTGTTTAGGTGACTTAATGTTAAATTCAGACTCCGAAAGAGTATAGATCTCATCTGTTAAAGTCAGTAGGTCTGCAGAGAGTGTTTTTTGAAGTTTTAAAAGCACAGAGGGGTCTATCTTGATACCTAAACGTTCCATGCGCATAAGTACAGTCAAAAACGGATACTCTACATTTTTTGCTTCACGCAAAAGATGGGTTAAAGAAGAGAGTTCCATCTTCTTTTTGATGGCCCCATAAAGCAGTAAGGTCATCCAGGCATCTTCTGCCGCATAAAATGTAGCATCAGATATAGCAACGGCTGAAAAATCTTCACCTTTTTTTACCATCTCTTTAAAGGGTTTCATCTCATATTTAAAATACTGTTTTGCTAAAGTATCAAGTCCCACTTTTGTTCCAGGGTTAGAAAGCCATGCCATGATCATCGTATCAGCATAAGGTATAATAGGTGAAAAATCATACTGATTAGAAAGCAAAGAGAGATCAAACTTTAAATTTTGTCCGACGATCTTATGTTTCAGTAATTTTTGCAGCGCACTTAATGCATCTTCAAGACTTACCTGATCTTCCACACCCAAATAACTGTGCCCCACAGGTACATAATATGCCTTCCCTGCATCAAAACAAAATGAATATCCTACCATCTTGGCCACTTTAGTATCTAGGCCTGTGGTTTCCGTATCGAAAGCAACGATAGCATCTGTCTCTATACTCTCTATAACTTTGTCTAACTTCTCTTTGGTGTCCAGTGTTACAGCTTCAAAGTTCAGTGTCTCTTTTTTAGGTTTAGGAGCCGCAACCGCTACCTCTTCCATCCCTATCTGCGCTCTTTTGATCGCTTGTTTCATCTCATAATGTTCAAACTCTTCGAGCAGACAGGAGAGATAGTTCTTATTTTCAAACACAAAACTTTCGACATCGACATCTTTAAAGACATCTGTTCTCATCGTGACAAGTTCACGCGATAAATAAGCTTTTTCTTTACTTTCTAAAAGAAGATTTTGTATACGAGGTGTACCACA
>RCND010001672.1_pt1 | contig 12549 bp, 9 predicted proteins | sample 2041351 | NCBI WGS metagenome assembly RCND01 (sample SAMN09708230, study PRJNA481090) | Marine sediment metagenome, whole genome shotgun sequencing project. | biome: marine sediment; feature: ocean; material: sediment; isolation source: Sewage treatment plant 12B marine sediment (STP12B) ...
AAAAATATCATCAAAAAAATGCGGGTATTCTTTCAAAAGGAGATCCCCGATTTTGATGTGTATGCGTTTGGCCAGGGTGCTGACAGCGAAAAATAATTTGGTGCGGCGTTATGTACTACGGGTTGTCTATTTGGAGCAAAGTTGTATACGATGAATAGGATGGTAAAAGAGATAATTTCCCGGATCGGGTTGATTCTTTTGGTGTTGTTGGCTTTTAGCTGTCAATCCTCGCCTAAAACGTCTCCGGTTAGCTTAAAACCCGATTTGGCGCCGGTCAAAAAGAAACTGAAGCAGCCATCGCAAGCTACGAGTTCTGCGTTGCCAACAGAGAATCCCTACTACTATTACCTTGAAGCCCAATTGGCACAGAGTCGGGGTGACAATGAAAATACGGCCGGCTATTTGAGGAGAGCGGTCGCGCTGGACCCTTCTTCGCTTCAATTAAATCAAGAACTTGTTCAGGTGTTGATAGACCAAAAACAGTATGCAGAGGCGTTGGAAGCGGTTAATGAAGCGCTTGTGTTAAAACCGGAAGCGATTCCGTTACTGTTGTTGAAAGGCGAGATTACCCATGAGGTTGATGGTCCCCAGGCTGCGATCCCCATTTATAAGCGTATTCTGACTCTCGATCCCAAGCAAGAAAAAGCTTATCTCTCTTTGGGGAATACCTATCGAGAAATTGGACAGCTGGAGCAGGCGATACAGGTGTATCAGCAAATGACCTCCGTGTATCCTGATTCGATTTCCGGTTATTATTACCAAGGGCATTTGTATGCAGCCCAAAAACAGTATGATTTGGCGGAAAAAGCCTTTCTAAAGGTTCTGGCTTTGAATCCAGACCTGGATGCCGTGGAATTAGAATTGGCCAGGCTCTATAAAATTCAGAAAAAGATGGGTAAAGCGGAAGATCGATATCTCAAGGTGATCGAACAAAATCCCCATCAACTTTTAGCGCAGATCCAGTTGGGCCTTCTTTACCATCAAACCGGTCAGCTTGATAAGGCCAGGCAGCTTTTTGACAAGCTGGTCAAGGTTACCGGGAACGATCTGCGGCTAATCTCCACCATTGCCAAAGAGTTTTTAGAGCCAGGCTTTCTAGATGAAACGCTGATTGTGGTTAATCATCTTCTTGAAAAAAGACCTAATGAGAGTGGGCTCAACTATTTGGCAGGCTTGGCCTATGCCGAAAAAAAAGTGCCACAGCAGGCGATTTTGTACTTTGAAAAGGTGATGGCCAAGCATCCTTTTTTTGTCAATGCCGCAATTCAGACCGGGATACTGCTCCATGAACAAGGAGACATCACATCTGCAGTCGAGCATCTGGAAAAGGCAGTATCACAAAAGTCGGATGACGCGAAGCTTTACCGTTACTTGGGTTTTTATCGTGAACAGCAAGAAGCGTATCCCGAAGCTATCGAGGCTTTGAACAGAGGTCTGGAGGTGGATTCTGAAAATGTGGATATTCTCTATCGACTTGGAATCGTTCAGGATAAACTGGGGCAGTGGGAGCCCAGCATTGCCACCATGCAAAAAATATTGGTTTTTGATCCCAACAACAGCAGTGCTCTCAATTTTATCGGCTACAGCTATGCCGACAAAGGGGTTCGGTTGGATGAAGCCGAGGCGCTGATTAAAAGGGCCTTGACGCAAAAGCCCAACGACGGATTCATTTTAGACAGCCTCGGATGGGTCTATTATAAAAAAGGGGACTATGGAAAAGCGTTGGAAACGATGCTCTTGTCGGTCGAGCAAATTTCCGATGATCCAACCATTTTAGAGCATCTCGGTGATGTTTACGTAAAGGTGCAGCAGCCTCAAAAAGCGGTGGAGTATTATCGCCAAGCTTTAAAGCATGATCCATCCGATCCAGCCTCAGTCCAACAAAAGATCGATGCCCTTCAATAGCTTCATCTCCCATTTATGCTTTATAGCGGCGCTTTTCGGGGTTGTCGTTTTAACAGACGGCTGTGCGGTGAAACAGCAAACAGTGCCGCCGAAGCCATCACCTGAGGCGGCTCGCTTTTTAGACCAGCTGGCACAATCTTCCCGAGCACACACAGCGCTGAAGGGTATCGGTCATTTTAAGGTCGACACAGCGGATAGAGCCATATCGGGCCGATTGGCGTGGGTTGTAAAGCGGCCGGATAAATTGCGGCTGACGATTATCGACCCGGCCGGCCGGCCGGCGGCCCTTTTGGTGACCAATGGTGAGACAGTATGGCTGGATCTCCGGTCTGAGGGAAAGCAGTACATCAAGAGCGCCCGGCGGTTTTCCCTAAAACGCCTGGTGGGCATTGATGTAACCCTTGACGATGTGATTGAGGTGCTACTGGGCGGTATTCCAATTCGGCCCTATCACGCAGTTGAAATGAGTGTGTCGGAAAAGGTTGAAGTAGCTCGTTTTTTGTCTGCTGACGAACGTCCCGTAACCATTTTAAGTTTTCAGCCTGAGCCTTTTTTTGTCACCCAGGCCGATTATTATGACCGTGCTCCGGCCTTTTTTCTGGGTTTAACCCGTCGCCTTGGATCTGGTGTGGATGCAACGCTATTTCCCAAAGAACTAGATTTTCAGGATCAGGCCCGAAACCGGTTTTATTTAAGGGTGGATCGTTTTTGGGTTGACCCGGAACTAAAGACGGACCTCTTTCACTTAGATCATTTTAACCCTTCACCGCCTGAAAATTCCATGGAACGGTGAGGTTAACTGCTGGATGCTACAATGAATTACGAACAAACCGCATCAATCATTATGGCCGCGGGTCGTGGATCCCGCATGAAAGGGTACAGCGGTAGTAAAACGCTTTTACCGCTTCTTCCTAAAGCCTCTTTGTATAATGGTGAGCGCCCCATCCTCTGCCATATTTTAGATCAATTACCCCCGGGACCCAAAGCGGTTATTGTTAATCATTGTAAAAATGATGTCATGGCAGCAACCCAACTGCCGGTGGAGAATTACTATGAGCAGCCGATCTTGAATGGGACCGGTGGGGCGCTTTTGGCCGCCCGATCGTTTATTGAAAAAACAAAAGCGCGAACTATTTTAGTGACTATGGGCGATGTTCCTTTGGTGGGATCCCAAACATATAATGCGCTGGTTGCGTCGTTGGTGGAACAACCCATGGCGGTATTGGGATTTACCCCCACTGAAAAGAAACAGTACGGTTTGTTGGAGATTGAGGACAGCAGAGTTGTTCGTATCACCGAATGGAAAACCTGGAAAGAGTACCCTCGGGAACGGCAAGCGGCGCTTAATATCTGTAATTCGGGAATCTATGCCTTTGAGCGCTCTCTGTTAGATCAATATCTGGATCGACTGGCCCGGGCGCCGCATCAAGTTGAGAAAATGGTTGACGGCCGTCGGCAGATGATCGAGGAGTATTTTATCACCGATCTGGTGGGTTATATGACCGCTGATGGCCTTTCTGTCGGATATCAAATTGCCCAAGACCCCGACGAAACCCTGGGTGTGGATGATCCGGAGGCTTTGCGCAGGGCACAGCAATTATACGCTCGTAATCATCTCGGGGGAAAGCCATGAGAACGGTGATTGCACTGGAGGGGCGGCTACGGTTTTGCCGCAATGTTCTGACATTAGGGGTCAAGCCCAATTTTGAGGATTACGGTGAAAAGGCGATGGATCTCATTCGCCGTGCAGATACGATCTACTACCCCAGCCATTTCTACGCCGCCCTGTTTGATACCATGGGTAAAAAAACCTTTCCCAGTTATCACACCTACAAATGTGTGATGGACAAGATTAAACAGTCGGCCCTTTTTAAACTCCTTGAGATTTCGCATCCCCGAACACGGGTTTTCTACGGTAAGACCCAGCAAAAAAAGATCTTAAACCATTTTGATTTTCCCTTGGTGGCCAAAATCGCCAGAGGTTCTTCCATGGGGCGTGGGGTTTTTTTAATTGCCAATCAAAAAGAGTTGGATCTTTATCTTGAAGATACCCATGTGGCCTATATTCAGGAATATTTGCCCATGGAACGCGACTGCCGTGTGGTAGTTACCGGTGGCAAGGTGATTCATGCTTATTGGCGCAATGCTCCTGAAGGCGATTTCAGAACCAATTTCTCCACCGGCGGGACGATTTCATTTGAACCGATTTCCGATGAGATCCAGCAGTTTGCCATTGATATCGCCCAAAAATGTCGCTTCGATGACGTGGGGCTTGATATTTGTTCAAGCGGCAATAACTTGTATGTTATTGAAGCAAATATGAAATATGGCCGGGCCGGTTTTAAGCAGGCTGGCATCGATTTTTTTCACCTCATGGAAACATTGATCGCCCAAAATGTCATCTGACGGAAGGCTTTTAAAAGATATTCAACACCAAATGTTGAATGCTGAGGCCACGCGGTTATCACCACTGGCCACTTTGAGTAATGAAGCGATACGCCAAAAAGATGAACCGCGGCTTGCCGACGACTATCGCACCGGCTTTTCCCTCGATGTGGACCGGATCTTACATTCACTGGCCTATACCCGCTATATCGACAAAACCCAGGTTTTTTCACTGGTTCAGAACGATCACATCACCCATCGGGTGTTGCATGTTCAGCTGGTATCGAAAATCGCCCGTACCATCGGTCGCTACCTGGGGTTAAACGAAGATCTCATTGAAGCCATTGCCCTGGGTCACGATCTGGGGCATCCTCCTTTTGGGCACGCCGGGGAAAAAGTTCTATCGAAACTCTGTATTGAAAATGGTATCGGGGCCTTTTGTCACAATGTTCAGAGTGTTCAATTTTTAGAGCAAGTTGAAAAAAAAGGGGTGGGGTGGAATCTGACTCTGCAAACACTGGATGGTATTTTTTGCCATGACGGCGAAGTCCACCATCAGATCCTGAGGCCTCAACAAGGCAAAACCTTTAATACCCTTTTAGAGCAGATATCCCGGCAAAAAAACAGTGCTCCCAGGACACCCCAACCCATGACCCTGGAAGGATGCGTCATGCGTTTTGCCGATACCATCGGTTATATTGGACGGGATATGGAGGACGCCATCCGGTTGAGGTTGATCACCCGCGATGATCTACCCGAGGAGGCCACCGCCTGTTTGGGGAACACCAACGGTACCATTGTTTATCGTTTGGTTAGCGATGTAATTGAAAGAAGCTACGGGCAGCCCTATATTGGTTTTAGCACGGCCACTGCCGATGCACTCTTGGCCCTTAAACAGTTTAATTATCAACGCATTTATTATCATCCGAAGTTGAAAAAGAACGCCCGTATCATCGAAAGGCTTTTTGCCAGGTTGTTTAACCGTTTTCTCGACGATTTTAAAAAGTCCAACTTGGCGGCGCCTATTTTCCGCCATTTTTTAGCGGGTATGTCCGCACAGTATCGGGAGAGGCACCAACCGGCAGAAATGGTACGTGATTTTATATCCGGCATGACCGATCACTACTTTCTGGATCAGTGCCCGGCAGATATGCGGCCCCAGCCTATTGAATGATCGACGTATGAAATTGAGAATATGACCCACCATCACGACCACCATCATCTGGACACCTCTAACGGGAGCGGAGGAATCGCCTTTGCCCTTGTGATGAATCTGATTTTCACGGTGATCGAGATTTTTGGCGGCATCTGGACCAACAGTGTCGCTATTTTGGCCGACGCGGTACACGATTTGGGTGACACTATCGCTTTGGCCAGCGCCTGGTATTTTCAGAAGATATCCGGACGAAAGGGGGACCAGCGTTACTCCTACGGTTATCGGCGCTTTTCATTGCTCGGGGCCACTATCACGGCCATGGTCCTCTTTTTGGGCGGGCTTTATATCCTGTCCGAGGCAATCCCACGCCTCTTTCATCCGGAACCGGCCAATGCCAAGGGAATGTTGGGATTTGCCATTTTGGGGATTGTGGTTAATGGGCTTGGGGCGTTGCGTGTGTTAAAAGAGAAGGGTTACAATGCCCGGATGGTGGCCTGGCATCTTTTAGAAGATGTTTTAGGGTGGACAGCCATTCTTTTTGCCAGTGTGGTTTTGTTGTTCAAAGAGATTCCCATCATAGATCCACTGCTGTCGATTTTGATTACCCTTTATGTGATCTATAATGTAGGTAAAAACCTAAAACGGGTGATGACTGTTTTTTTGCAGGCGGTTCCCGAAGGCATCGATATTGAGGTGCTCAATCGGGATATTCTGTCGATTGATGGGGTTTTGTCCACCCATCACACCCACCTGTGGTCTCTGGATGGTGAGCATCATGTCTTTTCGGCTCATGTGGTGGTTGCCGCAAAGCTGAACAGCACTATGATAGATTCGATCAAAGATCGTGTGCGCCAATTGGTGACCGATTCCGATATTGGGCATACAACGCTTGAAATGGAGCAGCCAGCTAATTCCTGTAAGAAAGGGGCTGCTACTTCATGTCCCAATGACCCGCAGTTGCCGGTGGACAACGGAAAAAAAGGTTGAGTTTTCCCCCCCAAACCGTTACGCTCATGGAAAGATTAATTCCGACCGGGTTGGTTCATATATTTAATGATATTGGTAGGCTGGAGGTCTGACATATGCGCAAAGTGAAAATCATTATACTGGTAGTGGTGATCGCCTTAACAGTCCTTTTTGTGACTCAGAACCAGCCCTATTTTCAAGAACGGCATCGGTTTGTCTTTGATCCGTTTGTCTTAGAGCCCATCACCCTGCCGGATTTACCCAATCTGGTCTATTTTGTTATCTGCCTGGGTATAGGGGGTTTGCTCACATGGCTTGCTATGGTGATTGGCCGGTTTCGATTGAAAAAAGAGCTCAAGGTGCTAGGGCAAACCACCACATCCCAGCAAGTAAAAATTGACACACTCAACCGGGAACTGGCCGAGGTCAAGGCAATTCCGTCCATTACTGAACCTGTTGCGAGTGTGCCGGAAAACGATCTTGTGGAAGATGCGAGTGTGACGGAGCCTGATCATAGGGAAGAAAATTCCGCTCCAGCCAGTGCGGATAAAGTTTAAAGTAGTTTGAAGCGGATGGTTGTGTTCTTTATTAAAAATCCCTTTGCTGCTGCCTTGCATATTTAAAATAGTTTAAACAATTTCAAACCCACCTGTTGGTAAAATGCCAAAACAGCGTACGACACCCATGATCCAGCAGTATCTCTCCATTAAGGAGCAGTATCCGGATACGATTCTTTTTTACCGGATGGGTGATTTCTACGAGATGTTTTTCGAAGATGCCAAAGTTGCGTCAGGTATTTTAGAGATCGCTCTCACTTCCCGCAATAAGAAAGAAGCCAACCCTATCCCCATGTGTGGGGTCCCTTTTCGCGCGGCCCAAAGTTACATCGCCCGGCTGATTGAGGCCGGTCACAAGGTGGCCGTATGTGATCAGGTGGAAGATCCATCAAAAGCCAAAGGTCTCGTCAAACGCGATGTGGTTCGGGTTATTACTCCTGGAATGATCATTGAAAATGAGCTTTTGGATGCCAAAGATAATAATTTCATCTTAGCATTTACGATTAATAAGGGTCAGGTAGGCGTGGCTGGACTGGATATCTCCACGGGCGAGTTTCGTGTCACCGAGGGGGCATCAATTCCAAAGATGGTGTCCGAGGCGCAAAAAATGGCGCCCAAAGAGATCCTGTTGCCGGAAACCGCTCGGAATGATTTGGATTATGCGCCTCTTTTGTCGGTTGCGGCGGATACGGCGATCTCCTACCTGGAGCCGCGATGGTTTGGTGTGGCCGAAGGTCGAAGCCGTCTGTTGGAAGTATTAGGCACCCTGAATCTGGAAGGGTATGGTTGCGAACATCTTCAAGCGGGTTTGGGGGCTGCCGGTGCGATTTTGGCCTATGTCAATGAGACCCAAAAGCAGACCATCAGTCATATTCAGCGAATCGAACATTTTGCCGAAAACCAGTTTATGCAGCTGGATGACGCCAGTTTCCGTAATCTGGAAATCGTTCAAAATATTCGTAATGGCGGCCACCACGGAACGTTGATCAGTGTGATGGACCGGTGCGTTACGGCCATGGGGGCACGCAAGCTAAAACAGTGGCTCCGTTATCCCTTAATGGACCCGACCGCCATTGAAGCTCGTCTGGACGCGGTCGCGGCCATTGTGGATAAATACGGCATGGTGGAAGATCTGCAAGGAATTCTAAAGCAGGTTTCCGATCTGGAGCGGTTGGGCAGTAAAATCGCCATGGGGCATGCCAACGCCCGGGATCTTTTGGCGCTCACGCGTTCGCTGCAAGCGCTGCCCGACATCAAGGCCCTGACGGCACAGCTCAATGCCGATCTGTTCAAATGGCAAATGCCGTTGACGGCGCTCAATCAGTTGGCCGCTGAAATCGAGGTAGCCATTCGCGATGACGCGCCGCTGACGATTCAGGAGGGGGGTCTTTTTCGGAAAGGGTACCATACCGATTTAGATGAATTGATCTCCATCAGTCGTGATGGTAAAACATGGTTGGCCCGCTTGGAACAGCAGGAGCGGGAGAAAACGGGCATCAACTCTCTCAAGGTAAAGTACAACAAGGTGTTCGGGTACTATATCGAAATTTCCAGAGCTCATCTGACTTCGGTACCGGAAGACTATATCCGCAAACAGACCCTGGTGAATGCGGAACGCTACATCACCGAAGATTTAAAAGAGTTTGAGGTGAAAGTGTTCAGCGCCGAGGAGAAGCGTGTGCAACTGGAATTGGATCTCTTTAAGGCGCTTCGGGAAGAGGTGTTGGCTGTTAAGGGGCCGATTTTTGACGCGGCCCGTCATGTGGCCCGCATTGATTGCCTGATAAATCTGGCCGAAATCGCCGCCAAAAATGATTATCACCGGCCACGTCTGAATCAAGAAGGGCTCTTGCAGTTGGAAGAGAGCCGTCATCCGGTGGTTGAAAAATTGATCACGGGTGAACGTTTTGTTCCCAACAGCATCTTACTGGATAATGAAAAGCAACAGGTGCTGATGATCACCGGCCCCAATATGGCGGGAAAATCAACAGTATTGCGGCAAACCGCCATTATCGTTATGATGGCCCAGATGGGCAGTTTCGTGCCGGCCAAAGAGGCGGATATTTGCATTACCGATCGCATTTTTACCCGCGTGGGCGCATTGGACAATCTGGCCAGCGGTCAGAGTACGTTTCTGGTTGAAATGCAGGAGACCGCTAATATCTTAAACAATGCCACGCCGGACAGCTTGGTGATCATGGATGAAATCGGGCGGGGCACCAGTACATTTGACGGGATGAGTATTGCGTGGGCTGTTGCGGAATACCTGCACGATCATTGCGGTAAGGGCGTCAAAACGCTTTTTGCCACCCATTACCATGAACTGACGGCGCTCAGCACTAGAAAAGAGCGCATCGAGAATTTTAGTATCGCGGTTAAAGAATGGAACGACGAGATTATCTTTTTGCGCAAGCTCGTCAAAGGTGGCACCAATCGGAGTTACGGTATTCAGGTGGCGCGTCTGGCTGGTGTTCCCAATACGGTGATTGACCAGGCCAAGGTGCTTTTAAATGATATGGAGAACGGTCGTTTCGGAGAAAAGTATCTCCAGGCGGCAACACGACTGACGGCAACGGCAACCCGGGCTACGCAAATGAGTCTGTTCAGAAGTGAAGAAACAGCATTTCTGGCAGAATTAAAAGAGTTAAATGTGGACCAGATGACGCCGGTTGAAGCGTTGATCGTGTTAAACGAGTTGATTGAAAAGGCAGGGGTGCTTTTGTCCGGTGAGCAGTAGGGTGGCGGCGCAAACAGCTCATTGGTTATTAAGAAAATGATGCCGAAGTGGTTACTCATGGATGCAGAGAGTGAGCCTTTTTCAAAATGTTCAAGTTGTCCGAGGTCAAGGAAGGCGAAAATTTTACCCGTAGAAATACATATAGTATTTCGAGGATTAAAACTTAAGCCTGACGCAGGGATCAGGCAAAATCTGGCGTTTTGAAATTAGCTCCAGTGTGAAACGGCAAAAAGTAGATGACCTTAACGGTAAACTTTCGAACATACGGTTTTAGATGGCGGGCGCTCCTTTTAAGCCTGCTCTTTTTGGTTGGGGGAACAACCGTGGTAGCGGCATCCCCTCGGATAGACTATGCCGAGGCCGGGGTGTGTTACCGTAAACTGAAAGAAAACTCCCAGGCGATCAAGTTCCGGCATCATTGGCAAACATGTATCCGTAGTGGCCAGGCGGTATTTAAAGATAGCCCCACAGGTCCGTGGGCGGCGGCAGGTCTCTATTTGACCGGTAATATGCTAGCCGATCTCTACCGCTTTTCGGGCCGGACTTCTGATCGCCAGGAGGCCTTGGATCTATACAGCCGGATTGTTAAACGGTTTCCCAAAAGTGCCTATAAACCGAAAGCCTTGAAAGCGATCAAGGGTTTGGGTGTGGCGTCTTCAATGGGGAGTTCGTCGTCAAAAAAACTACCCAGGAAGACAGTCCAACGAGTCAAAAAAAAGGAGGTGACGATCACCAAATCACCTCCGCCTGAGCAGAAAAAAAACGATGCACCTAAGGATACAGCCCACGACCTGTTTAGTACGGCCAACGATTGCACCAAAAGTCTTGAGAAAGATGGCAATCGCCAAAAACTACGCTCGGGCTGGAAAACCTGTATTGACGCCTACTTGACCTCGTATCGACAAGACCGTAACGGTCCTTGGGCGGCAGCGGGGCTTTACAACGCCGGGTTACTGTACGAGCAGCTTTTTGGATATAGCCAAAATCCGGTGGACTGGCAGTCTGCGCGATCATTGTACGAACAGGTGATTAACCAGCACGCCCAAAGCCGCTACAGTACAAAATCAACGGCCCGGCTGATGGTATTAAAGGGCAATCGACCCACGGCACCGGCCGAGCCTTCGCCCTATGTAGCAAAAAACAGCTCAACATCCACAACACCGCCGGCATCCGTATCATCAACGGGCACTACGACAGTGACTGGTTTGCGGCACTACTCCAATCCTGATTATACCCGTATGGTGATTGATGCGGATAAGACCACTCAATATCAGTATCATCTATTGCGTCAAGACCCGACCATCAATAAACCACGTCGGTTTTATGTGGATTTGATGAATAGCCGACTGGGTGATACGGTAAAAAGTACCATCGCCATCAATGACGACCTGCTCACCGATGCCCGCGCCGGGCAATATACCAATGACCAGGTACGGGTCGTCGTGGATATCAAGTCGCTTCAGTCGTACAAGATATTTTCGTTGCCCGATCCATTTCGCATTGTGATTGATCTTTGGGGCAAAGACCCCAAAGGTGTGCCACCGGTTGTGGCCACCAAAAAACCACTCCCCCCCGTGCCGATTCCTGTGCCGAGGCCCAACGGTGAGTTGGATCCGTCTGCTTTGGCTAAACAGTTGGCCCTGGGAGTTCGCCGGATTGTGATTGATGCCGGTCACGGTGGGAAAGACTATGGTGCCAAAGGCCACTTAAGAAAGAGTCATGAGAAATATATTGTTCTAAAGATTGCCCAAAAACTGGCCCATAAAGTGCGATCTCGTTTAGGGGCCGAAGTGATTCTGACCCGCAAGAGCGATCGCTATCTCACTCTGGAAGAGCGTACCGCTATTGCAAATACCAAAAGCGCGGATCTTTTTATTTCCATCCACGCCAACGCCGCGAAAAATAAAAAAGCCTACGGTATTGAGACCTATTTCCTTAACTTGGCCACAGATGATGAGGCGATTTTGGTGGCCGCCCGGGAAAATGCCACCTCCACTAAAAACATCAGCGATCTACACGATATTTTGACGGAGCTGATGCAAAATGCCAAAATTAATGAGTCTGCTCGTCTGGCCGGGTATGTTCAGAGTGCGGTGGTCGGTAAATTGCAAAAAGCCAACTACAAGTATGTCAAAAACAAAGGGGTAAAGCAGGCCCCTTTTTATGTGCTAATGGGGGCGCGTATGCCGGCAATCCTTGTGGAAACCTCATTTATCAGTAATCCACGTGAGAATCAGCGGTTAGAGGATTCTGCGTATCAGGATCGGCTCTGTGACGGAATTGTTGACGGTATTGAACGGTATATTCGAGACACCTCACCCACCGCCTATAAAGAGCGTATAGGGCAACCCGCCGACGTTGGTTGATCCTTCCCAAATAGTGCATGAAATTTTCCCATAAAGTTTTATTATATGATTTATATCAATTATTTTCGGTATGCTTGTGACCTGAAAGTCAGAATACACTTTTAATCAATTTAATCCTTAAAAATGATATAACTTCATGCAATACCCGGGCTAGAAGGCAGTGCCCTAAAGGGCTTTCGTGAGCAGTGAAAATTCCAAAATGTTGCCGATAACAGCACTTGTTGTCGGCACGCTGGGAGTGTCATGTGGCGCGATCTTTGCCCGCATGGCTGACGCTCCGGCATTGGTGATTGCGGCTTATCGCATGGGGTTTGCCCTTGTGTTGCTGATTCCATGGATCGGGCTGAGTGCAAGTCGCGCATCAGCACCGATCAGTTTCCGTGATGGTCTTCTGGCAGCTCTTTCCGGCGTTTTTTTAGCGGGTCATTTTGCCACCTGGATATCTTCGCTGAACTACACCACCGTAGCCAATAGTGT
>RCND010001673.1_pt1 | contig 12543 bp, 12 predicted proteins | sample 2041351 | NCBI WGS metagenome assembly RCND01 (sample SAMN09708230, study PRJNA481090) | Marine sediment metagenome, whole genome shotgun sequencing project. | biome: marine sediment; feature: ocean; material: sediment; isolation source: Sewage treatment plant 12B marine sediment (STP12B) ...
CCGGAATACCCGATGAAGTCTTTGAAGAAAAAATTAGTGAGCTCCGCTCCAGGGCCGGCGTTAAAACCGATGCCGAATTAGCCGCTGAAGATTTGAAAGCATTAACGGAAGACTTCAAACGAATCTTCAGACGCCACACCACCACCAATTTCCCCGGCGAGCCTCACGAACAACTCAAAATGGCCATCGATGCTGTTTTCAAGAGCTGGAACGGCAAAAGAGCCGTCGATTACCGCAATGCATCCGCTATTCCCCACGATCTGGGCACTGCAGTCAATATTGTCACCATGGTCTTCGGCAATTCAGGTGACGATAGCTTGACCGGTGTTGCGTTGACCCGCAACGGCACCACTGGGGAAAACCGAATCGAAGGGGATTATCTAATAAATGCCCAGGGTGAAGATGTGGTGGCGGGCATCCGTCGGACCGATGACCTGTCACAGCTAAAAGATGAGGTCCCGGAAATCTATGCCCAATTTGCACAAATTGTAAGACGACTGGAAAAGCATTACCGCGAGATGCAGGATGTGGAATTTACGGTTGAAAAAGGTAAGTTGTGGATGCTGCAAACCCGTAGCGGTAAGCGCACCGCCCAAGCAGCGGTTCGTATTGCTGTTGAAATGGCCGAAGAAAAGTTGATTACCAAACAAGAGGCGGTTTTACGTATCACGCCGGAACAGGTTGATTTCTTTTTACACCCCCAGTTTGAACGTGAAGCCGAAGCCGTGGCCAAAGCCAAAGGGGCCATGCTGGCCACCGGTCTGAATGTTTCACCCGGTGCTGCGGTGGGAATCGTTGCCTTTGATGCGGATTTAGCTGAAATGTGGTCCAAAGAAGAGAATAAAGAAGTCATTATGGTTCGCCCCGAAACCAAACCGGATGATGTCCACGGTATGCTGGCGGCCCAGGGAATTTTGACCAGCCGGGGCGGACGTACCAGTCATGCCGCACTGGTTGCTCGGCAGTTCGGCAAGCCTGCAGTGGTCGGTGTGTCAGAGTTGAAGATCGATATTAACAAGCGCCAAATGAGCATAGGCGACAACCTCATCAAAGAGGGTGATTGGATATCCTTAGACGGGACGGCCGGAGAAGTATACAGCGGAAAAATTAAAACAAGGGTCCCCGATATTATGGATTCATGGTTGATTAAGCTACTTTCCTGGGCCGACACATTTCGACGTCTCGGTGTCTGGACCAATGCCGACAATCCTGACGATGCAAAGCGCGCGAGGACTTATGGCGCTGAGGGAATCGGCCTGTGCCGCACGGAGCACATGTTTTTCGAGGCCCGACGTCTGCCGTATCTGCACAAAATGATCATGAGCGACCTGCCGATCGAGCGGCGTGAAGCCCTGGATGCCTTGCTGCCGTTTCAAAGAGATGATTTTGCCGGTCTTTTTCGGGTAATGGATGGACTCCCGGTAATCACCCGGCTGATTGATCCCCCGCTGCATGAATTTCTGCCCGATCATAAGGAGTTAAACCATGAACTCACCGACCTTAAAATTCGCCTCAAGCATGCCGATACCCTTGAGAAAGTCGATACACTTTTGCAGCAGATCAAAGAAAAAGAACAGATTTTAAAAAGAGTTGAAAGCTTGCACGAGAGCAATCCCATGCTGGGTCTGCGCGGCGTTCGTCTGGGAATTCAGATTCCGGAACTGACCACCATGCAGGTGCGTGCCATCTTTGAGGCAGCCTGTATGGTTACAAAGGAAGGTGTCCAAGTACATCCTGAAATAATGATTCCGCTGACCAGCCACGTCAATGAATTAAAAGCCCAGCGTGAAATTCTGGAGGTCGAGGCCAAAAAAGTGATGCGGGAGCAAGGCACTGAAATAGACTACAAGTTCGGCACCATGATTGAGATTCCCCGAGCCGCGCTAACTGCCCATCAGCTTGCCGAACATGCCGAATTCTTTTCTTTCGGTACCAATGATTTAACCCAGACAACCTTTGGCATGTCCCGAGATGATGCAGAGGCAGGATTTTTAATAGGATATTTGCGAGCGGGCATTTTACCGGAAAACCCCTTTGCCACGCTCGACCGGGATGGCGTGGGCCAACTGATGGCCCTTTGCGTAAAAAAAGCCCGATCCGTTAATCCTGAATTGGAATGCGGGATTTGTGGTGAGCACGCCGGTGATCCCAAATCCATTTCCCTTTGTCATGAGATCGGTTTGACTTATGTGTCATGTTCTCCTTATCGAGTACCGGTGGCGCGTCTAGCTGCCGCCCATGCAGCCCTGCTTGATAAAACCTAGAATCCAGTTAAACGAAAGGGTCGAAAGCCCATGGCTTTTCAACACCACATCGATAGCGAAAGATGCAAGGGTTGCGGACTGTGCGTGGCCGTATGCCCGAAAAAGGTATTGGAAATATCAACCAAAATCAACGATAAGGGTTATTTTCCCGCCTATCAAGCTCGACCGGAAGAGTGTGTCTTTTGTGCCATGTGTTGTCTGATTTGCCCTGATGTCGCCATCACCATCAGCAGAGTTACCGATGAAGCCGCAGGAAATGAAAAACGGGAGGGGATATAATGTGTGAAATTACCGCCTGTATTCTAAAGGGTAAACGGGAAGAAAAAGTCATGGAGACGGTTGAACATGTTGAAACTGATGGAAATAGTGTCACTCTGGTTAATCTTTTCGGTGAAAAAGTAACGATCAAGGCAAGATTTAAAAGCTATAACGCCGACAATAACAAGATCATCTTTGAATCGACGTAATCGACCAATATTTTGGCTTCTATAATACCGCGAGGGTAGGCCGATGATATCTGCAATTGGTTTTATGTTTGCACTTGGTTTAACTCTCTCACTGCTGCTGGTAATTGCTTCGCGCGTTTTCTATGTAAAAGAGGATCCTCGCCTGGAGCGTATCAAAAATGCCTTACCAGGACTCAATTGCGGTGGGTGAGGGTTTGCAGGCTGTCAGGGGGCGGCAAAAGCGATACTGGAGGGTAAGGCGCCGGTGACTGTATGCGTGGGCGGCGGACCGGAGGTAATTGATGCCCTGGCACAGATTATGGGCATCGCAAATACACACACCGAAAGACGTACGGCAGTGGTCGGTTGTTATGGTGTGAATCGGATGGAGAATCGATTTCACTATCAGGGTGTAAAAGATTGCCGCGCAGTCGCTCTGCTTTATGGTGGACCGTCCGTTTGCGATATAGGTTGCCTGGGGGGTGGCACCTGTGTTTCGGTCTGTCCGTTTGGGGCCATTCGGTTGAGAGCCGACCGGCTGCCGGAGATCGATCCTTCTAAATGCCGGGGGTGCGGTCTCTGCGTGGAAGCTTGTCCCAAAGGGGTGATCCGTCTTTTCGGGATGACAGAAAGATTGTTTCACCTAAACCGGATCGATGAATGCCTGGCCCCCTGCCGCCAGAAATGCCCGGCCCAGGTAAACGTTCCGGTGTTTATCCGACATCTGCAGCAAAAGGAGATGGCAGCTGCACTTTTGGTCCTAAAGGAACGCAATCCGTTTCCCCTGTCGGTGGGGAGAACCTGTCCGCATCCTTGTGAAAATATCTGTCGCCGAAATATCGCCGACCAGGGCGTGGCGATCAATCATCTGGCGCGCTACCTGGGTGAATGGGAACGCCAATCCGGAAAGCACCTTCCTCTGACTTGTGCACCGGATACCGGCCACAAGGTTGCAATTGTCGGTAGCGGACCGGCGGGCCTTGCCTGCGCCTATTTTTTAAGGCGTGCCGGACATCGACCGGTTATTTTCGAAGCCAAACCCCAACTCGGAGGCATGCTCCGTTACGGCATACCGGAATACCGCCTTCCTAAAAAAAATGTCGATTGGGAAATAGATGGAATCCTCAGCCTCGGGGTGGATGTCCACACCGGGGTTAAATTCGGTCATGACGTGACACTGAAGGAGCTGGAAGAAAAAGGATTCGAGGCCTTCTTTCTGGGGCTTGGCGCCTGGCGTATACCGCATCTTTGTATTCCCGGCGAAACCGCCACGGGTGTTTACGGTAGCCTTGACTTTTTGTCTAACATTGGTACCGGTATTACAACTTTGAGCAATAAGCATGTGATTGTCGTTGGTGAGTCGAACACGGCGATGGACTGCGCCCGTTCGAGTATCCGCCTGGGAGCCGAATCGGTGTCCGTCATCTGCCCCTGTGATAGAAAAGAGATGTCGGCGCGCAAACGCGATGTGAACCGGGCTCTGGAAGAAGGTGGGATCATTTTTTTTATGACACTACCAGAGCGGGTCATAGCGGATACCACCGGTTGCACTACCGGTTTGGAATACTGCCGCTTGAAGACCATAAACGAAGAATCAAGGAAAAATGAGCGTAAAGTTAAAATCGAAGGTTCAGAAGAAGTGTTGAAGGCAGATCTGATCATTGCTGCTTATGAACGAAAACCGGATATGACCTATTTTTTTGAAGGCGAAGGCGCCAAACGAGGGTTCAAAATTACCCGCAAAGCAACCCTGGATGTCGAAAAATACAGCCAACTGGCAATCGCACCGAATATCTTTGCAGCCGGAGATTTGCACACGGGGCGAGCAACTGTAATCAGTGCTGTGGCTAGCGGACGATTGGCTGCCCGCTCTATCCATTATCTCTTGACAACCGGGACCATTGCACTTCCCGATAAGATGCAGAGTCGAGTAAATCCAAAAAGTATTCTAAAAAACGTCCGAGTCTCGGGAACAACCTTACGAACAACCATTCCTGAGTTGCCGGTTGCGACGCGTCGCCGATCATTTATCGAAGAAGTTGTTGCAACGATCAGTAGTGAGCAGGCATTGGTTGAAGCTTCCAGGTGTCTACAATGCGGAACATATTGCTATGACAGGCAGGGATCATACAAATAGGCTAAAGAAATACCGGCGGCCCTTACCAATAAAATGATGGATCAACCATTATCTGACCAATTCAACGGGCGTTCCTCCAAACGACATCAGTTTTTAAAATAAAATGGTTATTTGTCCATTATGATTTCGTAATTTTGCGAAAATCGATCTCGAAATTTTTCTAAATTCAGATTTATGAAAGAAAGTTTACAATGTCAAATAAGTATAAGTATTTGAATTATAATACTTTAATAAAATAATGAACGGTGGCACGGTTTATGCTCAAAAAGAACTTTAGGGAGGGTTAGTTGTGGCTTGCGGAGGGTATATTAAAAGGAGGCGGCATTATGGAATTGGTATCATGAAGATGCTTTGGAGAACTAAGCCCATTTCGAAGAGAATAGGTAAAAGAATGAAAATGTAAACCAAGCCGTATGGAACTCATTGGAGAGCAGTATGGAAAATACGTTTTGGACAGCCTTTGGAGCCAGTTTCTTGGCGGCCCTGGTTACCACAATAGGGATCTATGTTATCCGCCATTTTGAGCGGTGGGGTCGTGAGAATACCAGCTATTTTATCTGTTTTGCCGCAGGTGTCCTGATTTCGGTCTCTTTCTTGCACATTATTCCGACGGCATTTGCAATGAATACAAATGCATCTATTTATTTATTCACTGGCTACATGAGTCTGCATATTTTTAACCGCTTCATCAATGCCTTTGTATGTGACAAAAACTCTGATGAGCAACACGGAATCGGTCTTGTAACCATGTTTGGCATCGGTTTCCATTCTTTTATCGACGGGTTTATTTATTCCATCACGTTCACCGTCAGTATCTTCACGGGGGTATTGGCAGCGACCGGTATGGTTTTGCACGAATTCCCGGAAGGAATCATCACCTACCTGTTACTCATCCGAGGCGGTTTTAGCGAAAAAATGTCGTTTCTTCTGGCTTTTATGGCTGCGGCGTTGACCACGCCCCTGGGTATGCTCGTGTCGTATCCCTACATCAGTAAAATTGACGAACCACTCCTTGGCGCCTTGCTGGCATTTTCTGCGGGTGCGTTGGTTTATGTGGGTGCGACTCATCTTTTACCCCAGGCTGAAGCTGAGCATAAGAAATATAGCCTTTTTGCACTGGGCGTCGGTATTTTGGTGGCCCTGGTAATAACTTTTTCCAAGGCATAGAACTCCCTGTCGTTGGAAGAAATAACGGGTAGAAGGAGGATAGTATGAATAAAATGTTTAACGAATTTACATTAGGCGATTTAAACCTCGCCAATCGATTCGTGTTTCCACCTGTAAAGACGGCTTATGGCAAGCCGCAGGGAATTGTAACCGAGCGCCAGTTGGCTTTTTATCAAAGAATCGCAAACAATGGGCCGGGTATTTTGATCCTTGAACCAGTAGCGGTGACACCCGAAGGGAGGGAGCATCCGAAACAACTCTGTGTTCACCTTCCTGAAAGCGGTACGGAACTCAAAAAGATCGTGGATGTTATCCACCGGGAAGACCGTTTGGCCTGCCTTCATTTGAATCATGCCGGTGCTGCCGCCAACCCAAAGGCAACCGGTACGAAACCCAAAGCACCGTCAGCCATTACCTGCCCCACAACCGGTCAGACTGCGGAGATTTTGACCAAGGAAGATATTGAAACCATTATTGCAGGATACAAATCCGCAGCCAAAAAAGCTAAAGCTGCCGGCTTCGATTTAATCGAAATTCAGGGTGGCCATGGCTATCTCATCTCCCAATTTCTAAACAGTAAAATCAACCAAAGAGAAGATCAATACGGAGAGGATCGATTGCTTTTTGCGCGTGAAGCGATCTCGGCCGTTAAACAGGGCGCACCTGAAATGCCGATTATTTTGCGGATATCCGGCAGTGAAATGTCACCTGAGTTTGGTATCAGCCAGGATGATCTGACCCCACTCATAAAGCTTGCCGAGGAAAATGGCGTCAGCGCTTTACATGTTGGGATGGGCAGCGCCTGCTTCAGCCCGCCCTGGTATTTTCACCATTCGAGCCTCCCGGAAAAGCCTCAGGAAGATGCGCTGGCCTGGGTTCGTAAGCAATCGTCACTTCCCATTATTGCAGCAGGCCGAATGGGTAGGATGGATCGGATAAACCGCCTGATGGATGACCATTTTGCCGATCTGGTTGCCTTGGGAAGGCCGCTTATTTCAGATCCCGACCTGATTGCGAAATGGAAGGAAGAAAAATTCGATCAGATCAAATACTGCGGTTACTGCCTGCAGGGATGTCTCCATCGGCTCAAGAGTGGTGAACCGCTGGGATGTAATCTGAACCCGGAGATTGGATTGCCGGAACTTGAACAGACCGACAACCCCCTTAAAGTCCTGGTTGCCGGCGGTGGGCCGGCGGGAATGAGCGCAGCCTTGTATTTTTCCAAACGGGGTCATCGGGTAACTCTGGCCGAAAATAAGGATCATCTGGGCGGGCAGTTCAGCCTGGCCTGGCAAGCCCCTGGAAAGCAACCCATGCAGGACGGATTAGAGGGTCTCAAGCACTCGGTGAAAGCAGCCACAGATGCCGTATTGCTGGAACATACGGTCGACAAAAATCTCATTGATGAGCTTCAACCGGATCTTTTGGTGTGGGCAACGGGAGCTGCCCAATACACACCTGAAATTAAGGGGTTGAACACTCAGTATACCATGGCGACCCTGGAGTATTTTGAGGGTGCCAAACCGGTCAAAGGGCCGCGAGTACTGGTGATCGGTGCCGGCCGTAGTGGTCTTGAAATTGCTGAAAAGCTTGGCAAAGAGGGCTATGAGGTGGTGGCAACCAAGCGAACGGATCCCATCGGTAGCATGATGGAAATGATCACCAAAAAGCTGACCCTTATGCGGATAGAGCAAATGCCGAATGTGACCTTGATGCCGCATACAACGGTTAAGATGTTCGGGGCAGACGGTGTTGAAGTGGAAAAAGATGGAGAAAGAGTCAGTTTGGAACCGTTTCAGACCGCTATCGTCGCCTCCGGAATGCTTTCAGCACCCGAACCCGATACGGAAATTCAAAAGACCGTACCCACAATTGAAGTTATCGGAGATGCTGAAAAGGTAATGGATATTTTCGCGGCTGTTCATGCCGGGTATGAACTGGCTGCCAGGTATTAGGAGGCACACATGCAGGATATATCTTTTTCAGACATCGCCATCGTGTCCTGCGGCACGCTGAGTCTTGAACTGAACTATCTAAAAGAAGAGGGTTTTCTGGATACGGAGCACCTGTTCTACACGACTCCGGGCCTGCACCAGGATATCCCTGAAATGGAACGGCAACTGGTTTCCAGAATCAGAAAAGCTAAAGAAAAAAGGGATAAGGTCCTGGTGATATACGGCGGTAAATTTTGTTACGTTAACGTGGATGAACCGACACGCCTCATGCAGACAATTGTTGAAGAACAGGGACCGGGTGTGACTCGGATTCAGGCCACCCATTGTATGGATATGATCGCCGGTGAAACGGAAAGGGAAGAAATTGCCCAAGAGGTCGCCGGCAGTGAACCGGTTTGGTGGATGACCCCCGGCTGGGTCAAGTTCCGCAAGCAGGTGTTTAAGGGATGGGACAAGGGCCTGGCCAATGAAAACTTTCCCAGACATACGGGCGGGGCTGTTGTTCTGGATGGTATCGGCTATTTGGACGAATACATGGCTGAACAACCGGAAGAATTTTTAGAATATTCCGATTGGATGGGAATACCGATCATCCCTTATCAGGTAACTCTGGACCGATTCAAATCACTGTTGACGGAACAGGCGAGGATTCTAAATAATTAACGAGGGGAGCAACCCCTATGGATTCTTTTAAAATCCATTCATAACCAAAAAAAGAAAGGAGTAAAAAATGGCGGTGGAGATTCTGATTCGAAGAAGGTTTGTAGAAGAGAGGGCGAATGAGATTGCGTCGCTCATGGTAAAATTGCGGTCCCTGGCAGTGGCGCAATCCGGTTATATTTCAAGTGAATCGCTGAATTGCATTGATCCGCCCGGTGAAAGCGAATATCTGGTTAGAAGCACCTGGCGATCCGCCGAAGACTGGAAAAGCTGGCTGAACAGTGAGGAAAGGATGGCTATTCAGAAAAAGATCGATGTCATCACCGGGGAGAAAACCGAATACAGAATTTATGAGCCCTTGGTGGGTGGTATCGCCCCGAAATATAGCGGATCATAGCCAACACAAAGATGGGATTGGATGCTGAGAGGCGGAGTGAACACCTTTCGGAATCGATTTTCTGAAACCCAATCAGCTAAAGGAGAACAGCATGAAAGCGAGAAATTGTTGCAAAACGATGGAAGCGGAGCTCACTGCCTGGAAGGCCAATGTGTATGATATCGTCCGCCATATGGAGGCGTTGCCGGGAGGTGAAAAGGAGAAGATTCTTCCCAATATCGAAGATATGCATATCCTCATTGCAGAAATGGATGATCGGATCGACCAGATTCGAGAAAATTGCACACCCGAAACCGGCATTGCCGATATTCGGACCGATAGGGAGGATTTTGACAAATCCCTGGGCAAACTTCGTGTCACGGCAGAGGAAGCCATGGAGGGTCTCGGCGCCGGTGATTTTGGTGGATAATTCTAAAGCTATACCCCCGGCTCAGCCGGGGAGATTGGAAAAAGCCAAGCGGTCATATTTATAAATATAGTTCTATTTTCGTAGATGTTGAGGGCATAAGGGTTGGCCCGCACATCTACGAAAGGAGCTGTAAATGGAGAGAAGTTTATTACGCAGGGAACCGTTTCCTGACGCAGACGATCTGATATTCGCCACGCAGGTCAGTATGAAGCATGCTTGATCAGCAAGGAAGAAAGATGAAAAATATTGTTTCAGGCACAAAAAAAAATTCATCTAAAAACGGGCCTAAGAAAATCGGGTTGCTAAAAAGAGTTTTTAGCTGGATCGCCCGAGGGACAAAGGGATCATCCAGAGATGGAAAATTCTGCCCTACCTGACGGATCAAGCATTGACGACCGGTCAGTTAGGCGGGACTATGAACAGGATGGATGGCAACCAAGATCCCTGAATGAAATTAGGAGAAAATGAAAACATACCTCGACTGTTTTCCTTGTTTTTTAAATCAGGCACTGCGAGCAGCAAGAATCGCAACAGATGATGACAAAATGATAAAAAGGGTGTTGGATGAAGTGGGAATGATGCTAAAGGCTATCCCCCTTGACAGCACTCCTCCCGAAAGCGGCCGATTGATCTATCGCAAGGTTAGTGAGGTGACGGGAAGTTTGGATCCCTACAGGGAAATTAAAAAAGAAAGCACCCAAGAGGCGCTCTCATTGTATCCCTATTTGAAAAGCCGGGTGGAGGAGTCAAGTGATAGACTCCTGATGGCAATACGGATTGCAATTGCTGGAAACGTCATCGATTTCGGCGCCTATGGAAACTTTGATTTGAACCGAGAAGTGGACGAAGTCCTTGAAAAGGATTTTGCGGTATTCGATTATATCAAGTTTAAGTACAGCTTGGATAAGACCCATGAGATATTATATCTTGGTGATAATGCGGGGGAATGCGTTTTTGACAGAATTTTAATAGAGGAAATCAAAAAACCAGTGACCTATGTCGTTAGGGATGCTCCCATTATTAATGACGCCACTTATGAAGATGCGGTTCAGGCAGGCATTGATAAAATTGCAACCATCATATCCTCCGGTACGGATGCGCCTGGAACTATTCTGAAAACATGCAGCGCCGAATTTAAGAAAATTTATCAGGATTCAAATTTTATCATAAGTAAAGGGCAGGGGAATTATGAGGCCCTTTCCAATGAAAGGGGTCCAATTTTTTTCCTGTTAAAGGTCAAATGCAAGATCATCGCCGATGATTTTGGTGTAGGTGAAGGTGATATTGTATTAAAAGGAGCAAACACTTTACGGCGCCTGAAAGAAAAGATTGGGTAGCAAAAAAGGAGTGTTGATCTGACTCAGAGGCAGACCAAAGCTTATTCGGACACCATCCCGTTGCCTACGCAGATTACATCTTTGCGGATCCCGGCATAGATGCGACAGGTATTGAGATGCTCAACACAGGACTTACATGGGTCGCTTCCGACCACCTGCCATTGATTGTCGATGTTTAGAGTCCCCGTCAGTGATTCGATCCGGTTTCGAATTTCTACGAAAATACATTCTAATTTTTTCTAAATTCAATCTACACATAAAAACGGTGTTCCCGTTGTAATTTTTATTACCACCTGAATTTATTCAGATTATATTAAACATGTCATATTGGCACATTTTATGCTTTTTATACTTTGTAGAATAGAAAAGATATAGATTTAGGATCGTACTCATATAAAAGGAGGGTATTAAGCCATGTATAGCGTTATAGTTGATGAGGAAAAATGTGTTGGATGTGGCGAATGCGTCGATATATGTCCCGTGGAAGTTTTTGAGCTAAAAGATGAAAAATCAGTACCGGTCAATGAAGAAGAATGTATGGGCTGCGAAAGCTGTATCGAGGTCTGCGAAGAGGAGGCCATTATCATAGAGGAGAGATGAACTCCGGTTGGAAACGATTTGGATAGATTTTACCTGAAACCATCGAAATAATCGACGTGTTTCCTCGGAGTCGTTTTGGAATCTGATGCTTTATTATTCTAAAGGATGCACAATATGATTGCATATGGACCGGTGCCATCCAGACGTCTGGGACGGAGCTTGGGCATCAACAATATTCCACCCAAAATATGCTCCTATTCCTGTGTGTATTGCCAGTTGGGACGGACTAAAAAGATACAGGTTGATCGTACGGCATTCTATGACCCGCAAAAAGTTTTTGAGGATGTCCGGGACAAAGTTCAAGAAGCCGGGCAAAGCGGTGAATCCATCGACTACCTTACCTTTGTGGCCGATGGCGAACCGACGCTGGACCTAAATCTCGGCCATGAAATCGAGTTGTTAAAACCCTTGGGGATAAAGATTGCCGTCATCACCAATGCATCTCTTATCTGGCGCGAGGATGTAAGAGAAGCGTTGCTGGAAGCGGATTGGGTATCTTTGAAGATGGACGCTAAGTCCCCAAAAGTCTGGCAGCGGATGAACCGTCCCCACGGGACCTTGAAGCTTCAATCGATTAGAAAGGGTGCCCTTAAATTTGCGAAACAGTATCGTGGAGAGCTGACAACGGAGACAATGCTGGTCAAAGGTGTCAATGATACGGATAAGGCTATTCGAAGGATTGCCGACTTTTTGGCGCGTCTGAAGCCGTCCACAAGCTATTTGGCGATTCCCACTAGACCGCCTGCGGAGAAGTGGGTGCAATCTCCGAGTGAAAATCTCGTTAACCAGGCGTTTCAAATTTTGAGTAAGAGGCTGAATCAAGTCGAATATCTAATCGGCTACGAAGGCAATGCTTTTGCTTTCACTGGAAACGTCGAGGAAGACCTGCTGAGCATTACGGCTGTTCACCCCATGCGAAAAGAGGCTATCTGTCAATTTCTTGCGAAGGCCGGTGTTGACTGGCAAGTCGTTATCAATCTGTGTGCTCAAAAAAAACTCATCGAAACAAGTTTCAATGGGCACCAGTTTTATATGCGGAAGTTATCCGACACCTACGACAAACCGGGAGAAGCATGAAATGGAAGAAAAACAGGAAAAGTGGGCATGTGCGCACTGTGGCTACACGGCCGACGGCCGGTTCGAGGGAGATATCTGTCCCAATTGTGGACTG
>RCND010002895.1_pt1 | contig 12543 bp, 10 predicted proteins | sample 2041351 | NCBI WGS metagenome assembly RCND01 (sample SAMN09708230, study PRJNA481090) | Marine sediment metagenome, whole genome shotgun sequencing project. | biome: marine sediment; feature: ocean; material: sediment; isolation source: Sewage treatment plant 12B marine sediment (STP12B) ...
TCTACCTCTTATTTACAGGAATGTTTACCTACAGCGGAGTCATGCGTGGGGCAGGAGACACAATAATTCCCATGTTTATCACCCTGTTTTCACTTTGGATCGTCAGGATACCGGCAGCCATTTTCCTCAGTCGGGAGACCATTGAGATTTTTGGTCTAAGCATTCAGGGCTTAGGTTTGGGTCAATCCGGAATCTGGTGGTCCATTCCTGCTGGATGGGGTATCGGACTGCTTCTCTCCTTTATCTACTACCGGACCGGCCGGTGGAAAAATAAAACGGTTATCAAGGCAAAAGTCGAACCGGCCACCATTACCCGATAGCGGTCGATAACATTATTTAACCTTTTTTCATTGAAGTACCCGGGTCTATTATGTAACTTGGATCAATATTTGTACGTCCTATAGGAACTAACGCTACCACGTTTACAGGAATGATCAGGTTCACGCTGCTATTTTTCGGATTGCTGCTGTTCTCAAACAAGCTGGCCGCACAGGATGATTATGTCCGCTTTAAACGGATTACTATCAATGATGGTCTGTCCCTCTCTTCGGTCTACGATATCTATCAGGACTCCAAAGGGTTTATGTGGTTTGGTACGGAAGATGGATTGAATAAATATGATGGCCAGAGCATAACGGTGTACGGAGCCCATACGGATCAGCACAATCTCCTGGCCAACAAATGGGTCGAACAGATTTATGAGGATAAATCAGGAACGATCTGGCTTGGTTCGAGGAGCGGACTAACCAGGTACAATCCCCGTACAGGCCTTTTCACTGCCCTTCAGCACGACCCCGAAGATTCCAGCACCCTTTCCAATGATACCATTACAGCCATCGAAGCAGATCTGAGAAATGAGATATGGGTGGGAACATACCAGGGTCTCAATCATGTGGACCGGTTTACCAGTGACGTACAAAGAGTTGTTCCGGACGATGAAGAACTTGTGGGACTTACCGCCCGGATCACCGGGTTCCTGAGTGATGAGTCGGGCGACTTCTGGATTGCCACCCATAAAGGCTTTTATTCCTATGACAGGAAATCGGGACTGTTTTTTAGTGAAAATATTGAAGGTTTGATCGATACAAGCACCATTATTCGCCACATGGTCCAGGGTGAAGATTTGATCTGGCTCGCCACTGACAAAGGACTTGTAAAATTCGATCTAACAAGCAATCGCCAGCATCAGCTGATTCATCTTGAATTTCCTGCGGAGGATGCATCCATCGTCAGAATTCTTCCCGATAAGCAGGGACAGGTGTGGGTGCTAACCGGAGAAGGGCTCTACTGTTACCGTGGCGAGACAGACGGATTGCAACGCTTCATGTCAGCCGGAGGAACTAACAACTCCCTGGCACTGGACCCCAAGGAAGCACTCATGGAAGATAGCAATGGGGAAATATGGTTTGGGACCTTTGGAAACGGTGTATATAAAATTGATCCACTTACATTCACTTACCAACATTATACCCACAACCCGGCCGATCCGGAGAGCCTGTCTGAAAATTCCATCAACTGTATTTTCCATGACCGGTCCGGTGCCATCTGGTTTGGAACCTTTGGTGCCGGCATAAGCATCCTGAATCCTCACTCCAACAGATTTACACTCTATCAAAACAACCCCTTTAACCAGAATAGCCTGGCCTCTTCGTTTGTATGGACCATATGTGAAACCAGCGATAGCATTCTATGGGTAGGTACAAATGCCCATGGAATAAGCTGTTACAATCAGAACCGGGGAACCTATACCCATTATGATCACAATCCCTTTGATCCCAGTTCACTTTCGAATTCTTCTATCCGGAAAATATACCAGGACAGCAAAGGGCGAATCTGGATAGGCACAGATGGAGGGGGCCTCGATCTCTTCAATCCTGGCGAGCGTTCCTTTATCCACTTCAAGCACGATCCAAACGATGCTACCAGCATATCCCATAACTCTGTCCGGACGGTTTATGAGGACCCCTCTGGGAAGATCTGGGTAGGTACCCGCGACGGACTAAACCTCTTGATGGAGGATAGTATGACATTCAGGCGCTACCTGGTGGGATCAGAGCTGGAAGAAGGACCTCCTTATAATTTTATCTATTCCGCTATCCACCAGGATCAGAATGAAAATATCTGGGTGGGTACTTACGGAGGTGGACTCTGCATGCTTGATCCTGTTGAGGGCAGCTGCATCCGCTATCACCACGATCCGGAGGACCCCAATACCATTTCTGACAATATTGTCTTTTCTATTTATGAGGATCCACAGGGAAGATTCTGGGTAGGAACCAACAGCGGACTTAATATGTTCTATCCCGGAACGGGGTCATTCAGGCGGTTTGGAGTAAACGAGGGACTGGCCAATGAAGTCATATACGGAGTACTACCTGACAATAACAACTGCATCTGGCTAAGCACCAATCTGGGGATCTGCCGCTTTAATCTGGAGACTTTCGAGGTAAAGAATTTCGATAGGAACGATGGTCTCCAGAGCAATGAGTTTAACGGAGGCTCTTTCCACAAAGGACCCAATGGCAAACTCTATTTTGGAGGGGTTTATGGCTTGAATGTTTTTGATCCAGCTACCATTGTACCGGTGAAAAAGGTGCCCGAGGTTACACTTACCAAGCTGGAGGTGCTTGGCAAGGATGTGCTTATAGGAGGGATCGATCTGGAAGAGGAGTTTGAAAAGCATCCCGGGCATATTGTGGAATTCGAGGAGAATTTCTATACCCAGGAAAATATAAGCTATATGGAGGAAATCGTACTGGATTACAGGCACCGGTTCTTCTCTGTTGAATTTGCGGCCCTCAACAATCTACAATCAGGCGATCTGCAATACAGCTATATCATGGAGAACCTGGATATGGACTGGAACAATTCAGGAAGCCGGAACTATGTCTCCTATACCAATATGAAAGCCGGCACCTACCTGCTTAAAGTCGTGGCTCAGAATACGGATGGATTCCAGAGTGATCCCCCCATGCTCCTGCGTATTGTCATCACACCTCCCATATGGTTATCATGGTGGTTTATCCTTCTGGAGATATTGTTTTCCACTGCCATTGTGGTGATGATCTATGTCTACCTTTTGAAATCGCGGACCAACCGGCTGCTCACGCACCAGAATCAACAAATCAGCCAGGCCAACGAAGCATTAAGGAAATCCGAGAAGAATCTGATGGAGCTCAATGCCACCAAGGATAAGTTCTTTCCATTATCTCTCATGACCTGAAGAATCCTTTTTCAAGTCTGCTCTCCATCAGCGACCTGATGGTGGAAAGCTTCAATGATACGGACAAAGAGGATCACAAAGCCGGATTTAAAAAGATCAATCAGTCCGTAAAGCATCTGCTCGACCTGCTGGAAAACCTGCTTACATGGTCCCAATCTCAGCGCGGAAGAATCAAATACGACCCGGTAAAATTCAACCTGAGTTCCCTGGTTCAGGAGAACATCAACCTGCATCGTCTGCTGGCCGAAAAGAAAGGAATAATGTTGCTTTCTTCCGATCAGGATGAGGTATATGCCTATGGAGACAGGGATATGATAAACAGTGTTATACGTAACCTTGTAACCAACGCGGTAAAATTTACTGACAGGGATAAAAAAGTGGAGATTCTGTTGAAACCCGGAGAGAAGGAGATTGAAGTATGTATCGTGGATGAAGGAATCGGGATCACATCAGAGCAATTGGAAAAACTATTCCGGATCGATGAAAAGTTTAAATCCACAGGGACAGCGGGTGAGAAAGGAACAGGACTCGGCCTGATTATCTGCAGGGAATTTGTGGAAAAAAATGGTGGAGAGATTACTGTTCAAAGTGCTCCTGGAGAGGGCTCTGTATTTAGCTTTACGGTGCCCATGCCAAACTGATCGTTGCCAAAACAATCATAATACTGTAAATTTGCCCCAAACCAAGCTGAAAAAACTATGATCAGATCCATGACCGGCTACGGGAAAGCCGAATGCCTGCTGGCCGACAAGAAACTGACCATCGAAATTAAATCTCTCAACAGTAAACAGTTGGATACCAATACCCGACTGCCCTCCTTCTATAAGGAGAAGGAATTAGTTATCCGGCAGCTAATTGCATCTGAGCTGGAAAGAGGTAAGGTGGAGTGCTCATTCTACTATGAACTCTCAAGTGAAGCTGCCCCCGGTATTATAAATGAGCCGGTGGTAAAAGCCTACTATGCACAACTCTATAAGATTTCAGGTGAGCTGGGGCTCGAGGCCTCTCTGGAGTTACTAAGTACTGTCATGAGAATGCCTGATACAATCCGAACCGAAAAACCTGAACTACAAGAAACCGAATGGACCTTGGTAGAAGCTGCCTTGAAAAAAGCTTTGGACCAGGTGAATATTTTCAGAATACAGGAGGGAAAATCGCTTGATAAGGATTTGCGACAGCGGGTCGAGGCCATCAGCCGGAAACTGGAAGTTGTGGAGAGCTTTGAGGGAGAGCGTATAGACCTGGTGAGAGAGCGTATCGGAAAGCACCTGGAAGAGTTAGGCCAAAAAGAGGCAGTAGATGAAAACCGCTTTGAGCAAGAGCTTATATACTATATAGAAAAACTGGACATCTCCGAAGAAAAGGTCAGGCTGGCCAACCATTGCTCTTACTTCATGGAGACCCTGGAAGATAAGGGTCCAGCAGGGAAGAAGCTGGGATTCATCTCCCAGGAAATGGGCCGGGAGATCAATACCCTGGGATCTAAAGCCAACCACAAAGAGCTTCAAAAGCTGGTTGTGGAGATGAAAGACGAGCTCGAACGCATCAAGGAGCAGATCCTTAACGTACAGTAATGAAGGAAAAGTTATTCATCTTCAGCGCACCATCTGGTGCCGGTAAGTCCACCCTTGTGCAGCACCTGATGAAGCAGGATCTGGGGCTGGAATTCAGCATATCTGCCACATCCCGTAAACCCAGGGAAGGTGAAGAAGAAGGAAGGGAGTACCACTTTATCTCTCCTGAAAAGTTTCGGAAAATGATTAAGGAGGATGCCTTTATCGAGTGGGAGGAGGTCTACCCGGATCAGTTTTATGGTACCCTTTACAGCGAAGTGGAGCAAATATGGAAGCGGGGTAAGCATGCTATTTTTGATATAGATGTAGTGGGGGGACTAAACCTGAAAAAGAAGTATAAAGAGCATGCCTGTGCCATCTTTATTCAGGCTCCTTCTCATGAGACTCTGGAACAGCGCTTGCGTTCCAGGGGAACAGATGACGAAGCCTCACTTAAAAAAAGACTGGGGAAAGCCAAGTTTGAAATGTCTCATAAGTCCAATTTCGACCATATTATAATCAACGACTCTCTGGAAACAGCACTGGCTGAAGCAGAAAAAATTGTCTTAGATTTTCTGGCCCTATGATCACCGGACTCTACTTTGGCTCATTTAATCCCATTCATATCGGGCACCTGGCCATTGCCAATTTTATGGTTGAGTTCAGTGAACTGGACCAATTATGGTTCGTGGTAAGTCCGCAAAACCCCTTAAAAGAAAAACATAGCCTGCTCCAGGATTACCACCGCCTTGAGATGGTCCGTCTTGCCGTAGAGGATGACGATCGATTCAGGGCCTCAGATATTGAATTTAAGCTTCCCACGCCCTCCTATACCATCGACACCCTGGCCTACCTGGAAGAAAAACATCCGGGAAGAGAGTTCCAACTGGTCATGGGAGGTGACGGCCTGCGGACCTTTCATAAATGGAAGCATGCAGACCTGATTGTGAAAAAGTACCACCGCCTCATATACCCCCGCCCCGGAACTGATATAGAGGCAGCCTCACGCTTACCCAATGCCACCCTGGTGGATGCTCCCATGATGGAGATATCCTCCAGCTTTATCCGAAAGGCAGTCAAAGAGGGAAAAGATGTCCGTCACCTGGTACCGGCCAGGGCGTATACCTATATGCGCGAAATGCACTTTTACGAAAAATAGATCGCAAGTTCCCTCACAGTCATTTATTCGTCGCTGAACCCTGTGCAAGCACAGGCTAAGGCTCCTCACTAAATGACTGTTTCGGGAAATTTAACTATTTGATTCTTGGGGAGGGAAGCCTAAGGTTCCCTTCGGAGTGATATTCAGCGACAAGATGAATATCACGTAGCTGTGAGTTTGGCTTCTTTGACGATCTCCATTCCACGTTTAATCGCCTTCTCATTCTGAGGGATCAGGTGATGGTGCCTTTCTGGAAGGGATTTAAGAAGCCCCTTAATCACATTGTCAAAATCCACTACTGGGTTCACCTTGATATAGGCGCCAAGCACCACCATATTGAAGGTGATGGGCGATTTCAAACGAACAGCCTCTTCAGTGGCTTCAACCTGGAAGATCCGGATATCGTCCCGCTCGGGATGATGAGTAATCCCGTTTGGATCATAGATCATCAGTCCTCCCGGTTTCACCATGGATTCAAACTTATCCACCGATTGCTGATTAAGTAAAATGGCTGTATCATAACGTTGCAGAACAGGCGAACTAACCCTGTCGTCACTCAGAATCACTGTGACATTGGCGGTACCTCCACGCATTTCGGGACCGTAAGATGGCATCCAGCTCACCTCTTGATCCTGCATTATCCCTGAGTATGCCAGGATCTTACCCATGGAGAGGACTCCCTGTCCCCCGAAACCTGCAATAATGATCTCTTCCGTCATCGTATTCCTATTTTCTAATTAACTCACTAACTGTTAGCGAAGCTAACACATTAACCTTTTACTAATTTCCCATCTACCTTAATGTCCCCCATGGGATAGAAGGGGAACATATTCTCCTCCATCCATATATTCGAATCATTGGGAGTCATTTTCCAGCCCGCATTGCAATTGGATACAAATTCAATAAAGGAAAGTCCTTTATTTTCCTTCTGCAATTCCAGGGCCTTCCGTATAGCCTTTTTTGCTTTTCGCACCGGTCCCGGCTTATGAACGGCCTGACGGGTGACGTAATGGGTACCCTCAAGCTGAGCAATCATCTCAGTGATCTTATAAGGTGGACCCATGGTCTTAATGTTTCGTCCATAGGGTGAAGTAGAAGATTTCATCCCCTCCAGCGTGGTGGGCGCCATCTGCCCCCCGGTCATCCCATATATTCCGTTGTTGACGAAAAAGATGGTAATATTCTCACCCCGGTTACAGGCATGAATGGTCTCCCCTGTCCCGATTGCAGCCAGGTCGCCGTCACCCTGGTAAGTAAATACATATTTATCGGGCCAGAGCCTTTTGATCCCTGTGGCTACAGCCGGAGCACGTCCATGTGCCGCCTGGGAACAGTCTATATCCATAAAATCGTAGGCAAGTACAGAACATCCCACAGGAGCAATCCCAATGGTATCTTCCTGAATGCCCATTTCCTCCACCACCTCCATGATCAGCCGGTGAACGGTGCCGTGACCGCAACCCGGACAGTATGATAGGTTTGCATCAGTCAGCAAGGGAGTACGCTTGTATACCAGGTTCTCGGGTCTAATGATATCTTTGATTTCCATCTAGTATCCTCCTATATATTTATCTTCCACTTCATTCAACACATCATCAGGTGAGTGAATCTTGCCTCCCAACATTCCATAGTGGGTAACAGGCACCTTTCCGTTAACTGCCAGTTTCACATCTTCCACCATCTGTCCGGCGCTAAGTTCAACGGCCATCATCCTTTTCACCTTTCTGGCCATCCGGGCTATCTCTTCGCTGGGAAAGGGGAACAGGGTTTGGGGGCGTAATAAACCAACTTTCTTTCCCTTGCTTCTGGCCATTTCTACAACCTTTTGGCAAATACGGGCACTGGAGCCATAGGCTACCAGCAAGAAATCAGCATCATCACATTCAATCTTCTCAAACATTATATCCTGATCCATGCTTTTATACTTGGCCTGAAGCTTCAGGTTGTGTTCATATTGCAGATCAGGATCGAGATTAAGCGAAGTAATTATATTGCGCTCCCTGTCTTTGGATTTACCGGTAGTGACCCAGGACTGATCAAATTCGGTGACCCGCTCTTTTTGCTCGGACAGCTCCACTTTCTCCATCATCTGGCCTATTAAACCATCTGTAAGAATCAGAGCCGGGTTCCTGTATTTGAAAGCCAGTTCAAAGCCCAGGTCAACAAAATCGGCCATTTCCTGAACAGAAGCCGGAGCCAGAACGATCAGCCGGTAATCTCCATGTCCACCGCCCTTTGTAGATTGAAAATAGTCGGCCTGCGAAGGTTGTATGGTTCCCAGTCCCGGGCCTCCCCGGACCACGTTTACAATCAGGCAGGGTAGCTCCGCACCTGCAATATAACTGATCCCCTCCTGCATCAGGCTAATACCAGGGCTTGAAGAGGATGTCATGACCTTTTTCCCTGTTCCTGCAGCACCATAAACCATATTGATAGAGGCTACCTCACTCTCTGCCTGCAGCACTACCATGCCGGTACGTTCTTCCGGTCTCTGAAGCATCAGGTATTCCATGACCTCCGATTGAGGTGTGATAGGGTATCCAAAATAACCATCCACTCCAGCCCTGATGGCCGCTTCAGCGATAGCCTCATTTCCCTTCATTAATGCCAATTCCTTCATACTCCTTTACTTTAGTTCTTTTTAACCCGGTAAACTGTAATCACACCGTCAGGGCACACCACTGCACAATTGGTACAGCCAGTACAACTCTCCGGGTTTTTCATATAAGCATAGTGGTACCCTTTTCCGTTCACCTCTTCTGCCATTCCAATGGTATCCGTTGGACAATTCACCATACAGACCTGACAGCCCTTACACCTCTCCACATCGACCACTATGGCTCCTATTGCTTTTGCCATGTTATGCTATTTTAAAGTACAAATTCAAATGTAACAATTCTCAAATACCTTTCTTAACTGTTTTTGGACAGGTTTGCAGGATACTTTTAATTAGGGATAAAAATTACTATTTCGGGATGAAGTGTTGCTCGCTAAAACGTTTCAAACGCTCCTCCAATACCGGGAATTGATCCCTTCTGACCTGTGATACACAAGCTCTTAATCCCTCTGTCCTGCTACTCCCCGTAATTTCCAGAGAAATGGCGCTGATCCCGTAGTAGAGCAATTCCTCCACCAGCTGTGAGCCATCAAATCCCGGATAAGAAAGCGTAAAGTAAAAGCCATCGGCGATAGGTTCGTCCAGATCCATGTCATAAACAATACGAAATCCATACTTCTGAAACATGGCTTTCATGATTTTTGCCTTTTCCCCATACTCCCTTACTTCACTGATATAATTATAAGTGCCATTATTGACGGCCTTAAAAATTGCAGCAAGTGCATATTGTGCTGTGTGTGAAGCTCCAGCTGATAAGGCATAGAGTGCTCCATAAATCATTGCATGACCAAATTTTTCGGAGGAATAGTACCTCTTCAGGTCGGGGTATTTTCTATCGTACAGTCCGGGTGCTATAATCACCATCCCTATACGCTGACCTGCATAAGAGAACGCCTTGGAGCTGGATACAAGAAGTATATAGTTGTCGGTATATTTGGCAACGCTTGCTTGAAAAGGGGCTACTCCCGGTTTTGAAAGGTCTTTTCTGAAATCCATTCCGAAATAGGCCAGGTCCTCAATCACAGTAATATCATGCTTCATGGAGATCTCTCCAATGATCTTCAACTCCTCCTCGTTCAGGCATATCCATGAGGGATTATTGGGATTCGAATAAAGGAGGGAGGAGTATTGCCCTTTTTCAATCTCCTCCTCCATTTTTTGTCGCAATTTCTCTCCCCTGTAATCATATAGATCAAAGGATCCAAACTTATGTCCCAGAACCAGGCACTGCTGTTTTTGCACAGGGAAACCCGGGTCCAGAAAAAGTGTTCCGGTCCGATGCTCATTAGAGCGGTTCACCACCATAAAGGAGGCCATTCCTCCCATCATTGATCCAACGGTTGGTATACAGTGCATGGGCTCCACATCCACATCCAGAAACAGTTTTACAAATCTGGCAGCCTCTTTCTTCAGGGGGGGGATGCCCTCAATATTGGGATATTTAGAGGCGACACCCTTTCGCAGCGCTATCATTTCTGCCTCAATTCCCACAAAGGTAGGTTCAAGGCCGGGAACACCCATCTCCATCCGTATATACTCCTCCCCCGTAATTCCTTCAATATCATTTACAATCTTTACAAGCTCCCTGATGGTTGCTTTCCCGGCAGGATGTATGCCAAAGGCATCTATCACTTCATTAACTACCTCTGAGGGTATTGGCGTCGTCTTCATAAGCATAACATTTCTAATCTTTCTAACCTTCTAACATTTCTAATCTTTCTATTCTTATTCTTGAATCCACCACATGCAGCTGATCGCCACGTCCCATCAGGGGATTAAGGTCAAGTTCTGCAATAGACTCAAAGTGATCAAGTACCACAGAGAGCCTTATCAGGACATCCTCAAATGCAGCGATATTGATTCCTTCCTGTCCGCGCATCCCTTCCAGCATTTTAAAGCTCTTCAGGGAGCGTATCATACGGCCGGCTTCTGTCCTGGACAAGGGCACCAGTCCACTTGCCATATCTTTCATCACCTCTACATAGATACCACCAAGGCCACAGAGAATAACATGTCCGAAGCCCGGTTCATATATGGCTCCAACAAAGAGTTCAAGTCCCTCCAGCATGGGCTGTAGTAATACTCCGGTGGCACCATCAATCTTCAACATGCGCTGAAAGTGCTCCATGAGGTCTATGTCATTGTCGATCCCCAGGGCAACCCCTCCCACATCCGATTTGTGAACCGGTCCTACAACTTTCATTACAAGGGGAAAACCCGTTTGATGCGCCAGCTGGTCCAGAGATGCTTCATCATTTGCTATTCTCTCAGTGACCCTGGAAATACCTGCAGCATCAAGAATTTTCTGTATTGCAGATGGACTAAGATAGCCCTCTTCACTCTGGTTGATCAGTTTCCGGATGCTTTCCAGATCAATCCCTTCTGGTGGCGAGGTTACTTCGGTGGGAGGATCCGTTCCATGTACCAAAGTAAGTGCCTCGCCCAGCTGCACTTCATCAGGAAAATTGATGGTCCCATAAGAAAGGAAGGTTTCAACCTCTTTGGCGGCAGTGGTCAGTGATGGCAAAACCGGGTAAATGGGTTTGCTGCACTTCTGCATCTGCTGAAAAAGAAGTTCATAAACATCAAATACCGGAGCGAGACCGGGCGTACCAAAGATGACGACAATGCCATCTATCTCATGGAAGCTTTGCTCACAATAGTCAATACATTTCCCTAGCTGTTCTGCATTACCGGTAGCCAGCATATCAATGGGATTTGCTGCAGACGATCCCGGGAAAAGATGGGTAAGTAACTCATCCACTTTGGGTCCCTCCAGCTTTGGAACATCCATGCCTCCCTTGGCCAGCTGATCAGTAAGCATTACTGCAGGCCCCCCAGCATGTGTAATGATGGCCAGGTTCTTTCCCTTCAGGGGTGGATGCAACATGACCGAAGCCACGGTGGTCAGCTCCTCTCTGCCATAACAGCGCACTATGCCTGCTTTACGAAAAAGTGCATCCACAGCCATATCGGAACTGGCCATGGCACCCGTATGCGATGAAGCTGCCCGGCTTCCCGCATCGGTGGTCCCGGCTTTAATGGCAGCTATCTGACACCCTTTTCCAATAAGGGAAGTTGCATGTTTGAGCAAACGACCCGGATCCTTAATGGTTTCAAAATAGAGCATTTTCACGCGGGACGAGTGTTCCTCACTATAGGTAAGATCCAGATATTGCAAAACATCTTCCACCCCCAGCTGGGCTGAATTCCCCACAGAGAATACATGATTAAACCTTAGACCTTTCTGTAATCCGGATTCCATTATAAAGACCGCGGTCGCACCACTTCCGGAAATAAAATCACATCCCTCAGGATCGAGCTGAGGAATGGGAAGTGTAAAAACGCCCTGGTAAGCAGGGGTCATCACTCCAATACAATTGGGGCCAATAAGGGCAGCGTCATGCTCCTTGCAGATCTCTACAATTTCTTTTTCAATCTCAGCCCCCTCAGTATTCTCTTCGCTGAATCCGGCCGATACAATGATGAAAGCGCGGGTTCCTTTGGTCTCTGCCAGCTCCCTTATTACTGTGGCACATAACAATGCTGGAACAGCCAGGAAGGCCAGGTCGGTGTGGGGAAGGTCCCTGATCTCTCTGTAAGAAGGTAATCCCTGGATCTTATCCTCCCTGGGATTCAGTGCACAGAGACTTCCTTTAAAGGTTCCGGTACGTATATTATGGAAGAGTTTTCCTCCTGGCTTGGAGATATTATTGGATGCTCCAACAACGACAATACTCTCAGGATTAATAAGTTGGCGGTTAATCATTCGAATCAGTTTAACAGATTCAAAGATAACAAAGCAGATTTGTGTCTTCGCCAGAAGAGGAGTGTCTTAGAACACTGCCCAACAACAGGAATAAAAAAAATAAGGCAAGTTGCTGTTCTTCCTAAAACCCTCAAAAGATTCGCAACTTGCCTTGCACCCCAACAATTACTTTTCAGCAGTATAAACCCTTAAAATGAAGATTTGTTTTCCACCAGGGTACTT
>RCND010001674.1_pt1 | contig 12542 bp, 7 predicted proteins | sample 2041351 | NCBI WGS metagenome assembly RCND01 (sample SAMN09708230, study PRJNA481090) | Marine sediment metagenome, whole genome shotgun sequencing project. | biome: marine sediment; feature: ocean; material: sediment; isolation source: Sewage treatment plant 12B marine sediment (STP12B) ...
TTCACCAGGTGTTTTCCATATTCCTGTATAGCTGGCATTTCAATATCCATTCCACCCATAGCAGCCTTTTCAGTATCCCTGGTCCCCCAAACAAAGTCGCTGATGGTAAAGCCTGTAAAACCCCAATCCTCTTTTAAAACAGTCCTGAGAAGGTAGGGGCTTTCACAGCACTGATCTCCACGAAACCTGTTGTAAGCACCCATCAGACTTGCTGCACCATTGTCAACACATTCTTTAAAGTGGGCTAGATAGACCTCTCGAAGTACCCGTTCATCAGCTTCCACATTAATTTTAAATCGGGTGTTCTCCTGGTTATTCAATGCATAATGCTTAATGCAAGCCATCACATTGTGTTTTTGAACTCCCTCCATTAAGGAACTGCCCATTTTACCCAGCATGTAGGAGTCTTCACCATATCCTTCCTGGGCCCTGCCTCCTGCCGGGTGACGCAAGAGGTTTATGCACACTCCTCCAAAATAGTTGCCATCATTGGCACGTATTTCTTTCCCGATGACATCACCGACTTTGAATTCAAGTTCACTGTCAAATGATGCAGCTCGACCCATGGCTACCGGAAAGCAGGTGGCTTCACCACTAACCAATCCCCTGGGCCCATCGAAGAAACGCATGGTAGGGATATTCAAACGCTCATTCCCCCCGGCCTGATATGACCGTTGATTGTATCTTTGTCCGTCGCTCATGATCTCTAACACCATTTTCATATTGCTCTTAAGAATGGGCGACATCATCTGCACTTTTTCTTCGGTGGACATCTGGTCTACCAGCTCCCTGGCCCAGGAATCGATTTGCGCATCTGACATGCTTTTCCTTTCAAGCTCAATTATCTCTGGCTTCGGATTGATCCTTAACAGGAAGAATGCAATCACCAGCAAAGCGATGAGGGAAAGAATGGTTAAAAGAATGCCTTTGAGTATTTTCTTCAGGGTCTTCATAAGCTTGAAAGTAGATTGGTGGGTATCAAGTAAAGGTAAGAATATTAGCAGAATAGCTAAAAGCCAAAATCATACTTTCAATAATCAATTTCATCATCAATTAGTGACAATATTCTATCTATTTCTTCTCCCACTTTGGCATAGGAACGTCCATTGAGAGTTCGGGCTGTCAAAATAAAAGCAACTACTCGGTTGTCATATTCTTCTGATTTCAATAATTGTAGATTCCCTCGCTTAAATTTGGTCGGTTTTATATTGAGTGGTTCTCCCAATTCAAAAGTCATGCTTCTTATATTTCCATTGACCCTGGTCATTTCTACTATTTGAACTCTTAATGTTTCATGGGTGCGCTCTTGCCATAAGGCCTTGTTAAAAACAGCACCCCAGGATGATAAAGCAAATTTCAGCTCATCACTATTGAATATTCCCAGTTTACCGGAGCTAATTACTTCATCCAAAACCCCTTGATTAGGATTGTAATGGACTTCAACGGCAAATGCACCCATAGCCAAATCTTCAAACTCTTTTTCAGTTATTCCAGGACTCGCAGGTCCTGTATGATCAGAAACTTTCAAAGCATAATCTGTATACTTAGTATTGAGGTTCATTACTCTGGCTAATTCAATCTTGTTATAGTTGAATTCGTCCTTTAGTGCCATTAAATATTGTTGTTCGATATTTCTAATTCTTTTATTCTCATTCCAGTTATCTATTTGCAGAGCAATCAAAATCCCAACTACGACAAGCACAACTTCGCCTATGGCATATATCAGATACAAATCTGGTTTGTTTTCAGTTATCGTATTTTGCCTAATTCTTCGTAAGAGATTTATCATTGGATCGGTGGCTGGTTCATATAAAGGCTAACAATAGTATAAGAACATCGTTCTTCCTAAATTGTTTTATTTGAACGTTTTAGAGTAGATAAGAAGACAAAGCTTGGCTTTAGGAAGGTATATGGGATAAATTGCTACTTAGCTTTTACCTTTTAATCATCATTTTACCAGTCAATATCTTTTCCTCCAGCTCTAAGCTGATAAAATAAACTCCTTCCGAGACATGACTGCCTTTAAACTGATAGTTATGTTTCCCAGCCATTCTGAACCCTTCTTCCTGTACTAAAATTTCCCTTCCTGACAGATCCGAAACCCGAATCCGCACATTTTGACCTTCATCGATGGTATAGGGTATGGTGGTTATATCGCTAAATGGATTAGGATAATTTTTTAATAAAACCATTTCCTTTGCCTGTTTATCCAGTTGGTTTGGAGCAGATATACCTGTGGGGCCACCTGAGCCCAGTTGCTCTCCCAGTGTTTTCCAACCCTTGTTATTGTTTTCATGAACTTCCGCCATTTCATCATTCGGATCCAGTTGTATATAGATCCTGGTCATTTCATCCATTCCTGATGGAAGCACCCATTTTTGCTCTATGGTTTTCATTTTTCTTGACCCGATCTCTCCATTCGTTTTCAACAAAGAAGAACCATTAACTCCGGTGATTTGCGTGCCTCCGTCATCCGGGTCTCCTGTGAAAAAACGAGCACTGACCGGACCAGGTGTGGCCACCAGGCTAAAATTACGGATGCGTGCGGTAATAATCACCGTATCCCCCGGAGATGGTGATGAAGGTTTGAAGCTGATGTCACTGGTTCTGAACCTTTCACTTTCGTCGGCCAATCTGAACCCCTTTTCAGGATCGTTTCTCAATGGAAGTATCATGGTTGGATCGGCATAGTCTCCATATTTTTCCTGCCACCATGAAATCTGGTCCTGTGGCAATTCAGGACTTGCCATATAATCGATCACCAGCGCACCACTCTCTGCCCAGTATGAATAAGGTGTTACGGTGTATCTGGTATTTCCATAGGTCCTGTCCAAACCAGGGCCAAGATGCATTCTTAATTCCAGTCCTTCTGAAACCGAAGAGGTGTGTGTGGACATATCGCTTGACGTTTTGTTTGCCTCGAAATAAACTATGCCCGTTTGAAGTTTGGCGTCCACACCTTTGATAACATTTTGCATATCTTCTTCACTTACAAAGTCTTCGAATCTGATGGACCAGTCATACTTCGAATTGGCATCCACCACAAATCCTTCTGAAAGGTTGGCCTTCAAAGGTCTGGCAACATCTGGATTGTCCTCCACATCGGTATATTGTGGATAGGAAAGGATATTGCCCACTTCATGGTTTGGTGTAAACAGGCTTGCTGACCAACTTTTGCTGGGGAACCACCGGGCTTCACTTTTTTTGGGGATAGGAACAACAATGGTCCCATTTACCTTATCGCTGTTGCCATTAAAAACCGGATATTCATACACATCATAATCGGTAACCGTGGCATAAATCAAATCATCATCAATCGCTTCAATGGTAGAGGAAACTTGAATTGAGTGCTTATTGGTGTTCTGCTTGCTGAAATTCTTTCCAAAATTGCCAAGCAGGTAACTTTCATAGTTTGTAGACATTCCAATGGTGACCTCAGCCACAGCCCCGAGTGACGCACCTGCTGTAACTGAAGCCTCAATACTGCCGGAGGAGTATAGGCCTGCTGTTACCTGCCAGTCACCCCTTACCTCAGTGGTCAACTCCGTTGTGGTAGTCTGGTCTTTTATGTATGTTGAGATGAAATCACCGCTTCCTCCATTATAACTACCATTGATGTCATAGATGGTTTCGTCAAATACATCGAAATGAACTGGGGGAGCATTGAGAATGACCAGGGGTTGTACGCTGCCCTGACGGGTATAATGTACTGGCTTTCCAATTCTAAAATCCTGTCCATCGAAATTGCCCAGGATAATCCCATACTGCGAATGCGGAATCACATTTGTCGGTTTGGATGAAGGAGCAATGTGTTCCTCATATCCTATACGGTAAATGGTATCCGGATCATTACCTGCGCCAAAGGTGGCAATATGGAAGTTCTGATCAGAACCGGAGTAAATATTCCGTGCAACGACAATTTCTTCCTTTCCATCCTGGTTAATATCCCCCACATCCAGAAAATTATTGCTCAGTCTTCTGTCGCCAGCTCCCAAATTAAGTGCCTTTCTGTGATATGAATATTCTATTTTCTTTTCATCGCTAATGGTATATACCCGCAACCAATCTCCTATGGAATAGGCAATCTCATCTCTGTTATTCGCGTAAAGGTCACCTGCTGCCACATCCACCCTCAGAAAGGATGCAGAGTTTGAGTATACCATCTGCTCTGAATCTGCCGAAACAATTTCTTTTAGATTTTCATCCACATAGAGAAGAAAGGTTACAACAACCTGTCTGTTGGCATCTGTTCTATCAGTCACCACAAAGGCAACCTCATCCTTATCATCATCGATAAACTGACCGCTTGTAAGTACTATAGCACTGTTCTTTGCTGTAGCCGGTGAAGTTCTGATGCCTTTTTCATCGGTGGGAATCAAGGAATTATTTTCAATATCATAGTAATATGCCCACGATTGGCTTAATGCATTTCGATAAACCCCAATCATGATCTCATCCTTTCCATCCCCATCATAATCACCCGTAGTTATTGAAAGATCTGAAAACCTTATTTGGGTTAGAGGCAGGGAAATATTGTTTAGCTCACTTAACAGAACTGGTGGATTGATCCAATCCGTTTCATAGAGTTCAATATGCACAGTGCCATCAATATCGTGATAGGCCAACACCAGTTCATCCAATGGATCGTCATCGAAATCAGCAGCCTCAACAAACAGGTTTCCTATGTCCTGATGAATTGTATAGGGGGGTAATTCAGCTTTGGGATGCGTAAACTTAGTTACATCGGTCCACATATTGAGGGAACTATCAAACTTTGGTAAATAGAATTCAATTTCTCCTCCGGGACCTTCCCATACAGCAACCAGGTCTTCATTTTGATCAAAATTAAAATTTCCCACTGCCAGATCCATACGCTGGTTTCCCTGTACCAACCATTGATTGGTCTTATCGTGACTGGCTGATTCTTCGATCATGGAGGTATCCCTTGCACTATATACCCCAAGCAACTGCTTGAATATTTTCTGATGCGCATACATGGCATCACTGGTTTCACCTGAAGCCCATAGTAAGAAAATATCCTTCGATTGGATAATGCGAGATGTGTCAACACCAAGTGGATCATTTTCACTGCCGCTTTGAGCACATAAATAGGTGCCAAAAGTCAACATAACAATTAATAGTAATGCTAATTTTTTCATGGCTAAGGATTTAGGTTATTAATAATTGTACAGGTCAAAGTAACGGGATATAAAGACCTCTTACTATTAATATCTGGTCAATAGCTATAAATTTTGACGCATTTCAGAAGGTGGGATTCCAAAGTATTCCCTGAAACAACGGGTGAAATAGGAAGGGCTGCTAAAGCCCACATCGAATGCGATTTCAGCGGTAGAACCCGCATCGTTTAAGATCAGTTCCCTGGCGCGAACAAGCCGGTAATTTCTGATGAATTCATTGGGAGTCAGGTTGGTCAGGGCTTTAAGTTTCCTAAGTAATTGTGACCGGCTCATGCTCATCGATCCTGCAATATCTTCCACACCCAACTGGTCATTATCGAGGTTCTTCTCAAGCTCATTTTTAAGTTTTTCCAGGAACTTGTCTTCCACAGAGCTGACTTCAATCTCACCAGGTTTAAAAACAAATTCTTTACTGAATTTCTCACGCATCCTGAGTCTGTTCTCGATAAGATTGGAGCTGCGAACCTGGAGCTCTTTGGGAACAAAAGGTTTGACAATGTAATCATCAGCTTTATGCTCCAATCCTTCAATCCGGTCTTCAACCGCAGCTTTGGCAGTAAGCAATATTAAGGGAATATGACTTGTTTTTTCATCAGATTTCAGCCTCTCACAAACCTGGTAGCCATTCATCCCGGGCATCATCACATCACTGATAACCAGGTCGGGGATGATTTCAAGTGCTTTTTCAACTCCAAGCAAACCATTTATGGCTAGCTCTATTTTGTAATCGCTTGCCATAATGTTCCTTACATAATCCCTAACATCTTCATTATCTTCAATGAGCAACAGCAGCGGTTTCTGTCCTGACTTTTCAGGTAATCCAGTTGAATCTACAGGCAATTCATTAGGCGTTTTCTTCCGAAACTTATATTGTGGAGTCACTTCCCCCCCGGCAGGGAGAGTCACTGTAAATTCTGTACCATGGCCTGGTTCGCTGAGCACTGAAATGGTGCCCAGATGCAACTCTACCAATTCTTTGGTTAAAGCAAGCCCAATACCTGTCCCGGCATACTCACCACCTTCTGGATGGTCTGATTGAAAATACTGGTCGAAAATATGCTCAAGATCACCTTCGGGGATGCCTTCCCCATCGTCTTTAACCTTTACTTCAATATCACTGCTACCTGGCCCATCACTTCCATTCTTTTCTGTGAGCGTGATAGAAATGGTTCCTCCTTCATGCGTAAATTTCAGGGCATTGGAAATCAGATTGACAAAAACTTTTTCGATTTTATCCGCATCCAGATAAGAGATGGTGTTTGTAAGTCCGGGCTCGATGCTGAGGGTGATTTTCTTTCTTTCAGCACTTGATTCAAAAAGGCCACACACCCTTTTTATAATCAGGGTAATATCTACCTCCTCCGTTTGCAACTTCATATTTCCAGACTCAATCTTAGAGATATCGAGCAGCTGATTGATGAGGTCCAGAAGGCGGTTTGCATTTTTTTCCATCACATTGAGTTGGCCAGCACCTTCGCTCGATGTAATTTTAGTTTTCAGGACTTCAATGGGACCAAGAATAAGCGTCAATGGGGTCCTGAACTCATGAGTTATATTTGCAAAAAAATGAGATTTGGTCTTTTCAACTTCCTGACCCTTAAAATATAACAATCGGTTTTTTCTCGCTTCAAGCCGCTTTCGGTTGATCAGTAGCAAGCTGACGATCAAAATTAAAACAGATAGTCCTGCGAATGCATTTCTTCTGAACCTCTCCTGTTGATTTGTGACATTGAGAGCCTCGATTTCCTTCTCTTTCAATTCTGTTTGGTAACTGGTTTCCATCTCAGTCAACAATCTGGCGTTATTCTCGTTGTAGATTGAATCCTTCAATGCATCATAAATTTCGAAATACTTATAGCTGCTAGCAGCATCTCCAATTTTGGAATAATATTCCACAAGCTTTCCGCTAATGTTTTTTGCCCTGAGTAAGGACCCTATATTATCGGCCAGGGTATACCCTTCCTCCAGGTATTGAATCGCAGATGGATAACCTTCTTCGATGACAGCCAGGCTTGCTTTTTCAATAAGGATGACCACCTGGGCGTTCTTATCATTCGATTTTATGAAATAGGCATTGGCCTCTTCAATATAGGCCCGGGCTTTGTCGAACTTTTTTTGCACAGTAAATACAGAAGCCATGTTAATCCTGCAGTTGGCCGCCTCCTGATGGGCACCCAGTTTTATATTAGTTTTTAATGACCTTTCGTAAAATATGATGGCTGAATCCAGATTTCCTATGAGGTCATGATGCACACCCAGATTATTTGTTACATCAGCGATTCCTTTCTCATCCCCAATGGCCTCAAAAATCGCCAGCGCACTGTTTAACTCAATACTCAATTTTTCAGGTTCCTTTAAAGAATAATAAATAAAACCCATATCATTGTGTACATAGGCCATCTGAAGTTTATTATCGGTCGATTCATAAATTGTCAGTGCCTTCAGGAAATACTCCATGGCTTCGGTATAGAGTCCGCTGGAATGTTTTACCCTTCCCATATTTAGCAAAGCGTCACCCTCCCCATCCCTATAGCCGGTCTTAACAGCCAACTCTAATGCATCTTCCGCCATATTCCACCCCTTTTCCAGGTCATTTGACCTGTAGAGGCCAGATAATCTGATCAGGATATCAACCTGCTCTTTGCCTTCAACAAGCTCCAGCGCGTTCTTTAAACTATCAATGGTAGTTGATTGAGGCCATAGATATCCGGCAAAAATAAATATGAAAATGCCGACCAATAGATATTCCTTCTTCATGCAGATTATTTTATATCAGAAAGCACCTTTTTAGCAGCAGTATTGTCAGGATTTAGTTCCAATGATTTTTGGTATGCAATAAGGTATAGCAATATTATAAGAACACCTTGCTTCCTAAATTGTTTGATCTGAACCTTTTAAGGGAGATTAGGCGATACCAATGCCAGATAAGTACTAGTGGTCTTTGGTTGACAATGTCTTTCTAATTCTCTATATTTATCTAACTCTAACCCCATTAATGGTATTCTCAAAGCTGCCTTCTTACTTGGTATTATTGTTTCGTTTCAGGGAATCAGATGGAGGGTCTGCTTTCATAACTAATAGATACAAAATCACTTCCTTTGTATGGAAATGATCATCACAATAGTCATCTGGGCTGCGGTTATTCAAGGTCTTCTACTGGGTATTATATTCATCATTTCCAGAAAGCGGCGGAGCTTTGCAAACCGATTACTGGGGTACTTCTTACTTACTTTTGTATTTGCAGCATTATCTGATCTGTTACCATTCAATGAAATTGGAAACTATTCCCTTTCCGGGTATTTCACAACACCTGAAGTCAAATTGCTCTTTCCCATACTATTTTTACACTTTGTTCTCGAAAAAGTAGGCCGAACCTTCGTTTTTAGATTGTTCCTTAGAATCCATTATTTCCTGGCATTTGCTATTATCGGGATTACCCTGACTAATATACTTCTGGCACTTATCTCAGGTAATTCAATCCAGGACCTGCTGAGCTGGAAGTTTCTTGAAGCGATTCATATGGGGCAACAGTATTACGCCTTCATTTTAACTATAGGAGCATTTATCATAGCGCTGCGAGAAACCAGGAGGTACCGAAACCTTGTTCGAAATGAATTCAGTGATATGAATATGCTGAACATTAACTGGCTGTGGCAATTTATATTCCTCCTTACACCCATTATCCTATTCTGGGGAGCTGAATTATACCGGATTGCCATAGGTGGTACAGGGCAATCCGAATTAACGACTTATGCCTATTTAGGCATTGCCTTTTTCAACTATTTTGTAAGCTATAAAGCATTTACCCATCAGACCCTTTTTGATGGATCAGCAGATTACTTGAGAACAATAAATAATAAGCCTCTCATTTCCGAAAAAACTGTTGTACCTGTTGATAAGGAAATATGTGCCACCATCAAAAAGGAGATGGAGGTCAAGCAGTATTATCTCAATCAAAATCTTACCATTTACGACTTTGCCAAAGAGATTCAGATTTCAGCACGAACCATCTCCTCCTGTATAAACCAGAGTGTTGGGTTTAACTTTAATGAATGGGTGAATAACTACAGAGTTGAAAAGGCCTTAGACATATTGAAGGACCAGAACAGCAATCACCTTTCCATTGAGGGAATTGGAATCGATTCCGGGTTCAAATCTCGCTCTGCCATGTATGCAGCGTTTAGGAAAAAACTTGGGAAATCTCCAGGCCATTACAGGTAGAATATTGTCCTGATATCAGTATCTGGCACATCTCAACACTCAAAACATGCAACATCATCTTTATATTTAAGTCTTATGTTAAAACCATCTAAAATAGACGGTTCGAACTTAAATAGCTAACAAGATGAAATTTACACAATACATGATTCTGATAGCACTTTGTATGATAAGTGCCTTAGACCTAAAAGCTCAGGCAGGTAATCCTGAACTGGACGACTTTCTGGAAAAGAAGATGAGAAAGTCGGATCGGATTGGAATGCAAGCCGCCTATATCTCTGATGGAGAATTAACCTGGACAGGCAGTTATGGAGTCAAAAAATTCCAGACCAGTGACAGTGTAAACGACAATACGCTGTTTATGACCGCATCCATATCTAAACCGGTAACCGCTTTAGCCATGATGAAGCTTTATGATCAGGGAAAGGTGGAGCTGGATACGGATATCAATAATTATCTACCTTTCAAGGTAAGTAATCCGAATTATCCGGAAGATGCTATCACAGTGCGTATGTTATTATGCCACGTCTCTTCCATAAGAGATAACTGGGCTGTGCTGGAGCCTACATATACGCTACCTGAAGGAGGGGACTCACCTCAAAGTCTGGGAGATTTTTTAAAGGGCTACCTGTTGAAAGGTGGAGCATACTATGATTCTACCCGAAATTTCTACCAAATAAATCCCTTGACAGAGGAATATTACTCGAACGTGGGATATGCCCTTATAGGTTATCTGGTGGAGGTGATTTCCGGCTTACCTTTTAACTTGTTCATGACTGAAGAGGTATTTAAACCTCTACATATGCATAATACTTACTGGTTCCTATCTGAAATTCCTCATGATAACCTGGCCACACCACACAACCTGCCTTATAAAGAGACCGATTACAAGGGCACCCAGATATTGAGCCATTTCGGGTATCCTGAATATCCGGCAGGTCAGTTAAGAACAACGGTTGCAGACTATGCCCAATTTGTAAAACTAATGGTCAATGATGGCAAAGTGGATGGCAAGCAATTCTTAAGCGAGCAAACAGTGAAAGAATTTTTAAGTGTGCAATATCCCGAAGTGGCTAAATGGAGAGCCATATCCTGGAGTTATAATGAATTTGAGAACTTTATATACAACATGATCATGCCTAGGGTGCCTTCGCATACGGGACTTGATCCGGGAGTATCCACTGTGGTCTCTTTTAATCCTGAAACCAAGACCGGAGTCCTTGTCTTTTCAAACTCTCCAACAACTACTTTCCGTTGCGAGAAAATCATCTATCTGGACATGGTTAAAAGGCTATTTAAAGAAGCCGAAAAAACAGAATAGAACAACATCACAACAAAAACAAACAAAATGAAAACAAATATATTTTTTGCGATTACCCTGCTCATAAGCAGCAGTCTTTATGGACAGAAGCGAATGGCTTCCAAAGTATATTTTGAGAGTGGAAAAGAAACTATCGAGGGTATACTAATCAGGCCGAATGACAAACCAAACACCCCAGCAGTAGTATTTCAGCAGGGATCCGGTAAGCACTCCTTTAAGGGATACGAAACAGAAGCCTGGGGGCCACATAAATTCTACATTGAGGATGTTCTGCTCGAGCAAGGATATGCTGTCCTTTATTGTAATAAACGCGGACTGGGAGAATCCACAGGTAACTGGAAGAAAAATGACTTTTATGGAAGAGCAGATGATGCATATGCTGGTGTAACTTATCTAAAGTCTTTGCCATTTATCGACTCTACACGTATTGGTGTAAGTGGACACAGCCAGGGAGGCTGGATTGCCCAGATTGTTGCGGCGCAACATGAAGATGTAGCCTTCGTAATTGCTTTGGCTGGCCCAACAGTAAGTGTGAGGGCACAAACAGGTTCGAATGACAGCTTGCGATACCTATGCGACGGTTATTCGGGCGATAAACTTACAAAGCGGATGAAGAAAGACAGAAAGAATAAGCAGCTGGGGTATAATGTTGGTAAAAAAATCGGGATCATCGGCAGTGCTCGTTTCTGGTACCTGATAGCTGATTATGACAATGACGAGGTGCTAAAATCAATGCATTGTCCAACATTATTATTGTTTGCTGAGCATGATATAAATGTGGATCCTGAGCAGAATATTGAACATTTCAAAAACCTTTTTGACAATAATCCGCCTGAGAACTTCACAATAAGAGTGATGGATGGAGGACAGCATGGGTTCTACAAGGTGTCGGATCGATGTGTGAGTTGGGAGCTTGCCGTGCAACAGGCTTTTGATCCGCTGTTTCAGGATGAAGTTCGAAACTGGCTCATAAATATGGAGTAGATTTAAAGCCATCTAGAATCCGAAGATTAATCAGTTTTCGCTTATTTCATCATCAATTAACAATAATATTTTGTCTATCTCCTCAAGCAATTTGGTATGGTGATAATTGACATTCAGAGACATTGTTACAAAACCAACCATGTGACCTTCAAATGCTACAGATTTCAATAAATGAAGATTCCCTTGCTCAAATTTAGTCTGTTTTATTCCTAATTCTTCAAGCCAAGGTCCATAAATCGCCTTTCTTAAGTTTGCTTTGTTTCTCACCATTTCTATGGTCCTAGATCTTAAACTGAGGAGCTCTTGCTCTTGCAAACTTAGCTTGTTCAATAGTCCATCCCATGATGATAATGCAAATTCCAATTCCTGACTATTAAATATAACTAGTTGACCAGAACTAATTATTGCATTTAAAACACCCTGACTTGGGTTAAATTGTATTTCTTCGGATAATGATTTAGTAGCTAAAATTCCAAACTCTGCTTCAGTTAATTGCGGCTTTTCAGGTCCTGTATTATCAACAATTTTTAATGCGGAATCAGTATTCTTTTTATTCTGGTAAATTACTGTTTCCAATTCAACCTTGTTAAAGTTGAATTCTTCCTTTAGGGCAAACAAATATTGTTGCTCAGTATTTCTTAATTCCTTATTTTCATTCCAATTGTCAATTTGAAATGCTATCAAAATCCCAAAAACAACAAGCACAACTTCACCAATGGCGTAGATTAGATATATACTGCCTTTGTTTTCGCTTAGCAGATTTCGTCTGATTCTTCTTAAGAAATTTATCATAGGTTCATTTGTTGGCTATAATGAAGACT
>RCND010003052.1_pt1 | contig 12535 bp, 8 predicted proteins | sample 2041351 | NCBI WGS metagenome assembly RCND01 (sample SAMN09708230, study PRJNA481090) | Marine sediment metagenome, whole genome shotgun sequencing project. | biome: marine sediment; feature: ocean; material: sediment; isolation source: Sewage treatment plant 12B marine sediment (STP12B) ...
TGGGGTCCATTGATTCATGTCGGATCCATTAAACAACGCAATCCATTCTTTCTTATCCGGGTCAGGCGTCGAAGGTGCACAGGAATTCAATAAAATGGCAGCTATAAAAAGTAGGACCAACACCGGACTTTTATAATTTTTGTATGTAGCATGTTTCATATCCTTGTTGCTTTGGCTTAATGTTCTAATCGTTTATTTGAACTATAAAACTAGGTCACGGCTGAGTTTGAATGAATAGGAATATTCTTGACTCGCATCGTAATATACAATTAAATAATGCTTGCAGAATCCCCTTGAAATAGTAAACCAAAACATTAAATCTCCCCCACTCTTCTACACCGATTCTATTCCCCTTGTTCAACAAATTTATTGGGCTGAAATAATGAACATATTATTCTATACATTGCCCATCTTTTAGCAAGGCACTTTCCAATTTTCTGTACGGAATGTCTTGAACAGGAGAATTGCTATCGAGGGCCAATGAAGCTGCAGTTGCAGCAGATTGACCCAAAACCATAAATACAGGTTCCATACGAATGGACCCAAAGGCAATATGGGTGGCACTTAAGCAAACGGGAACGATAAGGTTTTCACACTCTTCTTTTTTCGGCACCAAAGATTTATAGCTTATCGGATATGGCTTAAAGCCATGCGCCTCAACATTGCCTTCGTTTTGTACAAAACCATTGGCATCAACATAACGCTGAATATTATGGCTATCCATACCATATGCTGCCATACCTATTGGGTCATTGGGAATATGCAGACCTTCGCAATTGTGCTGTGTCATTACATAGTCGCTTACCATACGCCTCGCCTCCCTTATGTAGAGCTGTTGCTGCCACCCATCGGGTCTTTCGAATTCATCTTTTGTCGTACCCCACCTTGAAGCTTCATCTCGGACTTCTTTCGGAATTCGGGGGTGATTGGCCAATGTCCACATCAGACCCATTTGGTAGTTTCTGTGGTCTTCGACAATCTCTTTTCGTTGTTCATAAGAAGCATCCGGGTACTCATAATTCTTACCAATATAGTCCGTAGAAAAACCGAATTTGTTGTTGGTATCCGTTTTTCGGTTTGGCATCGAGGAATTGATCCATGGCAACAACGAATTTCCATAGCTGTACATATCACGTATTGCACCCGTTCGGGCTTCGTAATTTCGAAGTAGCAGCTCGTAGTTAATTTCCTTATAATTATCGGGCTTTTTAAACGCAATACGGTTTTCCGGAAGATCGGTCAGGCACATACGAAAACAATAGGCCTGTATTTTATGGTCCCCATTACCTTCAATACCTGGCTTATCGATAACATTGGGCAACAGACCACTTTTTGGGTCTCCCTTTTTAACATAAGGATCTACCTTGGGAAGAAAGTTATGGTTGTAGGCATTTCTAGAAACGGAGCCTGTTAGTGTCGTATTTTTCATATTTGCCTGTACCCCGTTTAGCGTCTCACCGTATTGGTTATTACTTTCCCTGCCAATAGTATATGAAACTCCCGCGGCAGCCATCAAATCGCCCTCGTAGGTCGCATCTATAAAAATATCGCCTGAAAAAACCTTTCCGCTTTCCATTTCTATAGATTGAATCCTTTCATCGGCCTTTTTTACCCCGTTCTGTCTATTCAGACGTTCGTTATATACCAACATGATATTTTCTTTTTCGATCATATCTTTATAAACCGATAGCGCTGCAGAAGGCTCAAAAGTCCACATAGAGTTTTCGCTTTCTTTCGTTCTGGTCTGTCCGCCATCCAAATATTCCGATTTTTTCTGCCACTTCCAATTTGCCAAATCATCGTAATATTTCTTGATGTTTTCATAGAATTCCCGCGAGATACCACCTATGGCCTGCTTATTCCCTATATCTGTCTGTCCTAAACCACCTGTGGTCAACCCACCGATTCGATTTGTGGGCTCGATAAGAACAACGGATTTTCCCATTCTGCTACTCTGAATTGCCGCCGCAATTCCGGAAGAAGTGCCACCATAGATTACAATTTCGTATTTTTTTGATTGGCCTGCTGCGAATTGAACGAACAGAATCAGTACTAAAAAGTGTTGTATTGCTTTCATTTTTTTTTTGAAGGATACCATTATATGGTATAAAAATAGCATGGTTTATTTGAACTTTCACTACTGAATTCCTTTTTAGTTGATAAAGGAAAGAAAGAACCAAATAAAATAGGACACCGATTAGGACACCTTTAAATATGGCCTTCATACTATTCAAATAGAACTAAGGAAAATTTAAATCCTTGGTTTTCATCTGTTTAGTATTATTTTGGTGTCGTTTGATACAATTTTCTTCGAGATGACAGAACGAATTTTACCATAGTAATGTGTTAACTACCAAAAACTTACAATCTTCATTTTGAATGATTAACCGAACTCTAGACTAGGTTCAAAATGGCACAAATCGATGCGGATTTTATGCGTTTTTTGCAGTACTAAAATATGGATTAAATCAATACAATTCAAATGGAAATTAACTATACAAAGCTATTGCAAATAATTTAAGAATATGCTGAGATTTTAAATACACTAACGGGAATATTTACATTTTTTTTTGTCAAAACAATATTCAGTTCTTTGGTAATTATTGGCTTATCAAATATCACTCTATTGACAGCTTGATAATTGTCTAACTTTTCGTAAAGAAGATTATTGTTATCGTCATAAATTCTATACTCCATCACGGTAAAAGGGATCTCCGCTGTAGGATGTGTCACAAATACAGAGGGTAGTGCATTGTCAAAATCACAATCGAAAAATAGCCTTAGCGTACTTATTTTTTGTTCTTTCGCCCAACTGATTTTTAGTTTAGGTTGTTCATCGTTCAATTCGGCTAGCCAAGCATTGTAATAGCCGTTGGAGGTTGGCCTTACATGGTTGTTCTTAATATTTACAGAAGAAAAATTCTGAATAGCAGGCTGGATAATCATTGCAATATTTTTACCCTCTGGCATTTTTTCCGGAGTCCAAAAATCAAAAGTATCAACACCAATACCTTTAGGTGGTTCCTGTCTTCCATAGTTTGAAACTGCCCTGTTTTCTTTTTGCAAAACCGTCATAATTCCTGTAAAACGCTCATCTGAGAGCATAATTTCAACCATTTCATTCTTCATAAAGCACACATATGCATAGCAGTTTTTAGAAATGCTAACATCACAGATGAATGTAATCTCTTGAATTCCCTTTTCTAACTTATACGTTTTCGATTCTAGTTCCGTGTCTGGGGTAAAATGTGTTTCCCTAGAACTTGTTCTTAATGCTACCGTAAGAATGCTATTATTTTCAGCTTTGAGTTTAACTTTAAATTTATAATTGTTTTTTGCTTGTAGGGGAAGTATTTGAGCCATATTAAATAAAAGCGGTTTCCATTCCCCTGATTCTTTCATATGACCTAATTCTAATTCTGAGGAAGCTGATATCTCTGCACTGGTCGTCAAATCTTCCAATCTTGGTATACTTTGACCATCTCGATTGAGAGCAAGTTGTAACAGACCGATTTTATCTTTTGCCGCTAGATTGCGCGGAGTCCAGTTGTTTTTTAAACACAGGGCCGCAGCTTTTCCGACTGCTTGAGCACCATGGGAGCAGGTCAACATAACTCGAGAAGAGCCAAATGCAACATGTGACGCACTAATAATTCTACCGGCAAAAAAAAGGTTTTGAATATCTTTACTGTAATAACACCGATAGGGTATCGAATAGACTCCTTTAGTGTGCCATTGTGTACAAGAATTGTATTCGCTGTAAATTCCATCTGCAGGATGGAGATCCATGGCCCACCCCCCAAAAGCTACTCTGTCATAATAATCTTTTTGCTCTACAATATCTTTTTGAATAAGCATATAATCTCCTTCAAACCTTCTGCTTTCCCTTTTACCGGGGATGGTTCCTACCCATTCCAAGGTCAGGTTTTTAGACTCTGGATATTTACCACTGTTCTTTACATAATCCCAAATACCGTATACCACCTTCCAAAGTTCAAATTTGATCTCTTCAGATTGATGAATTGTATCAAGCCTTCCGCCGTATTCAACCCACCACAGATTACAGCCATGTTCATTTAAGCTGTAGTTGCGAATACGAGGTAATTCTCCTGCATTATCAATAGCAAATGAAGGTGCTATAAACTCAACTGATTTGCCTAGGTCTTTGGTATAGAAATATAAAGAATGCCCAAGTAGATCCCCATAGTCTTCAATATTAGGTGCGAAACCTTCATCAAATTCTTCTGGTGTTTCGGCTCCCATTCTAAATGAGGCCCCAGCTTGAAATGCGACAATTCCATCTCCGGAAGAATCACAAAAAAAAGGAGCTTCTAAATGATAGTTAGTTGCATTTTGGCTGCAGAAGCCTTTAACGTTTTTGATGGTTTTCTCATCGGATTTTTCAACCTCGTAAACGGCAGTATTCAATAATAATGTAATGTTCTTTTCTTCATATATTTTTTCTAAAAGAACCGTATCAAAAATAAGGGGGTTTCCGTCTTTATTTCGCTTCAAATTATCTAATAAGATTTCGTTGATTAACCCTCCCTCTCTGGACCATCTATTGTTGTTACCCATTGATGAGGTAGCGCCTAAAGCCCATAATCTAACCTCGCTTGAAGCATTGCCACCAAGTACAGGCCTATCTTGAACCAGAATTACTTTAACGCCTTCTCTAGCCGCAACTACGGCTGTACAAACTCCTGCCAATCCACCTCCAACAACTACTAAATCAGCTTTTAATAACAGGGTTTGATTCTCTCGTGTTGCTGTTTCAAAACTTTTTTTAATCATACTATCGCGTTTTTTTATAAAACCAATTATGCCTTTAGTTTAATCTTTTTTCTAAGGTTTGGATGAATTAGACCAGCCACAACTAAAATCAAGACACCTACAATTAGAACTATTGCTCTGGATTCTTTAGTCAGAAATCCTAAAATTATTATTAAGATACTTACCACAAACAAAGTTGTTGCGAGTACTTTAAAGCCAAAAGAATTTTGCTCTATATCAATACTTTCCTCAATAGTGTCTATAGCTTTTAATTTACAATAATTGATGTAATCTTCGCTTTGCTTATTTTGAACTTTAGCATATAATTCGTACGCTCCTAATAAAAATAAAGGTAACACAGATCCTATAAGCATTTCGTTGGCCCTTGATAAAGATGCACCTAATAAATCATCTGCAAACAGCTTAAGTACCGTGTTGATCAGCAAACTTATTATTGTAACCCATAAGATAGATTTTCCAGTATGTCTTTTAGAAAAAAGCGCCCAGACTATCGGACCGTATAAGGAACAACCTGTTATTGCACCAACACTTAAAACAACATTCACGATACCACCCGCAGCCGGAACCAACAAGGCCACTAAGATAGTGCCAACCCCGAATAAGATCGTGGAAAGTTTGGCAATGTACATGGTTTGTTTTAGTGTGGCATTCGGCTTCAATATTTTATAAATATCGTTGGTTATGACAGACGCGGCAAGGTTTAAAGTTGTATTTACCGAACTTGCCGTAGCGAAGACCATTCCTCCAAGCATTAGACCCAATATTCCTAGTGGTAGTACTTGTTTACATATTAATAGATACGCACCTTCATTTTCCAAGCCAGGTAAAGAAGGGTTTAATACTCTATAAATCATAGGTGGCAACATCCATAAAAATGGACTTAACAAATACAACCAGCCAAAAGTCAGTCCTACTTTTTTGGCATCTTTAGCGTCTTTTACGCTAGTATAGCGTTGAACATATGCCCAATTACCACCGATAAAAATGGTGTTAAAAACAGCTACGCCTATAATAAACCACCATGTATACTCACCGCTAGTCCAAGCAAAAAAATCTTCTGGCGCTTTTTCCACAAATTGTTCATAACCCCCTACTTCTTGAAGCGATAGATACACCACTATAATCACGGAAGCAGAAAGAATAACAAATTGTAGTACGTCCGTAATAATAACAGCCCACAGCCCACCGACAACCGTATAAAGCAAAATCAAAATACCCAAAACAATAACACAGGCATTGATTGAAAAACCAGTTGATACGTTTATGATTTTGGCTACCGGATATAAAAAAGCTCCGGCATAGGCCAACGACAGTATTAATATCAAGTATGTGAAATATTTCTGTACGTTATCTCCCAATCTATCCCTGACAAACTCAGCGGCCGTAAGACTATTGGTCTTTCTCCAGGCGGGTGCTATAAAATAAGCCACCAGAAATCCGCTTACGCACATGGTCATTTGTATAGTGATCGAAACCCATCCGAGTTCATAGGCTATAGACCCCCAGACTACGAACGTACCTGCCGAGAAAAAACTCATGAACAGGGATAATCCACTCATAGACCATGGTACAGCGCCTCCAGCTGCAAAATAAGATTTCATATCAGCTCCTCGTTTGCGAAAGGCCAAACCCGCCATCACTATTACTAAAGAAAATACAACAATAACGATGTAATCTATTTTATCCATTTTTATTTAATATTAATGGCTGTTTCTTTTTTAAAATACCCCAGCCGATAACTGACGGTTATTATATCTTTCTTTCTAGGTTGAAGTATTTCATCCATCAACTTTAATTTTTCCTTTTTAAGCCGCATGGTGCCAACCAAATATTTTGTGCGGATAATTAATGAGGTATGGGCATGGATGTATCCTCATTCTCCAGTCCATCGTTCCACAAAAAAGGTGCTATCCTAAAATCTTTGGCTGTCGATACATTCGTACCGGTGCATAGCGTCAAATACCATTTTCCGTCTAAATCCCGTATTACCTCTGCTGCGTGCCATGGGTCTATTTTCTTTATACTATTATCGGTTTTCCAGAGGTAAGGGGTTTTACTTCTAAATATTTCTTCGGCACCGTTGGGCCATGGGCGCGCTGATAGAAACAAATAATAATACTCACCTCTCTTTACCACAAAGGGCCATTCGACATTGGGTTCTGTCGTATGTTCATCAAAACAAATCTTTGGGTCTGACCAATTAATTAAGTCTTTACTAGTACTATATCCGACCACCCAATGTTCATCGTCTTTCATCATGCTGTAATACATCACCCATTGATTGCTTTCCGTATCCCTAAAAACCATAGCGTCTTTATTTTTCATATTCTTCGTATGCTCATTGGTCAAAGCAAGTAGTGGTTTTGAAGAAGGATGAGACCACTTTTTTAAATCACTTGAAACCGCATATCGTATTTCACGCGGAACCCCTAAACTGGTATAGAACATATAAAACAAGTCATCCTCATAAACGATATGCGACGCCCAAATTTCTTTGCTCTTATAAACAAATGGTTTTTCCCTTTTCCAGCCTACCTGTGTCAAGGAATCTGCTGTGAGATGAATAAGCTCTATTGAAGGATCCATGGATATACCAAACATGTGCCATTTTTTATCTTTTGGATTATAAATTATCGAATGGTCGTTAAAGTAAGACATCTCAAAAGCAGTTATAAGAGCCCCGACTTGCATAAAATCCTTTTGCTTTATAGCTGCATCAATATTTATCTGCGTTAAATTTCTATCTGGCTTTAAAGACTTACAACCACTTACACTAAAAATAATATGGACAAAAAATATATTTTTGTTTTAGCAATCGCTATTATTCTCAATTGATTCTTGATATACTTTTTCATTCAATCCGGTTTAAAGACTTTGTCCTAAAAATAGATATTCTTGTCTACGCTTTGCATATAATCGTGTCGGAAATATGTTCAAAAGGCCTATAAATTGATGGAAACGTTTCCGAAAATCCATATGTAGTCTACATTAAAATTTCATTTTTAATTCACTATTTTTAATTCAAAGGCAGACAAATGAAAAATGTTACTATAAAAGATGTAGCCAAAAGATTAAACGTTTCTATTTCATCCGTTTCAAGAGCCTTTAACGATACTTTTGACATTAAAAAAGAAACACGGGAGCGTATTTTAAAAACAGCAAAAGAAATGGGCTATTATCCGAATCCTATTGCTAAGAAATTGACTCAAAAACAAACTTATAATATAGGAGTGGTAGTACCGGAATTTATTAATGAATACTACTCTGAAGTGATTAGGGGTATCCAAGATATTTTAATCTCAATTGGCTATCAAGTATTGATAATGCAGTCCGATAATAAGCCTGAAAGAGAATTAAAAAACGTAAAAACATTGATTCAAAATATGATGGATGGATTAATCATATGCCCGTCTGTTAAAAGTAATAACATGGATTACTATCTTGATGAAATCAACAAGGGATACCCCATCGTGTTTTTAAACCGTATCGAAAAAAAAATTCCAGTCAAAAAAGTGCTTTTCAATAATACGAAATGGAGTTTTTTTGCTACTGAACATCTTATTTATCAAGGGTATAAAAAAATTTATCATTTATCAGGAAGCAATGATTTAGGGATAACAAAAGATCGCACTCAAGGCTTTATCATGGCTATGAAAAAACATCATTTTTCAAAGGATGATTACAAAGTAATAGAATCAGGTATTTTATCAGAAGAAGCTATAGCGACAGTTCAACGGTTAATAGATACTAATGATTTACCCGAAGCCTTTATGTGCGTAAATGACCTTGTTGCTCTGAGCACAATTTCCGTTTTAAAACAAAATCGAATAGAAGTGCCAAACGACATTGGAGTAATGGGATTTACCGAGACCAAAATAGCAGATTTAGTGTCACCAAAATTAAGCAGTGTTAAGCAACCCACATTTGAAATGGGAAAAGCTGCGGCTGAAATGTTAATGGAATTGATTAATAATGAAGAGATAATATCAGATACTATTATTTTGAATGGTAATTTAAACATAAGAGAATCCTCCATAAAAAAGTAATTCAAGATGTGTCTTTCTAGCCACAAAGACATCTTGTTTCACTCCTGGCGGTAGCAAAAGGAAAATACCTTTTGGCTAAAACTATCTTTCATCGATTTGCAAAATCGAGTGAAACGAAGTTTCGTACTGCAAGTCCTAAATACTTACCAAAAGAATACTAATCAGCGAGGCAAGAATCAATAGGATTGTTCCCATTCTCGTTCCATGATTTCAAATTCATTCGTATTACCATCAACACGATAATGCAGGATTCCAAAACCCGGCTTGCCTATTTGACTTTTACCAATTATGGCTGTCTTTGTTCTTTTTCGGATTTTTCGACCAATGGATCAAACTTATAGTTCGAAGCAGTTTTTGTGATTTTGAGAATTGGACATATCTGATTACTTCAAATTCTTGTTTCCCATTCTCCATTTGTTACTTGACTTCAGCTTGTTTAAAGGATATCATATGAATGCCATAAAAATGAAAACCTTGCACATCAAATTATTAGCAGGGCATAATATTACCAGAATAATAGTTCGTCGGGCTGACAGGGTTTAAACCTAAGCTGTACTCCTCTCTAAACCAATATTTTATCAAAAATTTTCAGAATAGAACACCGATTAAGACACCTAGAACAGCATTTTGACGCTTTAATACACTAAATATTATAAAGGCATATCAAATAGCCCCAAACGAGTCAAATTAAAATATATATTTATTTGGACTATAGACGGTTATAGTTGATTACTATGATAAATATATAAAGGCTGTATTTTTTACTTATCCATTTATATACTTCTCCGGTTCATTCTCAAAACTCACCTTACACCCATCACAACAGAAATAGACTTTCTTTCCTGCATACTCAACAATATGCTTCGGGTTCTTTTTCGAGACTGGCACATTACAAACGGGATTGATATAATAGTCCTCGGCAAATTGGTCTTCGGCCGGCGAAGTGGTGGTTTCAATGGCTACTTCTTTTTCATGTACGGGCATATTATCGGCAGCATTCCCTTTTCTAAAATGATCAATGACCTCGGCCAAAATACTAATCGCCACCTCACTAGCCAGCTTGGCATTGATATCTAAACCTACAGGGCTACGTAATTGACCAATTCGGGCTTCTGAAATACCTTCATTCGCTAAATACGTTTTGATATCCACAGATTTTTTGCCACTGGCGACTAAGCCCACATAGCTTACCGAAGTTTTCAAAGCTTTCTTTACCGAGAGTTCATCGTCTTCCCCTTGGGTAGTGACAATAATGTAGGTATTGGTCAAACTTTTAAATGTGCTAAAGTCAACATCATCAGAAACGCTATTCGCTGCCGGAAACATCTGTACATCGGCATCGGTCGCCATCACAGAAACTCTAAAGTCAGCCGCTGAAGCCATTTGCACTAACTTTCGGGCAATATTAGATTTGCCGATTACGATCAATTCCGGTTGTGGTAATACAGGTTCTATCATAACTTCTAAGGTTCCTTTACTTTGACATGACATTACATATTCTTTGTAGTTCGCTGTTGAACGCGAGCCGCCTTCTGGTGAAATGCGTACGCGTCGGTAGCGCTTGCTCTTAATCACATCCAATGCTTCTTTGATGACAATACCACGCACACAGCCACCGCCGATCCACCCGATCAGTTCGCCGGTTTCTAAAATCAGGGCCTTATCCCCTACCTTTCCTGAACTTGGGGCAATACGATCTACCACTTGGGCGATTGCAAAATTGGAGCCCTGGGCCAGGTGTTTTTCTATTTGTAAAGCGAGTTCGTTAAACATCCATCAACAATTTTTCTAATTTTAATAAACTATCCAGATTATGGGCAGATTCAAAAGCGTCTAAATGGGGCATCACATTCACCATTCCTTTTTGTATGGGCTGATAGCCCTTCATGCCTTTCAGCGGGTTCAACCATACCAAAGTTTTACATTTTCTTCGGATGGTTCGAACAGCTTCCCTTAAAACGGTAACGCTTCCGGTTTCGAGGCCGTCACTCAAGACAACCACAATGTGTTTTTGGCTTAGAAATTTGCTTCCATACACCGAGAGGAATTCTGTTAAAGACTCCCCTATTTTGGTGCCACTTGACCACGAATTTACATTCTTGCCAATCTGATTTAAGATTTCCTCTTCATTGTGTTGCCGGAGCATTGGAGTCACATGCGTCAAATGCGTACTAAAGGTAAAGAACTCCAAGCTCTTAAAATACTTCTTTAACACCATTACGTAGCGCAGCAAATAGTAGCTGTAGGTATCCATAGAACCACTAACATCTAGTATAAATACTACCTTACGCTTTTCTTTTCGCTTACGCTTATGAGATAAATCTAAAAGCAAGCCTCCTTTTGAAATGCCATGTCTAATCGTATTCCGTATGTCAATACTACCCTTGTTTGCATTTTCGAGTCTTCTTTTGAACCGCATACTCATCTGGTGAAAGAGTTCTTCCGCCAAATCTTCCAATTTTTCCTTATCGGTTACATTTACCTTTGAAAAATCGGTAAAGCGCAATCGTATACTTTCATTCGCACCTACCGTCTCTTTGGCTTCTTGCTCTTTGACCTCTTTTTTCGGAAGTTTAAATTCCGTTCCCAAAAAAATTATCGTAGCGGTATCTTTTTCTTTTTTAAGTTGTTTGATCTGTTTTTTACGCTGCTCTAATTTCTCTTCGTAATAGCGGCTCCAAAAGCGTTGGAACATCTCATCAAAACGATCAAAGTGTTCTTTGCGCTTGCAGTAAATGGCCTTTAAGCTATATTGAAATAATTTACGGTCAAGTGCATATCCTTTTTCCGCAATGGCAAATGCATCGCGCGTTTCTTGGGGCCCTAGCATGAACTGCCGCTCCCGACAATACATGGTAAAGTCGATGAGGCGTTCTTTGAAAGATGTAGTTACTTCAACCAATTTACTGCTTTAATCTATGTGATAATACTCAAAATTGAATGGTTCTTAGCCTTTACGCTGTACTCTAATGCGCAAAAAAAGCATAGGCTGGAATTCGGAATGCGCTAAGCATTTAATCTATCGGATACAAAAACTCCTGAACAGATCTATTGCGTACAAACTCTACATCATCTTTGTGTTTCAAAACGCTACCGATAGTGGTTTTAACAATCTCATCCGTAATATGGCTTTGATTCATGAGCAACAGGGTTTTCGCCCAATCTAATGACTCTGCAATTCCCGGTGGTTTCTGTAAACTTGATTTTCGCAAGTTGTGGATAAATGTGACCACTTGTGTGGCCAATTCGGTATCGATATTCGGAAGCTTTTTAGCAATAATATCGATCTCACCGATCTTCGATGGAAAGTCCACCCAGTGATACAAACAGCGTCGACGCAAAGCATCACTTAATTCTCTAGTTCTATTCGAAGTTAATATTACCAAGGGTTTTGAGGTCGCCTTAATTGTACCCAATTCGGGAATACTGATTTGAAAATCAGATAGCAGCTCTAATAAATAAGCTTCAAACTCCTCGTCTGCCCTATCGATTTCATCAATCAAAAGCACCACAGGTTTTTCAGCACTTATCGACTGTAACAAGGGACGTTGCAAGACATAGTCCATTCCGAAAATCTGATTCTGCAAAGCTAATTTATCGGCTTCTTGTTCAAAGAGTTTGATATGGAGGAGTTGCTTTTGGTAGTTCCATTCGTAAATGGTGGTACTTACATCTAAACCCTCGTAGCATTGCAA
>RCND010001676.1_pt1 | contig 12530 bp, 9 predicted proteins | sample 2041351 | NCBI WGS metagenome assembly RCND01 (sample SAMN09708230, study PRJNA481090) | Marine sediment metagenome, whole genome shotgun sequencing project. | biome: marine sediment; feature: ocean; material: sediment; isolation source: Sewage treatment plant 12B marine sediment (STP12B) ...
CGGAGAAATCTATTCGTTTTCAAAACGCAGAAGCGACAATGGAGGTGTTGAATATTTCGAATTAGGGCCATTGCAGCCACATATTGTTCTAAAAGACCTTATTAAAGTAACACATCCAGAGCTTATTCCTGATTATGAGCCTTATTTTCTGCAAAAGCTCGATTAACCACTATTGATTGATGTAAATATTTTAACTTTATCCAAATTCTACAAAATCGATTTGAACACCAAGAATTCATATAAATTTACAATTTCACTTTTATTTCTGTCACTTTTAATACTTTTTGTATTAAACATCAGTCTTGGATCTGTAGACATTCCGCTTAAATCGGTATTTAAAAGCCTTATTGGCAGTGATAGCGGCAAGGAGACTTGGAATTATATCATTATAAATTACAGATTACCCAAAGCCATTACAGCTATACTGGTTGGATCGGGTTTATCGATTGGCGGCCTTTTAATGCAGACTCTTTTCAGAAACCCTTTAGCTGGCCCTTATGTTCTTGGAATCAGTTCTGGTGCTAGTTTAGGGGTTGCCCTCCTTATTATGGGCTCTTCTATTGTAGGTGGAAGTTTTCATTTTCTATCCCAATCGCAACTTTTCATCACTCTGGCTGCTAGTACCGGATCTTTTTTGGTGTTATTCGCAGTGATGATGGTTTCGAAACAAGTCAAAAATACAATGAGTATTTTGATCATTGGACTTATGTTTAGTAGTCTTACTTCAGCTATCATCAGTGTTCTTGCCTATTTTAGTAGTGCTGAAAATTTGCAGCAATATATGTTTTGGGGATTTGGAAGTCTTGGAAATTTAACCTGGAATGAAGTCCTGATTTTCACAAGTATCTATGCAATAGCAACCTTGCTGATTCTACCCGTAATCAAATCATTAAATAGCTTGTTGCTTGGTGAAAACTATGCAAAAAGTGTAGGCGTTAATATGAAGCAAACTAAAAATCTGATTCTTGTGGCCACAAGCCTGCTAACCGGAGTAATTACCGCCTTTGCAGGACCTATTGCATTTATAGGACTTGCGGCACCTCACATGACCAAGTTAATTCTTAGCACCTCAGAACACAGACTATTAATGCCTGCAGCTGCATTACTAGGAGCCAATATCATGCTGATTAGTGATACGGTAGCGCAACTACCTAATAGTGAATTCACTTTGCCAATAAATGCCATTACTACCCTGTTTGGCGCCCCTGTCGTTATATGGCTTTTAGTAAGAAAAAGGAAAATGGTCTTATGATTGATATTATGTCTGAAAACAAATTAAATATAGTTTTAAGCACCAAGAATTTAAGTATTGGATATGCTTCGAAAAAAGATTATCATGAAGTCTCCAAAAACATTAATCTTACCCTTAAAAGAGGCCAATTAGTTAGCCTAGTTGGGAGAAACGGAATTGGAAAATCGACCTTATTAAGAACACTGAGCAAGATGCAGCCAAGGCTAGAAGGTGATATTTTTCTTGAAAATAAAAGTATTGATGATTATTCAAGAAATGAACTTGCTAAGATTATAAGCTTGGTCCTTACTGAAAAAATTCCTGCCAGTAATCTTAGCGTATATGAATTAATTGCCCTGGGCAGACAGCCTTACACCAATTGGATAGGGAAATTACTTCAAAAAGATATTGAACACATCAATGAGGCAATAAAGCAGTCACACCTTAGCGAATTGGCCCAACAAAGATGTGATAAATTAAGTGATGGCCAGTTACAAAGGGCTATGATTTGTAGGGCTTTGGCACAAAATACTGATCTGATCATTCTTGACGAACCAACTGCTCATTTAGATGTTCAGCATAAAATAGAAACATTCAAACTGCTTAAAAAAATTGCTAACAAGCTCAATAAGACCATTCTTATTTCATCCCATGAAATCCAACTTGCCACCCAAATGTCTGATGAATTATGGTTAATGACAGAGAAAGAAATTATTTCTGGAAAGCCTTTAGAACTAATTGCTAATGACAAAATAAATTTAATTTTCGACAGCAATTCAATTTTCTTTGACAAAGAAAGTAGTCAGTTTATCATGAAATAGGCAAAATATATGTTTATTTTTGTCACTTCAATTTTAAAAAATGAAACAAATACTAATAGCCTTGTTGTCATTTATAGTTCTTTCCTGTGGCTCAGGAAAGACAGACAAAGATGTAAAGGAATCGGACAAGGAAAAATATGCCAATCAAATCAAACCGGATGATCTTAAGGAGCATCTGTTTTTATTGTCTTCTGATATTTTAGAGGGCAGAAAAACTGGCGAAAAAAGACAGGAAATGGCGGTTAATTATTTTACAGCCTATTATGATCATATTGGGCTTAAGGCTCCGACAAATTACCCGGAATATACACAGGAAATTCCGCAAGAATTTTTTGAAAACAAATCTGAAGGACCCTCTGAAAATGTATTGGCTTTAGTCGAAGGAAGTGTATATCCCAATGAAGTTGTTGTCATTTCTGCGCACTACGATCATCTCGGTATGCAAGGAGAAGAAGTTTACAATGGTGCTGATGACAATGCGTCAGGCAGTTCAGCGCTTATGGAATTGGCACAATCGTTTCAATTGGCAAAAAAACAAGGAAACGGACCTAAACGATCCATATTATTTCTTCATTTAACCGGAGAAGAGATAGGCCTTTATGGTTCCAAATATTATATCGAAAACCCTGTATTTTCTCTTGACAGTACGGTTGTTGACCTTAACATTGATATGGTTGGACGAGTTGACAAAGAGCATTTTGATAAAAAGAATTATATTTATTTAATTGGCTCGAACAGATTGAGCCAGGATCTGCATGAATTGTCTGAAAAAGCAAACAAAAGCTACACAAGCCTGAAGCTTGATTATACTTATAATGCTTCAAACGACCCATATAAGTACTATGAAAGGTCTGATCATTACAATTTCGCTAAAAACAACATACCCGTCATTTTTTATTTTAATGGAGCGCATGAAGACTATCACAAAATAACAGATACTGCTGATAAAATTGATTTTGAGCTTCTTGCTTTAAGAACAAAATTGGTATTCTATACGGCTTGGGAAATTGCTAACAGAGAGGACAGATTGGTTCTTGATGAAAAATAACACATTGAGATTTTTATGAATTTTGCAATAATTGATGTTGAAACCACCGGGGGTAAATTTAATGAAGAAGGAATTACCGAAGTAGCCATTCATAAATTTGATGGCCAAAACATTATAGATTCATTTGTTAGTCTTATAAATCCCGAAAAAGAAATACAGCCCTTCGTTGTTAATCTCACTGGGATAAATTCTAAAATGCTGAAGAACGCTCCTAAGTTTTATGAAGTCGCAAAAAGAATCATAGAAATTACCGAAGGTTGTATTATGGTGGCACATAACTCTAACTTTGATTACAGAGTTGTTCGAAATGAATTTTCAAGGCTAGGGTATCAATTTGAAATCCCCACCCTTTGCACCGTTGAACTAAGTAAATTACTCTTACCCGATCTTGAATCCTATAGTTTAGGAAAATTATGTAGGGCGATTGGCATACCCATGACTGACAGACATAGAGCCAATGGGGATGCTTTAGCGACCGTAAAGCTTTTTCAGATACTTTTGCAAAAAGACAATGATAAATTGATTGTAAAAAACACGATCAAAATAGGGAACCAAAGAGACCTTTCGGGAAAACTTCTAAAAATTCTTGACACCTTGCCAGTTCAGTCGGGTCTTTTCTATTTTCATAGGTTCAATGGCGACATTCTTTATATAGGAAAGGGGAAAAACATTCAAAAGGTAGTAAATCAGGTTTTTTTAAGAACATCAAATCGAAATCGCAGCTTACTTAAAGAGATGGACTCCGTAACCTTCGAACTTACTGGAAACGAGCTGATTGCAAATATTAAATTTGAAGAAGAAGTTTCAACACATAAACCAAAACACAACAAAATCAAAAGAACAGTTTTACAAAAAGTGACTTTTAATCATGAAAACATGATCCTGGTTGACAAAGGAAGAAGTCTTGAAGAAAAATCAGTAGTTTTAATTGAAAATAACGATTTTCAGGGCTTTGCATACACCGAACTAAGCCATCAGATCAATAATTTAGACATACTCAAAAGCCTGATAAATAAGACCAATAATTCAATGGCCCAAAACATAATTATCAAAAAATATCTTTCAGGAAATACCGTTGAAAAAATTATTCGATTTTAAGCTGATTTTTACACTTATTTTATTCTCACAGTGAGGTCTCATAATAAAACAACAGAATGAAACCTAGAAACAGATCTGACAAAAGGATCACAGCATGTTAGCCGTTTAAATTTTCGTTAGCAGTTATCAGACACAAGTCAAATAGTAATTACTGATATTCATACATTCTAAACTGAATTCCTTTATTTACATAGCAGAAAAACACCAGTCTCTTAAGGAATTATTCAAGGAAATCATCAAAACTAGCAATAGTTTAATATCTTTAGAGAAAACTACGGATTCTTGAAAAGTAACATTCCAAAAAATGCTTGGAGAGCAAAATTGCATGTAATAATTTATGAGGCAGATTCTCGTGCAGGGAAAATATTTGACCTTGTCATTATTGTAGCCATTCTATTTAGTATTCTTCTGGTCATGCTTGAAAGCGTGAAGGAGCTCGATGCCAAATACCACACTTTATTTAATATTTCTGAATGGGTCATAACCATTTTGTTCACTATTGAATATGTACTCCGGGTTGTTAGCGTAAAAAAACCAAAATCATATATTTTGAGCTTTTATGGAATAATAGATCTTCTGTCGACTATTCCAAAATACCTTTCATTACTTATTGGTGGAGCGCACGCCTTAGTTGCCCTAAGAGCTCTCAGGCTCTTGCGAATATTCAGAATTTTAAAGTTGGTAAGATTTGTTGGTGCAACAAATAATCTTGGGAAAGCCTTACAAGCCAGTAGATTTAAGATTTTTGTTTTTATTTCAGCCGTTTTGATTATATGCGTGATTATTGGAACTTTAATGTATCTAATTGAAGGAGATTCTAGCGGATTTACAAGTATTCCCAGGAGTATTTATTGGTCAATTGTAACTTTAACAACTGTAGGTTATGGTGATATTGCTCCTCAGACTGCCTTAGGCCAATTATTAGCTAGTTTAGTTATGATTCTAGGTTATGGAATCATTGCAATTCCGACGGGAATTGTAGGTGCCGAAATGGCAAAGGAAATGGGTCAAAATATAGACTTGAACACACACGCTTGTCCAAGCTGTTCCGAAGGCAACCATAAAGATAGTGCAACTTTCTGCTATAAATGTGGGGAAAAACTATGAAAGCAATTAATGCTTATACAATTTTTTAAGAACACGCCTTTTGTTCTTCATCTGAAGTTCTAATAATAAAATTTCTCCTTTTTTCGATTTGGACTCGATAAATTCAAATGATTTTTGATTGGGATTGATTTGCATAATTTGCCTTCCTTGCAAATCGAAAAGACGAGCTGATGTTACTTCGGTTGGTGCCACCACTCTAAACACATCTTCCTCAATTGTAACAAATAAACCATCACTAACTGTTGCTAACTCTTCAACAGAACCTACTTCATACTTAAAATTCAAAGTGAACCTATCTTTAAACTCCCCTTTTTGATCATGCACAAAAGTATATGCTGATTTTTTAATATCATGACTAATTTCTAATAAATGATCAAAAAGTATCAATTCAGAATCTTTAAGTTGCCCTTCTATATTTGAAATTGAAATGGTGTACTCCCGCTGCCCAAGTTTTGTGTCGAAACCTAGCTTGACTTCTTTGCTTGACTTAAAAGCTCCGAATCCTTGGATAGTCATTTTATCTTCACCTAAAAGTGAATAAAACCCTATTTTATTAGAACCCTTAAATTTTAAAGCGTCGAAGCCACTATCAAACTCATCGCTTGCCTTATCGATAAAACCAATTAATATTTGATTAAAACCTCCTTTGTTAGTAGTGAGGTCCAACCATATTCTATCTTTTTCGACTACCTTGTTTTTATTTTTCTCTACTCGACCTTTAAAAAATTGATCATTCGCATTTTCCATTCTCATGGAATTATTGAATTTAACGATCCCATCGCTTTTGGCTCTGACAAAAAAACCTTGTGATGAACCTATGTTTTTCGCAGGCTCAACAGTTCCATTCCCTTTCTTTCCTATTCCAGTTCCTCCTGTATAGTTATAGCTGGCATAATCATCGAACGAATAATCGCCGGTTTCGCCATCTATCGGAGTCGCATGGGTCCATAAATAAACAACTGATTCAATTAAATCTTTATTGACTTTAAAAAAGACTTCTATATCAATAGCTGAAGGGTATGGATTCCCTAACATATTAAAATCATTATCGAGATCTGAATTTGCACCACCGTCATCATGAAAATCAAGGCCTTGTTCTATGACTCCATTATTTGGCTGGCCCATATATACGATTTCATGCACCCCTGTTTCACCAGACTTCCCTTCCGCCGCATAACCTCTTCCATTTTCCATTTTTCCTGATGCCTGAACCCATACAGACCAATAGTCAGGATGATTCTTATCAGAAGTGTCGGTTTGAGATTGATCATAATAATACAAGCGAGTTAAATCTACTCCTGAAAAAACATCAGCAAGTGTTGCATTATTAATGGGAGACGACCAATATGTAAAATCATAGGTATTGTTTCTTTTAGTTGACCTTTCTATTTTTTCAATGCTCCCTGAAATATTTGCGTTGTCATCATACATCACCAAAGACTCGGTATCGCCAATTTTGAATGTTTTATTAATTGTAAGATCACGATAAACAACAACAGAATGGGTTTTGTCATTATCAAAATCAAGCAAGGCATTTATTGTTAAATCACATGCTTTGATACCTCTTCCGTCACCCTGATACGGATCCTGTATGAACACAATTCTCGTCCTGTCAGGTAAAGCATTGCCTGTCCAACCTTGGTATGACCATGTAATAGGTCCTGTTTGATACGCTCCCATAAATATATTCTGCATACTCAAAGCTTGATCTACTTCTTCAATGCTCAATTGAACCCAATCACTGCTATCATATTCAGTGTTGGCGGATTCACTGGCACAGCCTCCTTTGCTAAAAGAGACCTCTGTACCCCAGGTTTTTTGCTCCCCGATCATATCCACTCTGTCAGCATAACAATTTTTGCCTCTAGATTTTGAAATTATAATGATTTCATTCCCTCTGATTCTAAAACCATCATAAGTCTCTGTTTTCCCAGGTGCCAACCTGTCAATCTTTATAACATTCGATGCAGTTGGCGCTTTGTTTAAATTGTCATTTCGATTGTATTTGGCAAGAACATAGCTGTTTTTTTTAAGGTCGTAATCCGTTAAATTTTTTATTTCAATTTGATCATTCCTCCCATTTTCATAATACTGAGTAATCATTATTTCAGAAAGACCTGTAGATGCTGAAGATTCACCTGAAACGTTAAACGTATAAGTTTTCCGTGCTCTACCAAACCTTACTTTAATTGAAACAATTGCATTATAAATTCCTATAGAATTGGGTTCAAAAGCAAGGTCAAAAGTATTGGTTTCGTTATTTCTCAACCTTTTAATTCTACCAGTGACTTTAAAAATTCTTGAATCTGACCTAATTGACTCTACACGAGCATCTTGATTTCCCTTGTTGGTTAATTTAAATGTATGAATTCGTGAGGCCGAAACAGGTGTCGTATCAAAAAAAGTATCCTCAGAAATGACAGGAACATTTGTTCCATCACCAGCAATGACAATGCCACCGCCTTGAATCTCTATTTGCTGAGACCAAGCCGTCTGAAACATGCCAACAAAACAAAAAATTAAAGCTAACTTTTTTACCATAGCAACCTGACACATAACAATTAATCCTTTATATAACGTAGTTTTACCCTATATATTTTGTTTCTAAAGGCACTGAAATTATTTTCAAAATTGAAGAAAAAAGAACCATGTGAATTACCTATTTTTGAATTGATGAAAAACAAAACTCTAATCTCATTAATTGGCCCTACTGCGATAGGGAAAACTGCTTTAAGTATTGTGTTGGCGAAACATTTCAAAACAGAAATTATTTCTTGTGATTCTCGTCAATTCTATAAGGAAATGAACATAGGAACGGCAGTTCCAACGAAAAGTGAATTAGAATCTGTCAAGCATCATTTTATCCAAAACCGTTCTATTTTCGAAGACTATAGTGTCGGTGGTTTTGAGAAAGATGCTATCTCATTGTTATCCAATATTTTTAAGCAAGAGAATACATTAATTATGGCAGGGGGCAGCGGCCTCTATGTTGATGCAGTTACAATAGGCCTAGATGATTTTCCTAATGTGGATCCAGAAATAAGAAAAGAATTAAAAACTAAGCTGGAGATAAAGGGTATTGAAGCTCTACAAAATCAATTGTTAAAATTAGATCCTATCTCTTATAAACGAATTGATATAAATAACAAGCAAAGACTTATCAGAGCTCTTGAAATCTCTATTGGTGCCGACCATCCGTTTTCTTATTATTTAGGTCTTCATTCTAAAAAAAGAAATTTCAAAACTATCAAAATTGGTCTTACAGCTGATAGAAGTGTCATTTATGAACGTATCAATCAAAGAGTGGATATAATGATAGCTGATGGTTTATTGGAGGAAGCTCGCAGCCTCTATCCAAATCGTGAGTTAAATGCCCTTCAAACAGTGGGGTATCGTGAAATATTTAGGTACTTTGATGGATTAGAATCTTTGGAAAATGCGGTCGAAGAGATTAAAAAAAACACCCGAAGATTTGCTAAACGACAAGGAACTTGGTTTAGAAAGGATCCAGAGATTAAATGGTTTGATTATCAATCAGAGCCAAGTGAAATTATAAAGTATATTGATTCAGAAATTTCAATAAACAATAATTTAGTTTAAATATCGCATAAGATATCACTAATTTAATACTGCTTTAAACCACTCTAATATTTTTTTTATAACTTGTACTAAATAAGCAACGAAACAAATCAAATGACAAATTTCAACACCCCTCTTGAAGCATTTTTACATTGGGAACATGCTCATCCGGAGAAAATATTTCTAAGACAACATATTGATGGCAAGATTGAAACTTTAAACTTTAAACAAAGTGGTTCCCAAATAAGGAAAATAGCCCAAGCCATCTTAAAAAAAGATTTACCTCCCCAAAGCAACATAGCCCTACTCTCCAAAAATTGTGATTTCTGGATAATGGCAGATCTTGCTATCATGATGAGCGGGCATGTATCTGTTCCAATTTACCCTACGCTTAATGGGGATTCTATTAAACCTATAATTGAACATAGCGATAGTAAACTATTGCTTATCGGTAAATTAGATAATTTTGATTCTCAAAAAAATGCCTTCAGTAAAATACCAAAAATTAGCATGGAAAAATACGGAATCCATGAATCAGAAACTTGGGAGTTACTTTTAGAAAGAAACGAACCATTTAAAGATATTGTATTACCAGAACCAAAAAATCTTGCGACAATCATCTATACTTCAGGTACCACAGGAAGTCCTAAAGGCGTTATGCATAGTCATGAGAATTTCATTAACGCAGTGAGGAATTTAATTAACACGCTTGCCCTTCCAGCACATCCAAGCTATTTTTCTTACCTTCCTTTATCTCATATTGCAGAAAGAATTGGTATTGAGATGGGAGCTATTTATGTTGGGGGATCAATTACTTTTTCCGAATCTTTGGATACTTTTGCCAGCAATCTCGAAGCTACACAACCTGACTTGTTCTTTGCAGTTCCTAGGATCTATTCTAAGTTTCAAGAAAAAATTTTGGAGGGCCTCCCTCAATCTAAACTCAACAAACTGTTGCGAATTCCTTTCTTAAACAGGATTTTAAAAAATAAAATTAAAGGAAAATTAGGGTTATCAAAAGCAAAATATGTTGCTTCTGGAGCTGCTCCATTATCGGTCGAAATCATGCAATGGTTTAAAAAACTAGGAATAGACATCATTCAAGGCTACGGCATGACTGAAGACTGCATCATTTCACATTGTAATCTACCTAGCGAGAACAAAATAGGGACCGTTGGTAAATTTACGGTCGGTGCAAAGGCTATACTATCTGATATCGGAGAAATTTGTGTAAAAAATAACTGTCTTATGCTCGGGTATTATAAAGATCCCGAAGAGACAGCTAAAGTCTTTGATGCTGATGGCTATTTAAAGACCGGTGACCTGGGTGAGTATGATCATGATGGCTATCTTACAATTACTGGAAGAGCAAAAGATCAGTTCAAAACAGATAAAGGAAAATACATTTCTCCGGCACCAATGGAACTGGCTTTATCTAAAAATCCTGACATAGAGCAAATTTGTATTGTGGGGATGGGTATTCCACAACCCATTATGCTCGTTATCCCATCAGATAAAGGTAAAAAGAAATCAAATAGTGATCTCCATGAAAGTCTTCTTCAATCGATCCTTGACCTCAATCCGTCCCTGGAAAAGCATGAAAAAATTGAAAAAGCCGTTGTTATGAAGGAAGATTGGACTGTTGAAAACGGCCTAATGACACCTACTCTAAAAATTAAACGAAGTCTTGTTGAGAAAATTCACAGACCCATGTATAAGTCTTGGTTTGATGCCGAGGAGAGGGTATTATTTGAATAAATTATGATCAATAGTTTTCATATAAGTTTTTAAAAAATATCGCCATTTCCGCTTTTCGGTCGCTTGAACTTTCTAAATAATGATTATTCATATAGCTAAATATTAACAGATTGCCTTTTTTACTCGTCAAATAACCGGACAAACAATAATTATTAGACAGGGTTCCGGATTTGGCTCGAATATAAGGTTGTCCTTTAAAATCTCTTTCTAACGTCCCATCTATTCCCCCTTGAGGAAAATAAGACATCAATTTATCAGTTGGAATATCTTTATATAATTCATTTAACACAAAGACCATGCTTTGTGGGCTAAACAAATTGTATCTAGAAAGACCTGATCCATCAACCCATCGCGGCCTTAAGGGCATACCGACCAAGCAACTGTCTAACACATAATCAATAGCTTTTCGAGTGCTGTATTCTTGAACAGTCTCATTCCCTACTTGCAGCAATACTTGTTCAGCTATAAAATTGTCAGACTCCTTCATCATTTTTGAATACAACGAATCGTAAAGCACTTCTTTAAAAGGAATAAATTTTCTTTTCGAAGTTTGAGGTATTAATGTCACCTTACTTCCCAACTCTTGACTCAGAAGATCCGCCACCAATTGATTAGATGTTATAAAAGGTATCCTTTTGTCAATAGAAGTAATTGAATTTGAAATATAAAAATTATTAGTATTTAAAGCTCTAGCAACGCTAACATCTTCGTTTACGTTAACATGATCCTTAAAAAAAGTCGGTCTCACATACATGCTGTCCTTATCTTTGACCACTCTAATAGAATTTCCAAATAAAGGCATCAGGCTTCTCTCAGGCATATATGCAAATTGAAAATCATCCCATGACCACCCAGCTCCATATTCTTCATCATCCAATTCCTTATCCAATAAATACAGTTTAAGATTCTTATTTTTTAAGAATTTGATAGAATTCACATGAAGAGAATCATTTAAAAAAGCAGGATCTCCTGCTCCTCTCATGATTAAGGAATCTCCAGTTATCAAGTATTCAAAACTAGAGACAGAATCTTTTAAGGTCTTTAACGCTGCATATAGGGTAAATAGTTTTACGTTTGATGCTGGAGTAAAATACTTATCTCCTTGAAAGTCAATTATCGTTTCACCATTGGAAGCATTTTTTACTGTTATTCCCATAAAAAAAGAATTACTTGCCGATATGCTGGTAAGATCCTTTTCTAAGGTTTTCGAAGCTGAACATGCAGTCAATAACAATATCAAAATAAAACCTAAGACTAAACTATTCTTCAAAGTATTCTTCCTTAAAACCAATTAAAAACAATTTCTTTTGGGCACGTGTTACTGCCGTATATAACCAACGAAGATACGAAATATCTTCTCCCTCAGGCATATAAGGTTGTTCTACAAAGACATTATCCCATTGACCTCCTTGTGTTTTGTGACAAGTAAGTGCATAGGAAAACTTAACTTGAAGCGCATTAAAAAACTTATTGCTCTTAACGGCCAATAACCTTTTATATTTTGACCTTTCTTCAGCATAATCTTCTGATACAGCATGGTATAACTTATTTGAATCTTCATATGAAAGTGAAGGGGCCTCACTATGCAAGGTGTCTAATAATAATACGGTCTCAAACGGCGGCTCATCCTCATAATCAATAAGGCGAAGTTTAACTTCAGCAAAGCGAAATCCATAAAGGTCTTTAAAACTAAAAATCTCCAAAACTTCACAAATATCTCCATTTGCTATAAAACCAACTTTAGGTGCGTCTTGAAGCCAAAAATAATTATTCTTCACTACCATAATAAAATCACCGGAGGTGATCTCATTCTCATATCCCAATATATTATTTCTTATTTGTTGGTTATAGAGGTTTGCCCTTTTATTAGACCTCACGATAAAAACAG
>RCND010001677.1_pt1 | contig 12526 bp, 11 predicted proteins | sample 2041351 | NCBI WGS metagenome assembly RCND01 (sample SAMN09708230, study PRJNA481090) | Marine sediment metagenome, whole genome shotgun sequencing project. | biome: marine sediment; feature: ocean; material: sediment; isolation source: Sewage treatment plant 12B marine sediment (STP12B) ...
CCTCAATGGCACCCGCGGCACCCAGGGTGTGCCCGGTAAAACCCTTGGTGGAGAGAAACGGCAGGTTTGCCCCGAACATTTTCGCAAAAACCTGCCCCTCCACCCGGTCATTGTCTTTGGTGCCGGTTCCATGCGCGTTGACAAATCTAATATCGGAAGTCGTAATACCTGCCTCTTGCATCGCTTTTGTGATTGCCGTTGAAAGTCCTGTGCCATCCGGTCTGGGAGCGGTTAAATGATAGGCGTCGGCTGAAGAACCGTAACCTGAAAGAAAAAGGTCCGGAGACAATCCGCGATCACGCGCAGCGGCTTCCGTTTCCAGGATCAAGATACCGGCACCTTCGCCCAGGTTCAGGCCGCTCCTTTCCCGATCAAACGGCATACAGGGGCTGTCGCTCAATATTTGCAGCGATCCAAACCCGCAATAAGGAACCAGGTTCAGTTCATCCGCACCCCCGGCTATAACGATATCGCAGATCCCTCCCCGAAGCCACGACAGGCCCAAACCAATAGCGTCCGCACCTGAGGCACAGGCGTTGGTAACGGTAAAGGCGGGTCCCGTCAGTTCATTCATACTTTTCACAGCCTGGGCTGGGTTAGAGACGAGATAACGGTCAACCGCATCCATGGAAAGGGGCTGATTGGTTTTGTAAGCGGTGTAAAAATCGAGATCGTTTAGTTGACAGGCAACAGTGGTGCCGATGCAAACACCGATATTCTTACCCTGGATATCCATCGTGAGATGAGCATCCGCAAGGGCTTCATCAATCGCACTTAATAGATGCGCTAATATTCTGGAATAGCTTGTATTATCATACTTTCTCGACACTTCAAACGCCGGAAACGAAAGGGGTGTGTCAAAAAGAGAGACCGCTCCTATCGCCCGTTTCCCACCTGCAAATGTTTGCAATGTGGACGAAAGGTCTTGTCCCGCCGCCGAGACGACGCCTATGCCGGATATGGCGGTTTTCATGACAAGGTAGTTTACGCAGCTGAGTTTTTAGTAACAAACTGGGCCAGGGTCTCAATCGAATAGAAAACCTTTCGCCCCTGCTCCATGTCCTTGATTTCAATTCCGAAATGCCTTTGGAGCAATACAACAATCTCTACCGCGTCCAGGGAATCGAGCCCAAGCCCTTCGCCAAAAAGGATCTCGTCGTCTGCAATCTCTGCCGGATCAATATCGTCCAAAGCCAATTCGCTCACCAGGAGTTCTTTTAGTTTTTTGCGAATTTCCGCAGGATCGTGTGTTCCACTATCAGTCATCGTTATTCTCCATCAAAATATTTTAGTCTCTTTTTATTGTAGATAATTAACGCCAAATATCATGGAAAAGAAAGCATTGATATGGATAGGATGCCAAAATCTTTTCCTGCAGGGCCACAAATTGCCTTACCCAGGGGGTTAGTTGCGCCTCCTTATCTCTTCGATTTGCATATTCGGGCCGAAACACCGACGAAACATCTACCACATAGCGATTATCTGTCTCTTTAACGGCTGACAGAAGCACAATTGGACATTTGGCCGAGGCGGCAAATGCAAATGCGCTGAATGGGAAAAAAGCCGTCTCGCCGAGGAACTCGCATGCTATCGTCTTTGCACCATAATGTCGATCTCCCATAATCGAGACAATGTGCCCTTTACTTAACGCATTCATAATCTCAACCGTACCGCCCAAATATTGATCCGGTGAAATAATAGAGATGTCGCCGGTTTCATTTCCGATCTTTAGAAAGTCTCTTACCGCCGGGTTCTCTTCAGACCGCATAAGAAGGTGTACTTTCCGGTTGGCTTTTTTGAGCGCCGAGAGTGCGAGCTGCCAATTGCCCACATGGGTTGTTAAAAGAATCAGTCCCTGTTTTTCGGCCTGCAACATCCGGAAAAATGCATCTCCGCCTTTCAACTCCATATCAAACTGATGAAAATTGGAAATAGCTGCGTAGCGATCTATCAGTTGCTCTCCCTGGCTGATAAACAGCCGGTAAACATGAAGATGCCGCATCAAAAAACCGGCATTGGGAAATCTTCTAGTAACGTAGCAAAGTGCTGAAACACGTGCCGCTTTATCAAACAAAAGGTAATACGCACACGCAAAATAGAGAAAGCCGTAAGTCCCTTTCAACCCAAACAGGCGCAGGGAACTTTCAAAAAACTTGAAGCCAAGCCGATTTCCACGTCTCCTCTCCGTCATTTTGCGGTTCCACGTTCTCTTCTGAATTTTTTCGCACCCGTGGGAAGCAGCATATCCCAGAGCGGGCCACTATAGCCAAGTTTATGGAGGTAATGAAGGCTGCTTTCCAACGCATCCGGCGGAAAAATCTGGTTTCGGCTATCCTTGAAAGCATCTGTCAGCGTTGCTTCCAGCCACTCACGATCCACCGCCGAAGAGAGATAGTACTCCGGTTCCAAGAGAGACTGATCCTCAGATATCATACCTTCGCGAAGCGCGATCTTTTCCAATATCGTCCCCGGCAATATCCGAATTCCCATAAAAATAAAAGAAACGGTATTTTCCAGACTTTTGATATTTTCGATGCCTTCCAACACAGTTTCTTTGGTCTCTCCGGGGCCGCCGAACATATAGTACTGCGCGGTGGAAACAGCATGCCGGGCAAACAAATCATTACAGGCGGAGACATCTTTAAACAGAAAGGATTTCCCCATTTTTTTAAGCGTTTCATCCGCTGCCGCATCCGCGCCGATCTCGACCGCCCGGAGCCCGGCCTGTTTCATGAGCACAACACTGGATTCGTCAATGTTTCTGGGCTGGAAAAAAGCCGTCCAGGAGATGGATACCTCTCGGTCGATGATTTCCCGCACCACATCAAGATAATGTCCCTTTTCGTCATTAAATACGGAATCGGTAAAGAAAAGATAGTTGGTGTCAAAGTTTGTTTTTAACCATTCAATGTCATCCACCACAGCTTTGGGGCTGCGGTAGCGCACGGTGTGCCCTTCCAAAACCGGATAGGTACAGTATACGCATCGGTGGGTGCATCCCCGTTTGGTTTGCAGTGAAGCCACCTGTCCGCTCTTTAAGTAGAACTCCATTAATTCCGATACGTACAATGCCGAAGGGATTTGATCTCCCGTCAACATTTCCCGTGACCGGATACACCCCTTTTCCGGGTACAGGCCTGTTTCCGCCTGCCGGGCAAACTCAACCATGAGCACTTCGCCCTCGCCGACAATGCCGTAATCAGCGCCAACCTCTTCCAGAATCAGTTCGGGCATAATGGAAAAACCAGAGCCTCCCAGAACAATCGGAATTGTGTTGTCATGACGACGGATCTGGCCCACAAGATCCTTAACAACATGGATATATCGCTGTTCATTCAATAGATTGACATTATCAATATTACGGATCGAAATGCCAATGATCTCCGGTTGACTATCTACGATCGCATCTACGATCTTGCTTACATCTCTTCCGAAATGGAGGAAATCGATCTGACGGGTGTCGTGTCCGGCCTTTTCCAAGGCCGCCGCCACCATGCTGAGCCCCAGCGGGTATACCGAGTATGGCGTTTCTGCGACATTTGTCGACAAAAGCAAAATATTCATATGTCGCCTTTCTTTGCTTTTTGCCACTTTCTATCGGCGTTTAATCGAACCCTTTTATAGGTGCCGTCCGCTTTTTCTTTTTCAATCACCTGCATATATAATTTTGCCATTTGGATCTCTTTGGAGCTGTCTGCATAGAACGTCTCCCAGGCATAGTCATACATCTTTTGAAGGGCGTCCACGCTCATCAATTTCGGCTGAAAGACCACTTCACCCGTGGTGTAACGCCGCCAGTCGTTGTGTAAGACCCTTCTTTCACTCTCCAATTGACGTCGAATGGACGAGTGAGGGAACGGCGTCATGATCGTAAACTCAGCCAGATCCAGATCTATTTCTAAAAGAAAATCGACCAGTCGTTTGATGTAGTCTTCATCATGTTCATCGATTCCAAGAATAATTGTTCCCTCAACGCCGATGCCCCGATCCTTCAGCCGCTTGATACGATCCCGAATCGTCTTGTTCATATCGATAATCGCTTGGTACACATACCAACATCCAGCGTCTGCGGCCAGATCGAGAATTTCATCGTCATCTTTTATGGGATGGCTGATCCATTTCTTTTTGAGGGGTGCAATGGCACGAAAAAGATCCTTTTCCCATTGGTCATCTTGGGCCAGAGAGTTATCCACGATAAAGAGCCGGTTGTTGTCGATACTTTCCAGCTCCTCGACCACCTTATCAATGGGCCGGGGGCGAAATTGCCGTCCACCGAGAAATGGCGTGCAGCAGGGAAAGCAGTTAAATCGGCATCCCCGAGAGGCATGAACCAGATCTACCATCTGAACACCCCGAAAATTATAGAGGTCTCGTTTTAAAATACTCCTGCGGGCGGTCCCGATGAGAGCGGTGTCCGGAAAATCCGTATGAAAATCGTATACTTTTTTCATGCGACCGTTTTTAAAATCATCAATAACGTGGTGAAACCGACCTTCCACCTCACCCAAGAAGACAGAATCCGCATGAGCAGCTGTCTCCGCTGCATGAAGCTGGGTGGCAATGCCGCCAAAGATAACGGGTTTGCCCCTTTCGCGGAATTGATCCGCGATTTCCCAGGCCCTGCTGATTTGGCATGTCAGCATTACAGAAAGACAAATGAGGTCAGCTTCTTCATCAAAGTTGATCTCTTCAACATGCTCGTCACAAAAAGAGATGTCGATATCTTCGTCCACTGCCGCGGCAAAACAAACAGGTCCATGGGGCGGCAGATTGAATTTTGGCTGATGGGTTAACTTCGGCCATTTCGGATATATCAGTTTAAGCTTCAATGGTTTTCCTCTTCGTAGGTATTGTAAACGTGTCGATCAACGCGTCAACACCGGCGTTTGATATTCGTTTCTGAAGTGTCGTGACGATGGCGGATGCATCACTATCAACAAGATACTTGTCGGTCGTAAGCGCGGAAATCACAAGGCATAACGCACTGTGGGCGTCATTCATATAGATCGCCATTCGGGTCGCCTCTCCATCGGCCAGAAAATTTTCTACTCGGGCCATGATCGAGGTTAAGGGCGCAGACGGCTCATATTGATAGAGGAGCGGCCCTTGGCATCCAAAATGAATCGCCGCATCTGCAAGCGGGCTGGACGGCAGCGTGTAGACAAACAGGCTCCCCCGGGCAATGGACCGTCCATGGTTTATGTAATCTTCAAAATAAGCGAGATTTGCGTCAAGGCAACCTTCCGGGCTTGCCGCAACGACGCCCATACGATGCAGGTTCCCATCCGAATAGGTTAGGCCTGCATCATAAATCCCCATGGCAATGGTGCAACAAGCCATTTTGGATGCGCTATCCAAACGGCCGTAGTTCTTTATGGCGCTGCTTAAAACAGATGCGTCCTGCAAGTGAGTATGCAGTCCCTTCAGACTGTTAAAATTAAAGCCTCGGTCGCTTGAAACACCCCCGCAACTTTCTTTTCCCATCCAGCTGATGCCTGTCACATGTGTCTTCATAGGCCTAATTTCCGCTCAGTATTCTGGGTACTCTTCAATATCAAGGCGCAATTGACCCCGCCGAAGCCTGAATTGGTCGATAGTGTGATACCCGTAGTAGGTTCCAACTTAGACTTTGTGGAGAAGCAAACAGAGGTGGACTCTTCCGGTTCCAATAGATTCACCGTAGGGGGAATGATGCCGGTTTCAGCCGACTTCAGCGAAATAATCGTCTCCACAAGACCTGCAACACCAAGCATATGGCCGCACCCTCCTTTAATTGAGTAGGCGGGGATGGGCTGTTTAAAAATCGATTCAAAAGCGACAATCTCCATGGCGTCATTGTAGAGAGTACCGGTTCCGTGGGCACATATGGAAAAAATCTCATCCGGCGACACAGCAGCGGTTTGCATTGCCTGCTTTATTGCTTGCGATAGTCCTTGGCCGTCACGCGACGGGCCGGTCATGTGATTGGCATCACTGGTAAGCCCCCACCCGGCAATTTGTCCCAATATTTTCCTCTTTTCCTGTTGCGCTTTTTGTTCACTCATCAGCAATATAAATGCGCCACCCTCCCCCAAACTGAGCCCTTTCCGGTTTTTATCAAACGGCTGGGCTTTCTCAGGAGTTAACGCACCCAGTGCGGAAAAACCTGCAAAGACAAACTCTGTGACACAATCCACAGCCACCACCAGCGCACTCTCTGTTTCACCGGAACGAATCGCGGAAGCAGCCATGGCAATAGCGGTGCTGGAAGAAGCGCATGCCGAAGAGACAACCGATGCCGCACCGTTCACACCGGTCAGCTTTTGGACTTTTGCCAGCAGCCGGTCAAGCCTGCTTTCATCAGCGTTTCCAGTACCTGCGAGCACCGCATCCTCAAGATATTCCATCTCTCCGTTGGTGGTCGCTAATAAGAGTTGTGCATCTTCAGGGATACCACCGGACACATTGGAAAGCAGCGGCGTCAATAGCTGAAACACCTGGGATTGTTCTTTTTGTTTTCGTATTCCGGGAACCAAGCCAGCGGAATTAGACACAAAGGAGCCCGTATCAAACCGGTTTACCGGACCAATTGTTGTTTGGCCGGACAAAAGTCCTTCCCAGCACGCATCCACCCCCCATCCGTAGGAGGTGACCATGTCCCAGGCCACGGCGGCAACTTTTACTGAAGGCATTTTAATTCCCCCGACCGCCAGCGCGTTTTAAGCGTTAAAAGCATTTCCGGTGGTAAAATGAACGGCTCATTGGTTTCTGCGTCTATGAACATCTGGACGGTAAACCCCGCCGTGGCAATCCGGCCGTCGGTTTTGATCAACGCAAATTCCGTATCCAGCTTGGCACCCTCGTCCCACACCAAAGAGGCTTGGATAGTAAATGTTTCATCCAGATGCAGCGGCAAGAAGTAGTCAACATGAAGCTGAACAATGGGTGCGCGAAGATGGTTCTCAAAAAAGGCCTCATACGAAAGACCCGTCTCCCGGCCCAATTTGGCAGAAGCTTCTTCAAAAAAAGAGGGGTATTTCCCATGCCATGCAATGCCCATAACGTCAGCCTCGCCAAAATGAACCCGTCGTGAAACTTCAGTTGTCAGGGGGCGCGGCGCACCCGGCACTGTTTTAAAGAATCCGCTCTTTTTTCGACGCACGTTTCTTTGCTCCTATTGGTCTCTTTTTGCCAAAACAACATCCAGTTTTAAATAGGCAATCTTTTTTTCTTCTTGTCCGGTAATATTGATGGTTACGATCCGATTGTCTCTATCGGTACTGACTTCCCGACAAATATAGTCAAGCGGCTGATTTACTGAAACCGGCGAGAAAAACTTCGCCCGTACTATCTCCTTAATCTCAACAACGGTGCCATACTGCTGCTCCAGTAGAATCAGTCCGGCTTTTACCTTACATATTCCAGGTAGTACGGGATTATCCGGAAAATGGCCGGCAAACCCAATAAACGGCTCTGGGAATTCGAACCTCCCCCGGACACTATCCTCCGTTTTGGTTACATTCTGCAGGCACCGCTTAATTTGTGAATCCATCTCATTATCGACACCGGCACTCATGAACGAATCTCCTTTAGCTGCACGGTTAGACGGTAATTATAGTGACTGTTTTTCAAATAGATTCTCGCAGGATGAATATAGCCATTTCTTTCAATATACCCGAAGTATTGAACCTGCCACTGCAAACGATTATTTTGGTAGAACCGTTTAGTCGTCAGGCGTGGTATTTGCCCGGAAAAAATATGGGTTAAATATCCGACACCTCTATTTTGTTGATACACAGCCCGGTACTTCCCAACCGACGTCTCTGCGGACGGTGCCGGAACTCGGCGAAAATAGATCCGGCGAATGTCTTCGGCGATACTTATTGCAAAATTCTTGTGCTGCGAAAATGCCGGATTGACAAAGCGGCTATTGACCGTGTGCATATCCCCTGAAAGATCAAAGAGTTTGATTCCCATGGGGTTTAGACCCACCACCGTAAAGGTCTTGGCCTCCATATCCACATCTGTTACACCAATGGCGGACATTCGACGCATACCATACTGGAATGTCAGGGTGTCGATTCGTTGGAATTGTTTTGGAAGCGTTTCGGCAAAATGGGCTTGAATCCGTCCAGGGTCCTTTTCCGTCAGCCGAACGCGTGGCGCCGACTCAAAGGGAGCCTTCCCGCACGCCACCAGCAAAAGGATTAAGACGATAGAGCCTATTTGGGCGCTTGGCCTCATACAGTTTCCGTCTGTTTCAAATAGAAGGTTCTAAAAAGCGCCGGAACGACCAGTATCGACGCGATATACCCACCCAAAACACCCGTTACCAATGTCGCGCCAATGGTGAAAAAAACCGGATGATCGGCGAACAAAAGCGCCCCCGCACCAATAATGGTTGTGAAGGCTGAGAGAAAAACAGCGAGTCGGGTTCCGACCCGTAAAACGTATTTGGATGAGTAGGCCATAAAAATACCATAATCAACAGAGAGCCCCACGACAACCATACTGGCGATAATTGCCGGTGCATTCATCTTCACCCCGAAAAGCGGCAGCAGGCCCAATAGCGCTAAAATACTAAAAATAACCGGGACAAGGGCAATTAAAGAGAGTCTGAGGTCTCTTAACAAAAGACCGGTTAAGAGCGGAATCAATACCGCTGCAATCAAGGCGAGATAGATAATCTCCTGTTGTACGGAGATAGAGAGCAATCGGGCGATATTTTTTGAAGAGACGATATAAGACCCTGGATATTTTTGGGTCAGATCATCCAATACCGAGAGATACGTTTGTTCATCCGGAAAAAGAGAGAGGATTTGGTAGTCCGTCCCGTCTTTAAATATATACCGCTCTTTCAATTTCTCAAAAAAGAGCCCACTGCCTGAAGATGCGTCTATATCCGGCGACATGTAGAGCGAATCAAAAAAGGGATCAAACGCCTCTTTGGAAAATCGGTAACGTGGCCCAATCTGATTTAACAGCCTGCGCAATTTTTCTTCGCGACCGTCGTGCCAAAACTGGTTCCATTGCCGAATATTCTCTGTGCGGGTCTCATCGGACGGAAAAATTCGGGCAACACTGAAAAACGTCTCATCGTCAATTTTACCCGCAATGTCTTGATAAACCGACTCGTTCATCTTTTTAGTCGCTTCCAATGTGGGTCCGGATACCACAAAAATACCGGGCATCTCACCCTGCCCCCACGTTTTTTGGAACTTTTCTTCGGATTCCAAAACTGAAGCTTCAGTCCCATCAAACGCCTTTATGTCAAAATCAAGAGATGCACGGCTGGATAAAAACAGCAACAACAGGCTGGCAATCACCCAACCGACAACAATGGTGCGGTCAAATTTCCCCGGATGACTTTCTGTTGGCACGACGAGTTGAGCGTCAGACGATTCCTTCGTGGGTATATTCAACCAGTGGGGCAAGAAGAAAAGCGACAGCAACAGACAGATCAAGATGCTGATAATCGAAAAGAGGGCGAGCTGATGGTACCCTTCGACATGGGAAAAGAAAAATGAGGCAAAGATGCTGACTGTGGTCAATGCGCCGATCGTAACCGGTTTTGCCACCTGGGATACACATTCGGAACCGCTGCCGTTTTTTTTCACGGCAACATAGATATGGATACCGTAATCAACGGCAATCCCCGCAATCACCCCTCCCATGCCCATAATAAAATAGGAGACCGGCGAGTAAATAAAATGGGTGACCTGTATCGCTAAAAGCACCGACACCAGAGGGAGAAAAAATATGATGACCGCTTTAACACTCCGAAAAACAAACAGAAACAGACCGATGATGCCGACACCGGCAGCCAGAAGCACCCGGCTGATATCTTTTTTGATCACATTTTCATTGCTGAGCGTATGAAGATGGCCCGCAATAATATCTGATGAAACATAAGGTGGTAAAGAGGCTCTCTTCTCTTCCAAATAGCTGACTAATCGGCGGGAACCAAACCCATCGGTAACGGAGATCGGGGTGGTAATGACAGCCATTGCGTTCTTGCCGTCCTGACTGATGACATGGCCATTTTCCAGACGAACATCATACCCGGTTGGGGTTAAAAGGTTCTGAAGCTTACCTGCGGTACCGGTTTTTACGCCCAGCGGATCCAACCGGACAATCTGGGAGACAAAAGAGCCCATGGGCGACAGGAGCTGTCTAAAATGACTCGAAAGCGCTCTATCGACCCCCTCGGGGTTCAACCGGGCGTCGATGGCCATCAAATCGGACTGGTTGGTAATTTGCGGCGCGTAGGCCATAAACGATCTCATTTCAGCAGACATATCCGCATCAACAGGCCCCACAAAAACGTCTGAGACTAACGGTGGCCCTAACGATCCCGCAAACCGATCCACTGCATAAATAAGGTCCTGAACCGAATATTGCTCGTCAATGAGTTCAAACGAAACCACCACTTTTCCGGTAAAATCGGAAGTTCTTAATAGGTGCAGTCCCTTGGCAATGGCATCATCCGCAGGCAACATCTTGGCGACATCGTTATCAAAGGATACAAAAAAAAGACCCGCAATAGAGAGGATGATCAGACCCACCAAAACAAAAAGAAACTTTTGGGGGTGCTGTTGGGTTAACCGAAAACAATTAGAAAAGAGACGGTGGAACATTAGGGTTGAACCTTCCAGACATCCGGATCGAGTTCACCGTTTATGCGGGGGTTTACAAAGGTGAGCGTTGTTTGATCACCAGTTTTATCCAAAATAGATATCTGGTGAATCTGCTTTTTGTCATCTGAAAATTCGATATTCACCTTCTCAATCACCTTGAACATGGCGTCGGTCTCCCTGGGTGTAAATTGAAGGGCGACAGGTGACTCAGATGTTAGGGAGATGTGATACTGATCCAACATGGCTGTATATTTCCCTGAAAACCATTCGTTCATCTGCTGAATCATCGCCCCGAACATGGGGTTGCTGGAAAGCGACACCGTTTGCACCTGATTACTGCTCTCGTCCCATTGCCTGAGCATTTTCTCCTCAATGACCATATTGTATTTCATCGGCTCCAGGACACGCCATGCCAACCGCCCCGGTTTTTGAAGGGAAATTGAGCCTTTGATGATGAGTTCCTGGTCAAAAACAGCCAGTTTTTTCTGTTGAACAAAATCGGTTTGAAGGGTCGAAATCGTCTCCTGCTCCTTTTCAATTTCAGCGAGCACCTCTAAAACCCGCGGATCTGTCCCCTGCACATCGGTATCGCCTGAAACAGCCCCCCACCCCAATAGTATGATCAAAAGAAGGGTCCAATGGAAAACAGGGGGCATTTTATTAATATTCAGCATATCTCTTTTTTCATGATGTGATTTCAGGTCTATCCGGTTTCGTGCCGGTATCATGCCAAACCTTTATTTTTCCTTCTGCAAGCAGCTTTTCTTGCCGTTTGACAGTTCCTTTGACAATACCAAAATCACCATACTCACCCACTTTAAATAGGGAGATATTTAAAATGTCGCCGACCTTGGCCGAGCCGAATATTTTAAAGTCACTGGCCCCAAGCAGAAAACCTTTCGGCTTTTGACCCGGCTGATCCAGTTGTTGAAACCCGTTTATGGCCGCCATTCCCTGGGCAACCATTTCCAAGTAGGCCATCTTGTCCAGCGAACCGTCTTCTCGGACCAAGATCATCTCTTTTCTAATGGTGACCGACACTTCGCCGCTCTGCTCCCCAACACGCTCCAGCGTATCTACCATTCTCATGGGAGGCTGCTGGGGAATAAGGGTGTTTACCGCAAGGGGAAGGGTCGGTTTTGTACCCGGAGTCATCGACTCTTCCTGGGACAACTCATTTTCATCCATACGATTTAGGTGCTCTTTGATAATGTTCCAAACATAATTTTTTAGCGTGTACGGTGACATCTCTTTGTACACGGAATGGTCGATTGTCGGAAGTTTATGAATCTGTATGGTACCCGGGTGCAATACAAAACTTCTGGTTGGAATTTTCTCATTGCCACCAATACAGACTGGAATAATGGGGCATTTCGCAGCAAGGGCAACCCGAAATATCGTGCTGTGAAACGGCCCCATGTTGCGACCACCGGATCGAGTCCCTTCCGGAAAGGTGGCAATACAGACACCGTCTTTCAACAGATCAACGGCCCGCTCTGAGAATGCATCAAAGGAGAGATTGCCGACATCCAAATATCCGGACAGACGCGCTAAAATTCCCAACACCGGGATTTTAAAGGGCCATTTATTGACCACCTGAATAATTTCCCCCGGAAGAAAGGCCAATAGAAAAGCATCTGAGCCGGAACGGTGATTACACACATAGATAGACCCCGGAACTTCGCCCTTCCCAAAATCGCGATAGTGCATCGGGCAGAAAAATATCGACAACAGCCGGTTTGTAATTTTGCCATACCAACTGATCGCACGACGGAAGCGCCTCATTGTTTTACGATGGGATAGAAATGGCCGTTGAACGGTAACGATCAGCGCTAAAAGCGGTATGGTAACTGCCGAAACAATTAGAAAAAGTGCATAAAAGAATATATTTTTAAAAAATAGATTTAATT
>RCND010001678.1_pt1 | contig 12519 bp, 8 predicted proteins | sample 2041351 | NCBI WGS metagenome assembly RCND01 (sample SAMN09708230, study PRJNA481090) | Marine sediment metagenome, whole genome shotgun sequencing project. | biome: marine sediment; feature: ocean; material: sediment; isolation source: Sewage treatment plant 12B marine sediment (STP12B) ...
AACCTCATTTCCCTTTTCGATTTTTAGTATTATTCTACTGCGTCTTGCAAAGCCATCAAATACCTGTGTAGGAATCTGTCTCATGCTAAACATGGGCTCATCTACAGGCAAACCATCTAGTGGAGCTGCAAAAATGCTTCTTATCGTTTCACCAATATTACCTTCCCATAATTGATTATCAACAACGACAGAAATATTATTTAAATTCCCGTTTGATGCTGGTAAGTATATTTGACTATCCTCGTCCTTTTTATCACCACAAGACAATAACACGAAACACAATACTACAGAATATAAAGATCTCATAAGTTTAAATTTTTTATTGTTTTACTACTTAGAAACGATTAGTGTCATTCCTACTTTTATTTTATTCCCACTAATATCGTTCCAATCTTTAATATTTTGAACAGAAACTCCGGAAAACTTTTGAGCAATGGTCCAAAGCGAGTCTCCAGATTTTACTTTATAGGTTTGTTTCCCTGCACTATTTACTGCTTTTTTGGTTGTTTTCGGTGCCACTGAAGCCACATGGTTTCTTGGGTAAATAGTAAGGCGTTGCCCAATTTTTAGATTATTACTTCTTAAGCCATTCCATTGTTTTATTTGACTCACCCTAACACCATATTTTCTAGCAATCCTTCCGAGATAATCACCACTTCGTACCCGATATCTAATTTTAGTATCGTCATTAATAAGTTTTGGTAATGGTTTTTCGCGTTTATTAAATTCGGCAGCAGCATATGCATAGATTTTATCTTCATTTGCTGTAAAAATTCCAACGGCGTCTCTTGGTAGTCTTAGCACATATGTTTTTCCTTTTACTTTAGGGATGATATCTAATCTATAGGATGGATTTAAAAACTGCAATTCTTCAATATTTACACCTGTAGTTTCAGAAATATGATCTAACGAAATCATTTCCTTAACGTGAATAGTGTCGGTTTCAATATGTTGAAATATGGGGCGCTCTGGTTTAAAACCATGTTCTTCTGCATATTCAAAAATATACATGGTTGCTAAAAATGCTGGTACGTATCCTGCCGTTTCTCTTGGTAGATTCTGACGAATATTCCAGTAATTCTTATAACCCCCAGAACGTCTAATCGCTTTATTTACATTTCCTGGTCCAGAATTGTACGCTGCTAATGCCAAATCCCAATCTCCAAATATTTTATAAAGTCGTCCTAAATATTGCGCTGCTGCTGTAGTCGATTTTATAGGATCACTACGTTCGTCGACATAACTACTCACATCTAAATCGTGCTCTTTGCCCGTCGCATACATAAACTGCCACAAACCCGTTGCCCCAACTCTAGAGCGCGCTCTTGGTTTTAAAGCCGATTCTACAATAGCGAGATACTTCATTTCTAAAGGAATGTTGTAATTATCAAACTCTTGCTCAAACATGGGGAAATAAAAGTGACTTAAACCCATAAGGCGCTCTAAAGAACCTCGTCGATGTTTCAAGTATCTCTTAATGACACTTTCTAAAGACGCATTGTATTCGACATTGAAAGGTGTCCTTGCATTAAGGCGTTTTAATCTTGCTTTTAAAGTATCTGTTGAAAGTTCGGGATAATCAACGGGGTCATATTCAAGCTCTGTAACCGACTTATAAATCGTGTCAAAAAGTGAATTGCTATAGAGTTCTTCTAACCATTTCTCATCTAGTTTTGCGGCTTCAGGTAGATCTTTAAGATTTATAATTGCTAATGAATCTACACCTACCGGAATCGCTTTTTGCGCATTAACTAGTTTTCCGTCAATAACAGAATCTTTAGTGAAAATGACTGTATTTTTTTCCTTTACAATACTATCTGTCTTAGCTTGAGAAAACCCGCTAAACACAAATAAACAAAGACAAGCCGATATAAACGTCTTAGATGTCATAGTTCACAAAATTGATTCGTAATAGTCAACGCTATAGAAACGTCAGTTGATCTAAAAATAGTATTTTCTTATGATCTTATTTAGTCTAAAATAGCGGCTATACCAGGTAAGGTTTTACCTTCTAAACTTTCGAGCATGGCACCTCCACCAGTACTTACGTAGCTTACTTTGTCGTCAAAACCAAACTGCTTTACAGCGGCTACAGAGTCACCACCACCTACTAGAGAAAACGCACCATTTTTAGTGGCGTTTGCTATGGAGTTACCGAGTGCAATAGTTCCTTTTGCAAACTTTTCCATTTCAAATACACCTAAAGGTCCGTTCCAAAGAATGGTTTTACATTCGTTTACAACGGTATCAAAAATCTCTAAAGATTTCGGACCAGCATCTAAACCTTGCCATCCATCAGGGATGTGTTTAACATCTATAATTTGTGTATTGGCGTCATTACTAAAAGCATCCGCAGCAATCACATCCACAGGTAAATGAATTTTGACTCCCTTCGCTTCAGCTTGTTTTAAAATATCTAAAGCTAGTTCCATCTTATCATCTTCACAGATAGAATCTCCTATTGATCCTCCTTGAGCTTTTACAAAAGTAAAGGTCATACCTCCACCGATAATTAAATGGTCTACTTTATCTAATATATTTTCTATCACCGTGATTTTAGAAGATACTTTTGCTCCACCAAGTATTGCTAGAACAGGTTTTTCACCATCTTCAAGCACTTTTTTAATGCTCTCAATTTCTTGAGCTAAAAGGCTTCCAAAGCATTTCGCATCCGGAAAAAATTCAGCAACTATTGTTGTAGAAGCATGCGCTCTATGTGCCGTACCAAAGGCATCATTAACATAGATATCACCCAACTTAGATAATTGCTCAGCAAAACCTCTATCTCCTTGTTTTTCTTCCTCATGGAAACGTAAGTTTTCAAGTAACAGAATTTCACCTGGCTGCAAGGCCTTAGCCATATCTTCAGCTTCAGGACCAACACAATCGCTAGCAAACTTAACTTCAACTCCTAATACATCTTCAATTTTTGGGATGATATGCTTCAAAGAAAACGCGTCTTGAACTCCTTTCGGACGGCCTAAATGTGACATAAGCACACAGCTACCACCATCTTCTAAAATTTTAATAATTGTTGGTTTTGCAGATACAATCCTTGTCGCATCTGTTACTTCGAAATTATCATTTAATGGTACATTAAAATCTACACGAATTAATGCTTTTTTATTTTGAAAGTGGAAATCGTTTAAAGTCTTCATTTTTTAAATTTTGAAAGACAAATATAAAGATTAGAAACATAAATTTTTTATATAGTTTTGCTTTATACAGAATAGTATTTGAATTTACTTAATAAATTCACTTCGTTCTATAATTAACTATCAAAATCTGTCGGTATGATACCTCGAAAAAGGGATGTCAATTAACAAAAGAAATGGGATCATGTTATTTTCTGAAGTTTTAGGTCAAAAACATATAAAAAATCACCTTACAACAAGCGTTGATAAAGGCAGAATTGCACATGCACAATTATTTGTTGGTCAAGAGGGTTCGGGTACACTACCAATGGCTTTAGCCTATGCGCAATATATTTTGTGTGGTAATACAAACAATGAAAATACAGGTGGAAATGATTCTTGTAACCTTAAGTTTAAGAATTTTTCGCATCCAGATTTACACTTTGCATTTCCTGTAACAACAAGTGATAAGGTAAAAAGTAAACCTATTTCTAATTATTATCTCGAAGAATGGCGACAATTACTTCGTGAACAACCCTACGGCAATCTGTTTGATTGGTATAAACTTCTTGGAGTTGACAACAAGCAAGGGCAAATTGGTGTTGATGAGGCGCTAAATATTGTAAAATCTTTATCCCTTAAATCCTATGAAGGCGGCTATAAAGTGATGATTATTTGGATGGCTGAAAAAATGAATACTCCAGCTGCTAACAAGCTTTTAAAATTAATTGAAGAGCCTCCAGAAAAAACCATTTTTATTCTTATTGCAGAAGACGAAGAACAAATTATAAATACGATTAAATCTAGGTGCCAGGTTTTACATTTTCCACCTTTGGCAGAAGATGCTATTGCCGAAGCTTTGGTAAACAACTATCATATTCAAACTTCTGTTGCCACAAAAATTGCACATCAATCTGATGGGAATTATAACAAAGCTTGCGACTTAATCTATCAAGACAGTGAAGACATTCAGTTTGAGAAGTGGTTTGTGATCTGGATTCGCTCTGCTTTTAAGGCAAGAGGCAATAAAAGTGCTATCCACGATTTAATTTCTTGGTCTGAAGAAATTGCGAAGACAGGACGAGAAACGCAAAAGAAATTTCTTAAATTCTGTTTAAACTATTTTCGACAAGCACTACTCATGAATTACAACGCAAATGAGCTTGTCTATTTAGAGCCAAAATCTGAAAGTTTTAAACTCGAAAAGTTTGCTCCATTTGTGCACGATTCTAATATTTTAGAAATTTCTGATGAATTGCAAGATGCTATTTATCATATAGAGCGCAATGGTAATTCTAAGATTATTTTAACAGATTTATCTATTAAACTTACGCGTTTATTACATAAAAAAAGCCAAGCATAAGCTCGGCTTCAAGAATGTTATTTTTAAGAGTTTACTCTTCTTTCTTTGCGTCTTTATTCAAAGCTTCTATAACTGTCTCGGTAATATCTGATGCTTCAGTACCATATAAAACACTCCCAGCATCATTGGATCCTAATATAAATGTATAACCATTCGTCTTTCCGTAATCTTTAACAAATGCCTTAACTTGTTTTACAAGTGTATCTATTTGCATTTGCCCTTCACCTTGTAATACTTTTTCTTCATTGCCTAATTGGTAATCTTGCATTTGCTTTTTCTGCACTAACCCATTGTATTCTTCTTCAGCTTTTGCTTGATCCATATTGGCCGCTCGTGTTTGGAACAATTGTGCTTCCATTTGAATTGCTTGATTAAGACTATCGGATTTTTTATTAAAAGCATCGATCTTAATTTTAAACAGAGCTTCAAAATCAATTTTCTTATTAAATTCATTAACCACTTTCGTATTATCTACAAATGCAATTTTCTGTTGTTGTTGACAAGATGCAAAAGCAACTAAAACAACTAAGGCTACAATTATTCTTTTCATGACTATTTTCTTATTTTATTTTTGCAAATGTATAAAAGTTCAGTAATGATTTGCTTAATTTTTTTTACTATTGATAATTTCTATTAATAAAGGGCTTTGGTATTTTAAAAATCTATAGAAAATGAGGGTGAATTAAGCGTTCTAAGTGTATTTCTTTTTTTCTCTTGGTACATGTTTACTTGATGATACTATACTAAAACAGCACCTTTTATATTAAGTATTCTCGCTTTTAATGATATAAATATGCGATGAATATTCTTTTGAAGATCTTGCTTTGATATTAGAACGTAGTCCAACCCAAAATGCAGTGAACGGATTCATTTTTCTAGATTTATATTTTTCTGATAGTAAGCTCACATAATAAGCATCAAAAATCATGGGTAAGATTTTTTCCAACTTTAGATTTTCATTTTCAAATAACTTTGTAATCGACTGTTTTGAAAAATGCCAAAGGTGTCTTGGTGCATCGTAAGCCGCCCAAAAGTTTTTGTAATGCACAGCGTCGTAACTCTTAAAATTTGGTACCGCAATTACCAAGGTGCCATTTGGTTTTAAAAGCGACTTAAATAATGCAATATGCATTTCTAAATTTGGTAAATGTTCTAAAACATGCCAAAGCGTAATCACATCAAAACTGTTTGGTTTAAGTTTTTCTAATTGCTCTATTCCAAAAACAGCATTATTTGTTTTTGAATTTGCAATTTGCCTAGCTTGTTCGTCAGGTTCAATGCCAGTAATTATCCAATTGTCTTTTAAAACAGTTTCTAAAAAATCGCCAGTACCACAGCCAATATCTAAGATGTTTTTAGACTCTGAATCGAAAGAGTTAATCAATTTTAGTTTTCGCTTTAATGCGATTTTACGAACGGAATGATAAAAGAATTCTAATAGATTTCGTTTTGTGTCTGTATGCGAAATGTAATCTTCACTTTTGTAATAACTTGATAGTTTTTCTGCTTCTGGTTGCGGAAAAGTTTCTAGCATATCCAATTCTTTATTGTATAATAATTGGAAGTCCTCTCCTGAAACAGAATGGTCTTTTACGGTTAGATATGTTTGTTTGTTGCCTTGCATTTATGAGATTCCTGTATTCGCAGGAATGAATTGTTTCACGTGGAACATTTTAATTAACGACCTAGATAAACCAATAAAACAGAAATATCGTTAGGGGAAACCCCACTAATTCGAGAAGCCTGAGAAATAGTTACAGGTTGGATTTTTGTTAATTTCTGTCTCGCCTCTATACTCATAGATTTTAATTTTGAATAATCAAAACCAGATGGTATTTTTAAGTTTTCTAGTCTATTTAATTTATCAGCATTGTTCCTTTCCTTCTCTATATAGCCAGCGTATTTTACTTGTATTTCGGTTTGTTCAATAACCTCAGAATCCAATTTATTAGATTGAATATAGTTTTCTACGGCTTCAAACTTCCTTACATCATCTATAGTAATATTAGGTCTCGCAAACAACTTAAACATCTTGTCTTGCTGTTTAACAAGGGCAGAATTTTTAGATTCTAAAACCGGATTTGCTTCTTTCGGTTTTACACTTGTATCTTTAAAAAATTGAACAAACGCATCAGATTTAGTTTCCTTTTCCTGCATTCGTATTAACCGTTTTTTAGAAGCCAAACCTATTTCGTGACCTTTAGGTGTTAATCTAAAATCAGCGTTATCTTGTCTAAGTAATGTTCTATATTCTGCTCTAGAAGTAAACATTCGATAAGGCTCATCAGTTCCTTTTGTAATTAAATCGTCAATTAAAACTCCAATATAAGCCTCATCACGTTGTAGTGTGAAAATATCTTTTTCTTGAACTTTTAAACTTGCGTTTATACCCGCCATCAATCCTTGAGAGGCCGCTTCCTCGTAACCTGTAGTTCCATTTATTTGTCCAGCAAAATATAATCCGTCAACCAATTTTGTTTCAAGGGTGTGTTTTAATTGTGTTGGCGGGAAATAATCATACTCAATTGCATAACCAGGTCTAAAGAACTTTACATTTTCAAATCCAACGACTGAACGTAAAGCCTTAAACTGAACGTCCTCTGGTAAAGAGGTTGAGAATCCATTTACATAAACCTCGCATGTGTTCCAACCTTCCGGTTCAACAAATAATTGATGTCTATCCTTATCTGCAAAACGATTTATCTTATCCTCAATTGAAGGACAATACCGTGGCCCCACACTTTGAATTCTACCATTAAACATTGGCGAGCGATCAAAACCTTCCCGAAGTAAATCGTGTACCTCTTCGCTAGTATGTGTTAAATGACAAGACCTTTGCTCTTGCAAGGGCTTTGTTGTGTCTAAATAAGAAAATTTTTCAGGAACTTTATCACCCGGTTGTTCAGCCATTTTAGAATAATCCAATGACCTACCATCAACTCTTGGTGGTGTTCCTGTTTTCATTCTGCCAGATTCGAACCCAAGATTCACCAGTTGTTCCGTAATTCCTGTCGCTGCTCTTTCACCTGCTCTCCCACCACCAAAATTCTTATCACCAATATGAATCAATCCGTTAAGAAAAGTTCCGTTCGTTAAGACAACTGTTTTTGCTTTTACTTCAATACCAAGCGATGTTTTTACACCAACCACTTTATGTTTCTCAACAATTAAACTCGAAACCATTTCTTGATAGAAATCAAGATTTGGTGTTCCTTCTAATAACAATCTCCAGTCTTCAGCAAAACGCATTCGATCACTCTGCACTCTGGGACTCCACATTGCCGGTCCCTTAGATTTGTTCAGCATCTTAAACTGAATGGCCGACGTATCAGATACAATTCCGCTATAACCGCCTAGTGCATCAATCTCTCTTACTATTTGACCCTTAGCAATTCCGCCCATAGCAGGATTACAAGACATCTGTGCAATGTTCTGAAGATTCATAGTAATCAATAATGTCTTACTTCCCATATTGGCAGCTGCAGCTGCAGCCTCACTACCTGCGTGGCCAGCTCCTACAACAATAACATCATAAACCTCGTTAAACATAATCAATCTTCTTTTTGTTCCACGTGGAACAATTATAATATTTAAAATTCAGCCTGCAAATATACGGCGATTTGTTAATTATTAATTGCGCTTGAATAGATAATAATCCTCCTTTAAGCGCATTTGTTTTAGGTCTTCCTTAGACTTGTCTTTATATCCACAATAATGTAGAATACCGTGGATCATAACTCTAGACATTTCATCTTTTAAAGACGCTCCAAAATCCATTGCATTTTCTTTAACTCTATCCACGGAAATATAAATATCTCCATGTAGTTCTTTTCCCACCGAGTAATCAAAACTTATAATATCCGTTAAAGTGTCATGATCTAAAAAATCTAAGTTGATTTTATGTAAATAATCGTCAGAACAGAAGATATAATTAATCTCTCCTTCTTTACAGTTCTCCTCCAAAATCGTTCTAGTAATCCAATCCGATAATTGTTTACTCTCTTCTAATTTAAAGTCTGTTTCGTAATTAAAACTAATCATTGGTGCTTTTAAAATACTCTTGAATCTTTTTCTTAAAATGATTCTGCAAAGGTAGTGCTTGACGATTCAATATTTCTGTAGTATTAAAATATTGTTTTGCCGTTGGTATTTGACTAGGATTAGTTTGATTAAATTGTTCTTTATTTGTTTCAGATTTTCGTTTCGAATCTTGTCCCTGCATAAAAGTTGCATTCTCTAATTTTAAAAGTTGATGCTGCAAATCCATCATTTTTTGAAGCGTTTGATTTGTAAAACCAGAATTTAACAAATCAAGTTCTATGTCTTCCATCTGCCTGATTAATTGTCCTGCAGATTCTATCTTACCCTCCTTAGCTAATCTATCTTCTAGAGCCAATCGTAATTGCTGTTGTTGCTGGTATATTTTAAACAACTCACCATTCTGTTCTTCACTTCCACCTTCTCCGTAGCCATCATTTTTTTCACCTTCGCCATCAGAACCTTCTCCACCATTTTTTCCATCCTTTCCGCCTTTACCATCTTTTCCATTTTTACCCTGCTTCCCACTTTGACTGCCTTCACCTTTCTGATTTCCATTTTCTCCACTCTGTCCTCCTTCACCTCCTTTTCCTTGCTGCTTTCCATTTTTACCATTCTCACCACTTTCTCCGCTCTCACCTTCTTTACCCGACTTTCCTTTTTCGCCAGGTTTCTCTCCCTCTCCATCTTCTCCGTCTTTACCTTCTTCACCTGGTTTTTCACCTTCACCTTCCTTGCTTTCTTCTCCTTTTTTACCTTGTTCGCTTTTCTTAACTCCTTCTTCCATTTCCTTATTGAGCTCTTCTTGACTCATAATAATGTCAGGTAATTGTTGACCTCCTCCTCCACCTGAACCAGGGGATGGATTCATAGACATTTCCATATTATCTAGTACGTCACTTAAGAAACTTGCCAATTCATTACTTGCTGTAATAGCATATTGCTGTGATGACACTCCTTGATATACTCTGTTCTCCGTAAATTGACCAAGGGCCTTGTCAATATTAAAATAGACGTCTGTGATTTGTGAATTCACCCTTTCAGAAAGTTTCGGTTGTCTTAGAGATAAAGAGAATAAGCTATCGTCTATATGCTCAAAGTGTTCTCTTAGGTTACTTTGTTCTATAATGTACTTTCCATATTTATTATTATTGATATCAACGGTGCTAAACGTATTCATAAGTGACTCTTGATCAAAAGAATACAGTAATAAATTCTCTAAAATTTGTCGAAGGGTATCAATATCTTCAGACATTTGGTCACCACCACCACCGCCTCCTCCAGACATCATTTTCTTCATCATCTCACTTATCTCCTTCATCTTCTTAGCCGCTTTCTTTTGCTTTTGCTTAGCTTTTTGTTGTTGTTCCTGAGCCTCCTTTGGTTTTTCCTCCCCTTCACTCTGTTCTTTCTTTTCTAGCGCTTCTTTAGCTTCTTTTTGATCAAACTTTACGCCATCCTCCAAGGGCTCATCTCTTGGAATATCCATTGGTTTTTGAAGACGTCTATCTTCACGCATTAAATCATCTAAATCTTTTTGAAGCTTATCAAATTCTTTGTTTAATTCTGCTTGAACTTCTTTGGTGTTTTCTTTATCTTTTTTAGATAAATTTTCTTGTTCCTCAGATAAGTCCTCGAGTTGTTTTGAAATCTTCTCTGCTTTCTTCATTACATAAAAACGCTTGGTTAATTCCAAGAGCTGTTTCATGCTTCGCTTCTTGTTCTTATTTTGCTTAGCCAGTTCTTCTAGTTTTTTTGCAAACTCTTCTTTATTTATTTTATCATTTAACTTCTCAAGTTCTTCAAGTAGTTTTTCATCCTTTTTAAGTTGTTCTTCGTTTTCCTTTAACCGCTCTATTAAATCTTCCTTAAATGGATCTTCCTCCTTCTTCTCATTTTGAAATTCTTCAATATTGTCCTGAAGCTTTTTGTTGAAATTTTTCATCAACTGTTCTTGGTTCTTCTGACGTTTAAGAAAATCCTCAAACTTTTTCCTATCATTAAAGTTTAAACTTTCTTTTTCTTTTTGAGTTTTAGATAATTCCTCCAGTTTCTTGTCTTGTTCCTGCAGCTTATCAAACGTTTTGCTTATATCCTTTATGGTTTCGTTTTGCTCATTAAGCTGCTTCTGCTCTTCTTCCTCTTTTGTTAATTTTCGGTAACTAAACTCGCTACTCTTAGTGCGCTTATAATTATGAAGCGCATCATTATCAAAAACTTCAAAGTACAATTGATAACTTACTCCTTCATCTAGATTCAACTGATTGGGAAATGCGGTTACAAACTCACTGAAATTAGATTTTGAAATATTTATAGGTTCAACCACCTTTTTAGTTTCGTCTTCCGAAGGGTAATACACTAACTGAAGCTTACTTAATCCATAATCATCACTCGCTTGTCCATAGAAATAGAGACTTTGTTGATCTATAGAATCTTTCTGTACTTTAATACTTAATTCTGGATAAACATCTCTTACTACATTTATGTTGTAAGCCAAATTTTCGTAATCTTTCAAACTTTTATTACTAGTTGTAATACTATAATTATAGTTTTTATACAGACGTTTTGTGGCTTCAAATTGTCCAATTTTGTCACTATTGAAAGTTAAAGTATCATTAGCATAAATATTGACATTGGTAGTAGACTTCGTTTTTACGCGCCAAGTCACATTTGAGCCTTCGGGTATTACAGCAGATCCTGTGCCTTTTAAAACTTCATCTTGCTTTTTGGTGTGTGCTGGATAATCTAAAACCATTTCAAAATTTACCAAATTCGGAGTGTTAACCACTTCTAAAGTGTAAGACTTGGACACTACATCATTTGCGGATAAGGTAAACTCAACAGCCTCCTTTGGAAGACTAAACACATATTGAAATTCTCCAGGAGCAAACTGTTGTAAAAAATAAGATTGTCCATTAAACTTAATTTCTGCATTTTCTGGAATCACATCACCAGCGGTAGATACTTTTAGTTTAAAGTCTTTATTTTCTATAGCTTGCATTGATTCGTTGATTACAAAAAATTGAAATGGTGCAGGGGGCTCGTAAGCCGTTTGATAATTTACCACACGTTCATAACTATCGCTAAACCAATTTATTTTTCCTGTTAAAAAAGACAATAACAGAATAACAATAGGAATTGCTGCATATTTAAGATACTTAGTGTTAGACTTAAAGTTTATGGCTGATTTAAATGGAATAGGTTGTAATTCTTGTGATTTCTGCTCAATACTTGCAATCAACAAATCGGATTGATGTGAATTTTGATTTAGTTGAAGAACATTCAGTAGCTTATCGTTAACCTCCGGAAAGTGATTTCCGATTAGTTTAGAGGCTGTTTCAAAGTTAATTCCCTTTCTTAAGTTGAATAGATGTAATAACGGAATTGCTATAAACTTAACAAACAGACCCACTTCAACACCAATGAAAGTCCAAAATAGAATAGTTCTAGCAGTTGGGTTTAACCACAGCATATATTCTACAAACAAGGTGACCATAAAATACAGCAAACCAATAGCGAAAAATAAAATCGCTCCTTTAAGTAATTCATTGGTGTAATACCGTTTTATAAACTGCTCTAACTTATTCTTTATGGTTTCAAAATTACTCATATACTATTCTAACTGACTAATCTACAATTTTATTTTAATAGCTATTTCGTTAAATTTGGTAAGATTCTGTTAATTTAGAGATTTTAACTGTTAAATCGGATGAATTTAGATGAAAGACCTTAAATACTTGGCGGCATTCTCAATTCCGGTAATGGCTTTTTTAGGATTAATCTTAAAAAGCTATTGGGTTTGGGCAACACCTATTTTTGCATTTATTTGTATTCCTATTTTGGAACTGCTTTTTCCAGTAGATACTGAAAATTTAAAGCCAGATGACGTAGAAAGTAAATTAAAGCGAAAGCTGTTTGATTGGTTACTTTATTTGAATTTACCCGTTGTTTTTGGTCTTGTTGTTTATGCACTAATTATAGTTT
>RCND010001679.1_pt1 | contig 12518 bp, 8 predicted proteins | sample 2041351 | NCBI WGS metagenome assembly RCND01 (sample SAMN09708230, study PRJNA481090) | Marine sediment metagenome, whole genome shotgun sequencing project. | biome: marine sediment; feature: ocean; material: sediment; isolation source: Sewage treatment plant 12B marine sediment (STP12B) ...
CAGTCGTATTTATTCAATCCTGAGCCCCAACCGCTTTTTTGAACGTATTGCATCACGCCGGCAACATCACCATCAAAACTCATTTTTAGATAGGGTTGGGCAGTGTTAGAGATAACTGTGGCTACCATCAGGTTTGGCTGGACCGTTTCGGGATCCACCCCATTCGGGTTCACATTCAGTTCGGTAAGATCATCACAGGAGACAAACGTTACCACTGCTAGAACCAGAAATACTCTATTTAATATTTTCAGTAATTTCATGATTGTTAAGTTTTTCCTGTTAGAAACTAATATTTAACTTGATACCAACCGGGATCGTCCAGGGAGATACATTAAATCTCTCGATACCCTGCTTAAACTGTATACCGCTGGCTTGTGTGCCACTTTCTGGCTGAAATGCCATTTCAGGATCGATATTGATACCGGCTTTGGTCCAGAGAATAATGTTCCGGCTATAAATAGAAACCGTAAGATTCTGGATTCCCTTTATGGGGGGAAGCTGATAAGCAACGGATATCTCCCTGAGCTTAATGAAATCAGCATCAAATGTAGCGTTACGAGTGTAGCTCCAACCATAGTAGTCCTGGTACCTGATCAAAGGGGTGCCTGCTCCACCAAGATTTTCACGTGTCATAACGAAGTTTCCATCGTCATCATAGTACCCTTCCACACCCGGCATAAAGACGCCATCGTTTAATGTAATTCCATCTTCAGTAAATTCAGCACCACCATACTCATCTGTTGGTCCACCAACAATTACAAAGAACTCACCGTCGGGTGACAAATATTCGTCGGCGTGTTCTTTAAGATAGGCGGGGATATCGCCCACATTGCTTAGATCCAGACATTTGTCCAGCCATCTCCGCGTATGCAGGTCAGATTCTCCATAACGGAATGTTTGAGAAACAAACTGTCCGCCTACTCTCCAGTCCAGACTGGCACTGATGGTCCAGTTCTTATAGCTCACTCCTGTTTGAACACCAATCATGAAATCAGGATTGAAGTTTCCAATCACAGGGGCCACCCTGTTTCCATCTTCATCCTGAAGGGTTCTGTCGCTATCTTCCCATCCTTCGTCATCTATGATGGGCCATCCGTTGTAAGGTGAATTTGGATCATCGACACGAACCAGTGCACGGTCAATAATCTGTCCAATTTCATCGCCTACCCAGGAGTATGCTCCACCTTTAGCATCGCCCCATAGTTTGATATAATCGAATCCTTCTGAAAGTTCCTCGATGGTTGTTCTGTTTCTGGAAAATACAAGGTTTACATCCCAGTTCAGGTCATTGGTCCTGACAGGCACACCTCCAACAGAAAATTCAATACCCTTACTGGCAAGTAGTCCAGCATTAATCTGCTTGGATGTATAACCAGATGAGGGTGGAAGTCCTATACCAAGAATCTGGTTCTCGTTTTTAGACTCGTAGTAAGTGAAGTCAGCTCTCAGACGGTTCTGAAAGAAAGCAAGATCAGTACCAATTTCCCAGGAGGTTTGTATCTCCGGCTTAAGATCGGGAAGCAGCAAGGTACTTGAAGTGGCCAGGCGTGTCTGGTTACCCCATGCACCACCATTGACCATGGTTTGTGTTAATCTGTAAGGATCGGTATCATTACCTACCATTGCCCAGCCTCCTCTAAGTTTTACAAGAGAAACATGTTGGCCCATTTCGAACATATTGTTCAGCAGCAAACTTAAGGATGCGGAGGGGTAGAAATAAGAACGATTTTCTTCCGGAAGCGTGCTGGACCAGTCATTTCTTGCTGTAAGATCCAGGTAAACGGCATCTTTGTATCCAATGGAGGCTAAACCGTAGAGACTGTAGATCCCCTTCTGACTGTAACCTGAATAGTAGCTTAAGTTATCGGGAGCAACATTGGAAATAGAATAAATGTTTGGTATGATCAAACCAGTACCCCTCTTTTTTGATTGTGCTGTTAGGTTTGATGCATTCTGGTACATATAGTTTCCACCAGCAGAAGCTGACACGCTAAAATCACCTGCATTTTTGTTATAGCTCAATAGGAAGGAAGTATTCTGCTCTCTTCTGAACAGGTTTGCAATACCATAAAAACCATTGGGCTCCTTGGAATAACTGGGCGCTATTTTTGTTTCGCGCTCTTCGTTGTATTGGTCCAGTGTATAACGACCCATCAATGACAGTCCGGGAACAATTTCCCATTCAATCTGGGCATTGCCATAAATCCTGCTTCTGGAGAAGGGATTGTTTACCTCATTGGCTATGAAGTAGGGATTATTCATCATATCATCCACTCCATAGGTCCCATCGGGGTTCACCGCAAGATTATAAGGACCATTCTGTTGAATTCCTTCCTGTCCCTCTACCCAGTAATCTTGCATATCAAGAACATCCAGGTGGGGGTTCAACTCATAAAGTGCCTGCATGGGGTTAGCTCCACGGTTACCGGCAGGACGGTTGTCTGCGCCGGAATTGGCATAGTTGATGCTTGTACTCACAGTCAGGTTATCAAGAAGCTTGATCGAAGAGTTTAAGCTTAGAGAGTTTCTGTGCAAGTCACTGTTGGGAATAACTCCTGAGCTTATCATGTTATTATAGGACAACCTGTAGTTCATTTTGTCCTTTGCATCGGTAATTGATACCCCGTTTGTGCTTGTGAATCCTGTTTTAAAGAAATTCTTCCAGTTGTCAGGATGAGACTCCAGTGCTCTTGCTGTAAGATTGCCACTTGCATCAAAGAAGGGCCACTGATAGGCCATCATGCCTTTGTCCAGTTCAGGACCTACCCAGTAGGAATCTCCTGCAGGAACTGAATAATAATCCAGACCATTATTTGGTCTGTTATCCTGGGTGTAAGGCCTCCTGCCATTGGCAAAAAGGTTATGCTTGTCCAGATACTTGTAGGGATTTTCAATCACTGTATTTGATGTTATTGTGACACCTATTCCCTTACCTTCTTTACCTGATTTTGTGGTGATAAGTACCACACCGTTACCGGCTCTCGAACCATAAAGTGCTGCGGCACTTGGTCCTTTAAGAACGGATATACTTTCAATATCTTCCGGATTAAGGTCAGAGATTGCATTTCCATAGTCAACTTTTGTATCCCGGGCCATCTCTGACACATTGTTCAGGGTATTGACCATGGGAATACCATCAATAACAAACAGAGGCTGATTATCACTTGTTAGAGATGATGCACCGCGGATAACCATGCTTACAGAAGAACCTGCACCACCGGTAGAGTTAATAGCAACACCGGAAACCCTTCCAGCAAGTGAGTTCAGGACATTTTCCTGGGCTACTTCCTGAATGGCTTCCCCTGAGACTTCACCCACAGAATATCCAAGTGATTTCTTTTCCCTGGAGATACCCAGGGCGGTAACGACTACATCTTCCAGAGCGATGGCTGAAGTCGCCATAGTAACATTGATTATAGTCTGGTTGCCAACGGTTACTTGCGTGGTTTCCATTCCAATAAAAGAGAAGCTTAGAACTGCGTTCTCACCGGGAACGTCAATGCTAAAGTGACCGTTTTGATCTGATACGGTACCCCCTGAGGTACCTACGACCACTACAGTCACGGCCAGCAGTGGTTCTCCGGATTCATCGGAGACCACTCCAGTCACAGTTCTTTGAGCCAAAGCGCTACTAACGAACATGGCAAAAAGAAACAATAAGGTCAGAATCTTTTTCATAGTTTAGGGTTTGGTTAATATATCATGGGTTATCAGAACTCCTAAGTTATATTTGAGAAAAGAGATTTACCTGTTTACAAATTTCCGGTATGAGGGAGCAAAGCGCTACATGTATTTTACTAAATACATATAGATTTTTAACCTATGTAAAAGCCAAGAAGATTAGAGTAGTGACCAGAGGGTTAAGATTCTTTCGAAAGAGGTTAATAATCCGTTTATAGTAACCTCATTTCTTTTGCGTAAAAAGTAAGTTATGGCTATTTCACCAGAATTCAAAAAAAGTTGAATTAATATGGACTCAGGTGCAAGTGCCGAATATTCTAAGCAAGGCTTACAACTTCCTTTCTTTCAGATGAAAGGTAGGCTGCATCCACAATATTAAGGACCACCTGTCCTTCTTTGAATCCGGGCGAGGGCTGACTCCGGGTCCTGATGCAATTGACGAAGTGTTCCATTTGCCCCGTATAGATCAACTGGTCGCAATGTTCGGTTTTTGCCGGCAGGGGAGCAATAAACTCTTCCGTACTTTCTTCACCCTTATATTTCAGAAATGTGGGAAAAACACTTGCATATCCCTCTGTCCCAAAAAGACGCGTAGCAGCTTCGGGTCCATCCATATGGGGATGCCACCAGCCACTTTCAATTATGGAGGTGGCGCCATTGTCCCAGCCAATGATGATAATTCCGGAATCGTCCACATCATAATCGCCATAGTGGGTTCCAATTTGAGCATACACCGTAAGAGGAATCGGGTCATCAAGAAGATATCGAACAGTGTCAATCGCATGCACACCCATATCAGCCAGGGCTCCGCCACCGGCCAGCTCTTTTTGGGTAAACCAGCCGGATGGTCCCCAGTTCTCATGGATGCCGAAGCCCTTGGTTTTAATAATATCCCCCAGTTTACCCGAGCTTACTATCTTTTTTATGTGATTAACCTCTGTATCGAAGCGCCACATGTGCCCAACCATCACCAGTTGTTTAGTTTCGCCGGATACTTTAATAAGCTCCTTACCCTCAGCTGAATTCATGGCCATTGGTTTCTCCAGGAATACGTCTTTCCCGTTTTTTAAAAATTCAAGGGCATAGGGTGCATGATATTTATTGGGGACTCCCAGGATAACAGCTTCAATATCATCCCTTTGAACGATGTTCATGGCATCGGTATCCACTTCTTTGATATTATAGCTGGCAGCGAACTTCTTTGCTGCTTCAATGCTGATATCAACAGCCATGACAAGATCAACATGGGGCAGCGCCTGTAAGCCCCGGGCATGATAATCTGCTATATAGCCGCATCCGATTATAGCAATTCTTGTTTTTTTCATATTTTCCTGGGACTTAGAGAAGCTCATCGGCATGTTCATAGATCTTAAGGATGGCGTCAGCGATCCCATCCATATCCGCTTTACTTCCCATTAAAACTTTGTGATGAAAACAGACCGACTCTTCCTGGTAGATCTTGCTACAAACAGGTAAATCAAACCTGGCCGGATCAAGCTCTATCCAGTATTGCTCTCCCAGATTATGCCTGGAAGGTTTTGTGAGGGGTACGTACAGAGAGCAGTCGTTTAAAGGCTCATAGCTGGCATCAACTCCAATTCCAAGTTCGCTTTCCAGGGCTTTCCTGAATTTTTCCACTGCCAGGCCTTTAAACTCATCCTTATGATAGCGAAATGCAAAATTAAAGTAAGCCTCCTTAGTCTCCCTTTTATCGCGTCTCAGAGCACTGACTCCCGGTAAGTCATTCAGGAGAGAGTTCATATAAATCCCATTTTCGTCACGTCGGCGATTCTGCTCAGGCAGTCTCTTTAAACCTTCCACCAGGATGGCTGCCTGAAACTCAGTAATGCGGTAATTGCCCGATTGAATAAAATTGCCATCGTCGCCATACACACCTGCTCCTTTGTCGGTGTCTGCATACTCATCACCTTCGGGTCTTCTTCCACAATTTCTCAAAGCATCAAGCTTCTCTGCAAGATCTGGATTATTGGTGGTTAAGGCTCCACCTTCCCCAGCCGTCAGGTGTTTGGACAATTGAAAACTAAAGCTTCCGATATGGCCGATACTTCCGGCTTTTTTCCCATTCCACTCACCCCCGTGCTTGTGGGCACAGTCCTCAAGAACATAGAGATTATGTTTTTTAGCGATATCCATAATGGCATCCATATCCGCAAAACAACCATAGAGATGCACGGGAACAATGGCTTTCGTTTTGGAAGTAATCGCTTTTTCAATCTCCGCGGGATCAATGCACCAGGTATCTTCACAAACATCCACCAGTACAGGCACGGCATTTACATCAATTATTGTAGCAGCGGTAGCCTGCCATGTTAGTCCGGGTAGAATTACTTCATCACCAAAGCCAATGCCCAGTGCCTCCAGTGCAAGCTGAAGGGTTACCGTACCATTGACGGCAGAAATAGCATAACTGGTGCCTGTAAATGCAGCAAACTCTTTATTAAACTCAAGCTCTTTGGGACCATTGTATGACCAAATGCCGCTATTCAATACTTCCAGGAGGGCTTTTTCTTCTTTCTGATCCCAGACAGGCCATGTAGGCCAGGGATTGGTATTTACGTCCCTAAGCGGGCTTCCACCATTAACAGCTAATTTTTTCATCTTTACTTGTTTTCATTTTGCTTGAAATTCCATCCGCTTACTCTTACTACAGGAGGATCACCGTCCCTGTCACTTTTTGCGAATGATGCCTCAATTTTTCTTGTTTCACCCGGCAGCAGGCTTATATAATTATCATCCCAGAGAATTGGCAGTATACTTTCTCCACTCTTCTCTCCTGAAATATTCAGCTCGAGAAAGAAGGCAATGTTTGAGCCGGTATTTTCCATGCTAAGGCATATTTTTTGCCTGGCGCCGGAACTTTCAAACTTGTGATCAATCTTTAGCTTTGCTTCCGGCATGGTATGTAAGAGGGTGTGATCGGCATAAACTTTAGAAGGCGTGTAAAATGCCCAATCCTCAAATTCAGCTTCATAATCCAGCTCATCTTTTTGAGTTGACAACCAGTAGAAATTGCTACCCACCTCAATACCCGCATCATTTATCAATCTCAAATCCAGGAAATAGCTCTTTGAGAGTTCCAGAGAATCCGGAAGTTTATATATATCAGAAGCAGACTCAGCCGGAACATTTATTTCTACAGTTTCCCTGAGGAGCTCTGATGAGGTAATATCAAAGGTCCTGATAAGTGCCCTGTGATTGCTTACAGGGTGCAGGTGGTCATTGACCACTGCAATGGAGTGTAGCCCGTAATTATATAGAAGATGCAGGGGTTCGCAGGCTTTTTTTGTGCCATAGAAAGCTCCGTTTGGCATTAAATAGCTATCGTACAATTGCCAGTACATACTGGGAAGTGCCGAATTGAGCATCCACTGAATCACACCGGTGGCTATGGTTTTATTGGTCTGAAAGGCCTCAAACATGGGTCGCATCAATTCGTAATTCAGCAATTGCGCCTTGAATGCAAAATCGCTTACATCTTTCGCCTTGCCATAGCGCTTTTCTATGGCTTCCTGAAAGCGGTTGAGTGTACGAAATTCATTTAAACCGCAGTGAAGCTCCCAGCTGGGGTCAATGGGCCAGAGATGATCTGCAGCAATCATCTTTTTTATACTCTCCAGGGGAGGGACATTTGCACCCGGACCAGTCTCGGTATTAAATCCATAGGCACCTCCGAGCTTCTTATCTGTGTACCAGTATACCGGGGGTGTATAGTCATAAGGCCCCAGCATCTTTACCCGGGAAGAGCCACTGATTTCACTGATCACTTCCTCATCTGTGATGATGGCTTGTTCACTTCCCACCCCTCCGGTTGAGTTCAGGTAGGGACGCGTTGTATCATAGCTCCTAAATGATTCGATATACCTCTTTTCCAACTCAGGGTGGGGAACTTTGTCGCTGCCCACAGTCCATACAAAAATGGCCGGGTGATTCCGCAACCACAGGAGCTGGTCTTCCCAGGATTGGGCAATCAGGTCGATTTCGTGGGCTTCAATCACTCCGCCATATTTAGAATCAACCGCTTTCCCAAGGTAGTCCTCATGTTCCCAATGGCAACTCCAGCCCACCATCATTAGTATGCCATACTGGTCACAGAGCTCGTATAGTTTTTGATCTTTTCCCCAGAAACCTTCCAGACGGATACAGTTCAGATTCATATGTTTAACGTAGGCAATCTGCTTCTCCAGTGATTCATGTGTATCCTGAAGAAACAAATCATCGGTCCAGCCTGCACCTTTGATCAGTACTTTCTTCCCGTTAATTTTGAATCCCCGGTGTCCTCCCTCGTTTATATAATCATCCACATCCCGGATACCAAAGCTGAGCTCCTGTTGATCAGACAGCTCATCATTGATTTTTGCAGACAAGACCAGGCTGTGCATGGTGGGATTGCCAAGCTGGTAGGGCCACCACAGTTCAGGATCCTTTATTTGCAGAGAGGGAAACTCCTTGGGGCTGAATACTATCTTTTTTCGTTCTCCGGAATCCAGGCTAAAGGCTTTACTTAATGAATTCTGCACGGGGCAGGCCTCAAGGATGCCGCTAAGGCTTTGATTGCTATGATTTACTAAGTCTGCGGTGATAGTTAAAGCAGCTTCTTTCAGGCTGCTCAAATCCACTAAGGTTTCCACAAATGGATTTTCGATGGAGACTGCCCCCTTGATATGCAGCCTGACCTCCCTGAATATGCCCATATTCTGATCGGGCGGATAAATATTCCAATCAACAAAGCCAATGGAGAAATCTCCGGCCACCGGTGGGATAATCTCCACTGCCAGGATGTTGTTTCCGGTAACAACTTCCTCAGTAATATTCAATTTAATCCGACGGTAGGTACCGCTGGCCTTCTGAGTTGTGGCAATCTGCCGACCGTTCAGCCATATGTTGGCTTTGTAGTTCAGGCCCTCAAAACTTATCAAAATGCTCTTCTCAGCCTGAGCAGGATCAAGTTCAAAAGGGCAACGATACCACCAGGGAACCAGGAAATCTTCCCTGGGGATATTCTTTAGATTGCTCCCGAAATAGGGGTCCTTGTAAAGCTTATTCTTCACCAGTGAGGCCAGAACGGTTGAGGGAACATCTGTGGGAATCCATCCATCTGTATCACATCCGGGAGAAGAAATTTCTTCTCCACCCATAGTGATCTTCTCAGATGACTGAATCTTCCAATTTTCGGACAGCTTCCTGGAAAATGAGCTCATTTCAGTTACTTTGATGCATACTCGTCGGCCAGCTGGTTAATTTGATCATCACTCAGGTTTTCTGCCGCTACCACCAGCCTGTATTTGAATGTTACAGACTCGCCTTTTTTCAGACTGAAGTTCATTTCATTTTCTCCATCAGAAAACACTTTCTGTCCCAGGGTGTTGGCAGCAAATAAGCCATAGCCTCTTGCGTGCCAGTAGGTTGGGTAGCCAACATTTGAGGGATGATCAATGATCACCAGAGCCACCTGCTCTCCCTTTATTTCGCTCGTAAGTTTCATCCACCGGCAGCGTGTTCCCCATACCTCCATACCTTCTATTCCATCGGCACTTCTGTAGTTTCCTTTCACAAGGCTGTTGTCCATATGCTCAACCCTGGTAACATTGCCATGTGAGTCCAGAAGATCGGTTGGTTTTTCGGATGGAAGCTCCAGTTCACGGGCTACGCGAATGGCAAACATGCCTTCTTTGTTGTCTGTGAATTTCACTTCATCAAGCATAGCCTTCAGTGTAGTGGTGCGATCGATGATGCGCATTTGCTCCGATACAATGAAAGAGAATGTGCTATGTTCCTCCAACATTTCTATTTGATCCGGTGATTTCCAGACGGCACTGGTTTCCAGCAGGGCCGATCCTTTGCCACTCTCTGCTTTTTCAATGGACCGGTGAAAGATGGTACCATAGCCGTCTCTTTTTTCCGGGGCTATGGCTTCGGAATTGTTCCAGAAATCAAGTCCATTCACATCTCCGTAGTTTAACCACACACCCACATGGTGTGGATGATCGGACCGATCACCTTCTTTATTTACCATGGGGAAACTTCGTGTTAACATATTCTCTGCCGGAGACATAAGCGGCCACAATACCGGTTTTTTGATTTGGTCCGGATAGATATAGGAGGTGAAAAGCTGTCCGTCGACCATTACATCCACTTTCTTCTCAGCCTCATTTACCTGCAAATCAATTGCAACTTCGCTGCTGCATTGGCTGATGAGCAGCATACTGCTACTTAGTGCAGTTAAAAATATAAATGCTCTGAATTTCATGATTAGGGTATTTCTATTATACTTTATTTGGAACAACAAAACCCTCACGATAATTACGTGTAAGCATTTTATCTGCTTCAGGGTCGTTTACAAATCTCTCAGAATCGGGATTGAAGGTCAGCACACGATCCAACCTGTAAGCTATATTTCCCAGGTGGGCCAATCCTGAAGAGAGGTGAGCTGTTTCGACAGGGCCGTTTAATATGGATGCGTCACGCATTCTTACTGCATCAATGAAATTGGCAAAATGCCCATCTGTTCCACCAGCACCTCTGGCCATACCACTACCAGATTCTCCTCCATCTTCTCCTGATAGTCCAGGGATTCTGTCCTTACCCAGGTAGGTCTTATACTTATCATATCCGTCAACAACAAGTATCCCTTTATCACCATAGAAAATATTACCAACAGTGGCACCCTCTTCGGTGTTGGTGCACCAGGGGCGTACTTCAAATTGAATAATCTTATTCTCTTCCGGGTAGTTGTAGACAGAAGTAAGTACTTCAGGAACCTCTTTGCAGTCATCCCAAAGGAATTTTCCTCCCATAGAAGTGATCTTTGTGGGAAGGCCCACATCCAGTCCCCACATGCAGAGATCGGTTTCGTGAATTCCCTGGTTGCCCACATCTCCATTTCCATAATCCCAATGCCAGTGCCAGTTATAATGTACCAGGTTTTCGGTAAATGGTTGCTTTGGAGCCGGACCGGTCCACAGATCGTAATCAAGTCCTTCAGGAACGGAAGAGAAACCTTTGTCTCCTATATCGCCTCTCCAGCGGAAAACCAGGCCACGTGCCATGTAAACCCTGCCTATATATCCATCGCGCATTAAGCCTATGGCCTCGTTTACGGCCGGTGAACTTCTTAATTGCACCCCATGTTGAACAATGCGATCATACTTATGCGCAGCCTCAACCATTTTCCGGCCTTCCCAGATATTATGCGAACCCGGTTTCTCAACATATACATCTTTGCCTGCCTGACAAGCCCATATGACTGAAAGCGCATGCCAGTGGTTTGGTGATGCAATACTTAGCACATCAATGTCTTTGTTGTCCATAATCCGGCGTAGATCCTGTTCAAGGGCCACCTCTTGTTTGTAGGTCTCTTTAAAGTCCTTTTGGCGTTCTTTCAGAATATTCATATCCGGATCGCACAAGTGGGTGACCTGTACATTATCCTGAGCCATAAGGCTTTTGACATGGCTTTTGCCACGGCCATTCAGGCCCAGAACAGCTGCGTTTATCCGGTCATTTGCCCCAAAGGCTTTGGCAGGAATAATGGTTGGAGCAACAATTACTGCTGAACCGGCAACAGCGGTTTTCTTGATAAAAGATCTTCGTGATTCCATATTCAATGATGTTTAGTTAGGCAAGAGATTTAATGGTCTTTCTTGATTTTAGTATCATTCCGCCACCAATGGCGCTCAGGACCAGTCCGGCAATCAGGTCTGTTATCATCTGCACATGTGTTTCGGTAAATGCCATGGCAACAATGACCACCAGACCAAAAAAGAGAATAAATATACCCAGTGCCCTGTTAATCTGAGCATTCTTTAGCTTTTCACTTTTTTCCTTTGTATCCATATGATTCAGCTCCATTTGCAGCGGAGCTATTTTAAAAAATATAATAGGTGAAAAATAGTAGAGTCAGGACAGCGATGGCCCAGTATTTCAGGTTGTTCCACCAGCGTCTTTTATTTTTTTCTAATCCCTGAAAAATATAATCATTGGGAATAAAGAGAATAAGTACTCCAATAAGCACAAACAACACAAGGAAAATGATTTTTGCACTTTCCACGGATATGCCTGCCAGCCAATCAAAGTTCAACATAGTCTAGCTCCATTTATGTTTGAAAATCGGGATCATTTTGATTTATTTTTTTTAACGGTGCTCTTGTAAACCAAACCTTCCAGGCTCTTTTCCGGGGGTGCGGTTGTGAACAGACTAACGACTATCGTAATGATGAAACCTGCCACAAATGACCACCAGGATACATAGAGGAAGGGATCTTCTATGGTAAAGAATGTTCCCTTAAAGGTATTCAATACAGTTGCAAAGCCAATCCCGATTATTAGTCCGGATAAGCCACCCCATTGTGTGGCACGTTTCCAGAACATACCCAGGAGCAGAATGGCAAAGAGGGGACCCTGGAAATAGGATAGAAATGTTTGAATAGCCACATATATACCAGGATATTTACCACTGATGGGAGAGGTGGCAACTCCAATAACTAACAATACCAGGGTGGTCATCTTTCCCACAAAAAGGTAGTGTTTATCCGGTGCTCCTTTTTTAATGAAGGGTTCATAAATGTCCTTTGTAAAGAGTGTGGCAGTGGAATTGAGCAGGGAATCGACACTGGACATCAGACCGGCAAAAAATGCAGAAAACATTAAACCAACCAGTCCGGGTGGCAGAATACTTTTTATCATCATGGGCAGGGCCTGATCACCATCTTCCAGTCCAGGGTGGAGAACAATGGCCATCAGTCCGGGAAAAAGGACAAGTATGGGAACCAGCATCTTAAGTCCGGAAGCAAATATCATACTTGCTTTTGCATGCCATT
>RCND010001680.1_pt1 | contig 12514 bp, 14 predicted proteins | sample 2041351 | NCBI WGS metagenome assembly RCND01 (sample SAMN09708230, study PRJNA481090) | Marine sediment metagenome, whole genome shotgun sequencing project. | biome: marine sediment; feature: ocean; material: sediment; isolation source: Sewage treatment plant 12B marine sediment (STP12B) ...
CCGCTTTGAGTGATTAAAGCGGGTTATTTTCCTCCTTAGCTCAGTTGGTTAGAGCATCTGACTGTTAATCAGAGGGTCCTTGGTTCGAGCCCAAGAGGGGGAGCAAAAACTAAAATCCAATCTACATACATAGGTTGGATTTTTTGTTTTTAGTCAATATATGTAGGGTTTAACTACATTAAATGCACTAACTGTACTTTCCATAAATAAGTCAACTAGTCAAGTTATTTGCCGAAATAAGGGACCCACTTCGGGACCCCAGTATTATTTCGAGGGACCCATTTTCTGAATTGTATGCCAATTGTTTAATATTAAAACCAATTGGTTATGAAAAATCAAAGCTTATCCATCCTGTTCGTTATTAAACTGAACAAAAAGAACAAAAAGGGTCTGTGCCCTCTAAATGTCAGAATCACGTATTTAAAGAAACGAAAAGAGGCCTCTTCAGGTATAATGGTCAATCCGCTACAGTGGCATTCCAAACAACAGAAGATTACCTCTAAAACTTTCAATTTTAACGAATTTTTGAAAAGGGGTCAATATGGCGTTTTTAATCATTTTTCTTAGTATGAAATGGTAGGGAGCACTTATTTACATCCCTGCTCTTTATGTTGGATATGAAAGATTGAAAATACCTTAGAGACGATATGCCCTAGAAATATTCTATTAATCTGAGCTATTGTATTCGCTCTCCTTTAGTAATAAATGAAAGACCTTGAGCACCATAAGTAGATATCATTATACCCTCGAATAACGGTTCGGTTGACCCTGTTTTTATTTTCCAATCAAAAATAAAATTGCCTCCCGCTTCTCCGGTTTGGTCAATTTCATCGATAACAATTGCAAGTGTTTCCAAAGGGGCTACGTATACGGGCTCTTGAAAATAGCTATGTATCGGTTTAGCATTCGTATTCAGATATTGACCCTTGGTGATGTACAAAGTGTCCTCCAAACTAATATTTCTAATACTAGCGGTTATAGTCAAGTTGTGCTTCTTATGTTCTGAAAAACTATAGATTTGGGAATAGACGGATAGATAAGTTGTACCCTGCTCCAATGAATCTAATGAACTTAGGTGGACGGTTCTTTTTTCAAAATTTTCGTGGTGTAGTTGCTCTGGTTGTTCGAATTCCCTGCAAGAAGACATGGTGCTTACAATAACAAAAAGTATAACGATATTTTTCATGGCTAGTTTTTAAACTGACCTACAGAATACTGTCTGAGGCCAACCGTAAAGTATATAAATAATCTAAATAGCTGTCGTAGCCTAATGCGCATCCTACGAATCTTAATTGCCTTCAAAAATCATGTTTTCCCAAGTAATTTCCGTACTCCCTTTACGCTTGGCTTTTATGTACTTTCGACAAAACTTTCGTGAGAAGTGCTGTTTTAATGGTTCTATAATTTTTCAGATGATGCAGAAAGGCGTTTCTAGTCTTTTCATGATGGTTTATATAATGTATATCACATGCTAAGGTGTCGCATTCTATCGATTTTTCCAGTGTATTCCCATACTGATGTAATAAACCCAAACGAAGCGTATTTTCTCTTCTTATGGCCAATAATTGTTGGTATAGTTCCGAACTTTGTAAAATTCGGTCCTCAATTTCCAGAAGGTATTCCACTTCTTTGTCTACATAAGAGAGGTCATCGGTCCAAGTAGCGACTTCGGACTGATTTTTCTTGACCATAATATCAAAATCCGATTCATGTGCATAAAACGTTTTTGCCCTGTTCATAATACCATATCTAAATTGATGTGTTGTTTTCCTTGATGAACCTGTTTGATAGTTAATTCTTTTGTCCCTTTGGGAAAATCCCAAATTACCGAATCATTTTTGGCATACCCAATCAAAGCTGCACCCATGGGAGTTAAAATAGAAATTTTATCTTTTTTGATATCACTTTCCGTAGGCAGTACCAATTGAAATGTTTTATACCATCCGCCCTTTGAACCTATGTCGATTATGGAGTTAAAGCGTACAACGTCCTCGGGCATCTCTGAGTTATCTACTATCCAAGCAGTTTCCAGTTCGCCTATCAATTTCTTGACAGTCTTTCTAAATGTCTCATCCTTGTAGTAGGTTGATAGGTTTATCAACCTTTTAAGGATTACGTATTCTTTTTTCTCTATGACTAAATTTCCGTATTTCATTTTTTCTAAGTTATCAAGGAAAGATTCCTCGTTGAACATAAGCTTCCTCCAAGCGTTCAATCGCGATCACGAAGGCCGCAGTACGCATATCCATATTTTTGCTTTCTGAGGTCTCTACTACTTTGGTAAATGATTCCCTCATTTTCTTTTCCAGTTTGACCATCACTTCGTCCAACTGCCAAATCTCCCCGTTACGATTCTGTAACCATTCAAAATAACTACCAATTACACCTCCCGAATTACATAGAATATCTGGTATTATATCGATTCCTTTTTTTAGCAAAACTTCCTCCGCTTCAACATCCGTGGGACCATTTGCCCCTTCAGCAATCAAGTAGGCTTTTATCATAGGTGCATTTTGAGCTGTAATTTGATTACCCAAAGCGGCAGGTATACAGATGTCACAATCCAATGCGAAAAACTCAACATTGTTCATTGGTCTTCCTTCTGTAAAACCAACAATACTACCGTTGTTTGCTTTTGAGTATTCCAGTAATTTTTCTACCGAGATGCCTTCGTCATTTACAATTGTTCCGTATGCATCTTGAACAGCGGTCAACAACGCGCCTTCCTTTTCTAAGAAATACGCAGCCCAGTAGCCTACGTTTCCGAAGCCTTGAACTATGAATTTTTTATCTTTCAAACTAACCTTCTTGCGTTCTGCCCAGAATTTGATAGTAAGGAAGACACCATATCCTGTAGCCCTGTCTCTACCTTCAGAGCCACCTGCTCCTAATGGTTTTCCGGTCACTACGTGTAAATTTTTTGAACGTTCATTGGGTGATTTAGTAGACATGTAGGTGTCTAAAATCCAAGCCATAGTCTGGGAATTTGTATTCACATCGGGTGCTGGAATATCTAATTCCGGACCTATATTATCACCAAGTGCATAGGTAAATCTTCTCGTAATACGTTGAAGTTCGTCTTGTGAATATTTATTTGGGTCCAATTGTATTCCTCCTTTTGCGCCACCGTAGGGTAATCCTGCTAATGAAGTTTTCCACGTCATCCACATCGCCAAGGCCCGTGCCGCATCGATATCTACCGTTGGATGGTACCGAAGCCCACCTTTATAGGGACCTAAAGAATTGTTGTGCTGTACACGGTAACCTTTGAATATTTGAACTTCTCCGCTATCCATGCGAACCGGAAAGTGCACTACAAGTTCGTTGTTCGTTACCTCTAATATTTTTCGAATGTTTGGGTTTAGGTCAATAATATCGGCAGCGTGGTCAAACTGGCGCATAACATTATCTAACATGCCTTGTTTTCTTTGCTTCTTTTGTGATGCTAATTTTGTTGTCATATTGTGTTAGTTTAAGACTACGTGATTTTTAGTATTTGTAATAGTTGTCATTTCTAAGGATACCTTTAATATGGATTCCTCATCAGTATCTAAGTGATGTACATATTCACTACAAGAGTTAATGGAACTCATGTCGGTCGTTAAAGAACAATAGGGCGCATGAATGCATGTGGAGCATATACTTCTGTTATAATTTTTCATAAGAATTAGCGTATTTAAAATGGAATAGACGATAGTATGATGCGTTTAGTTTTGTATAGATTTCCCTTTCCCAATCGGATAAAAAATCAAAACAATTATAAATATCCCGATGATTACCAAAAAAGCGACTTCAAGATTGGATAGCAGTATGTTCATATCTAGGGATTTATTGGATAGCTCGGTCAATTGATTACTCTCTTCAAGCTGAATTTCTGCTAGAACATCTAAATTTCTTTCCATCTCGTCCAACGTTCTTATGGCAACTACGGCTAGACCTACTTTTGAGTTATCTGCAGACTGTAGGACTTGATTTTCTAATTTTCTAATTTTTTCAAATTGTGTATTCAGCTCATTGAGACGATGATTTTCATTTTTGGTTAATTTTGTACTTCCAAAATTTAGTAGTAATTGTTCTACCTTTTTATTTTCAGAAGTGGTAACACTAAAATCACTTTCTAGGGCAAAGCGAAGTTCCTTTTCATGAAAAATATTGTTTAATTGGTAAATCAGATCTTGAACTACGACTCTATCCTTATACACAGAATTTACGGTATTATGGACCGTTGAAAAATGTTTTTTATCAAGTCTATTTGACCCTAATACCAATAGAAAAGCTATCGCTAAAATTAATCCTACTTGTATTCTTTGTTGTATTGATAGCTTTGTCATATGGTTGTTTTATCGGATTTTCTTTAAACTATTCATAGATATTCGGTGCCTATTAAAATCCACTGGGTTTTTGTCTATAACTTATTTGAGCAAATAAAATTTAAAACCAAGTGGATTACATCAACCAACTATCTTACTTATTTAGACTTTAATTCGCCTGAATCGATGGCGTCATTGAAATCAGCTGCAACAACGGTGTGGCTGCCAAAAAAACGTCCGCCATCATTAAGCTTAATCTTCACTTGGGTGGTTCCATCTTTTTTTTCCTTCATGGACGTAACTACTACCGATTTCCCTTCAGCTCTCTTGTAATTTGCGATACCACCTCTCTTAATGATGAAATTCGCTCTAGGGAATTTAATGTGCTTATATGTATTCGTCTCTGGTTTGCCGATTTCAAAAACATCTCCGACTTGTACATCGGTCGTTTGTTGGTTTACGGTATTTTGAGCGTTCAACATACTCACTGAAAATAATAAGGCAATTGTATATTTAATCATATCTATGTATTTAGGGGTATTGAATTTCTATTTTGCTTACGCAGCTTCTTTTTCGAATTATCTTCGGAAATATCACTAGCTACACTTTTTTTACTTTGTTTGACTTCATTTATCTTTAAGGTAAGTCTCGTACTTGGTAATCCGAATTTGATTGTATCCCCTTCGGAAAAACCGATTAAGGAGGCACCTAGACTACTCATCACTGAAACTTTTTTCTTCTTGATATTCATTTCGAAAGGCGCTACCAACTGAAAGGTAAAGAGCTCACCAGATGCTGAGGTTACTGTCACGAGTGAATACATTTGAATAATATCCGAGGATATTTTATTCGCGCCGAACACTACTGCTTTCAGCATATTCTCATCAAGGACTTCTAAGGTATTCTTGTGATAGTAATCCTCTATCGACGGGTTTGATTTTCGATATTTTTTAATCATTGAAAAATCTTTTTTTTCAAAAATGAGACTGCCGTATTTCATTTGTTCTTATTAAAAAGGTTGCACTTATTCTTCTTTCATTTTTTCTAGTAGTTTTTCGCTCTTTCAAAAGCACGTTTCTAGTATTTTGGATTGAGGGCAAAAACAGTATCATTTTTTATCTTTTACGTTCATGCCATAAAATGCAATAGGCATGCCCATAAAATGAAAGCGCATACCAAAAAAATATAACTAACTGAAAATCAGTTATAAAAATCTAAATATTTAGAATTCGTGATTTTGAGGAGTGGTGAGAAACTCCTCGACTGGGGAGAATTACCCCGTAAAATTAATTGAGTTTGTCCCGTAAAGTCTTACGGTCTATTTGAAGAATTTCGGCAGCTTTGGTTTTATTCCCTTGTGTATGAAGAAGTACACGGCGTACATATTCTTTTTCCATTTCGAGCAGTGGAACAAAACCAGTATCAGGAAAGTCTATTTGAAACTTTAGAAAATCAGGTAGGTCTTTTATGTCCACCGTTCCATCGGACATAATAACCGAACGTTGTATGATATTTTCTAGTTCCCTTACATTACCTGGCCAATGATAGCGTTCTAAAATTTGCATTGCTTCTGGTGACATACGAAGTAATCGGTCTTTATATTCAACGCCATATTTACGTAAGAATTTTTCTATCAATAATGGAATATCCGACTTCCTATCTCTTAATGGCGGTACGGTAATTTCTACAACGGTCAAGCGATAATATAGATCTTCCCTAAATGTTTTATTCTTGATACCCTCCAATAAATTGGCATTGGTAGCGGCAATGATTCGGATATCTACTTTCTCTACTTTTTGCGAACCTATCTTGGTTATTTCCTTCTCTTGTAAAGCACGTAGTAGCTTCGTTTGAACAGCCAATGATGCTGTGCCTATTTCATCGAGAAAAAGCGTTCCGCCCTGAGCGGCCTGAAAGAACCCATTGCGATTTTCATTGGCGCCTGTAAATGCTCCTTTCATATATCCGAAAAGCTCGGCTTCTTGAAGATTTTCGGGTATAGCTCCACAATTGACCGCAATAAAGGGTGCACGGGAGAATTTACCGGAATAGTGAACGGCTCGGGCTACAAGTTCTTTTCCTGTACCACTTTCCCCTTGTACCAGAACTGTAGCTTTATTATCCTTTACCCGCGTGATTATATTGGCAACTTTATGAAACGCTTCTGATTGGCCTACCATATCCGCATACGGATTACTCTTGGAAGGTTCTTTTTTAGGGGACACGGTTACTCGTTTGGTGTCCTGCGCGAATGCCTTTTCTATACCTTGCTTTAGTTCGGCTTTTGTGAAAGGTTTGGTCAGATAATCGATTGCTCCTGACTTAATAACTTTCAAAGCCCCATCTACCGAAGGATATCCGGTAACTACAAGTTTGGGCATTTCAGGATAATGCTCATTTGCGTATTTAAGCAATTGTAGGCCGTCGATTTCTGGCATTTGAATATCCGTAATCAACAAATCGATAAAGGTATCTTTTAAAATAAAGAGTGCTTCTTTTACCGAAACGGCCTTGTAGGTATGATAATCCATAGATTTTAAGTGCCTTTGTAAAAGCTCTAAAATATCGATGTCATCATCTACGATAAGAATGTTCTCTTTGCGTAATGCCATACCTACAATTTAAGGAAATCAACTGTAAATATAGTTCCTTTGGGTTTATTTGGTCGATGTGAAATAATCCCTTTGTGACTGCTAATAATGCCATGTACGACACTAAGCCCCAATCCGGAACCATCGCCAATAGGTTTGGTGGTAAAAAATGGCTCAAAGACCTTATCTTCATTTTCAGGTGCTATGCCTTTGCCTTCATCAGAAATACATATCCTGATCTTGGTTCCTTTTTCGATAACGCTTACATCAATATTTCCACCAACAGGGGAATAATAAGCGGCATTCATAATAAGATTAAACAATACCTGTGTCAGTTGAACAGTATCCGCACGAAGTTCCATGGAATCATTACTAAAAGATTTAGTAAGATTTATGCTCTTTTCCTGAAGGGACGGCCCAAGCAATTTTAATACATTTTCTATAACAGGTTTCAATGCAACCGATTTCATTTCCTGCGGCATTTCACAGGCAAAGAACATTAGTTTTTTGACGATCTCACGACTAAAAATCGCATTGTCCATTATCTTTTTTAAATCTCGGGCGGTATCCGCGTCTATAATGTTCTCTTGCAGCAGTTCTGCAAACCCTAAGATATTTGCCAATGGCGTGTTCAACTCATGTGCGATACCCGCGGTTATTTCACCTAGGATATGCAAACGGTCTGCACGTTCCATTTGTCTTCGGGTAGCCGCCTCGCTATCGCGAATATGCTTTCGCTCAATTAGATTTCCAACAGCTAAGCTGACATTATCCAATAAAGTCTGTTCCTCTTTTAAAAAATCTGAAAGAACAAATTTTTCCGATGGATACCCAACCATTATTTGGCCTTCAACTTTATTAAAAACCTTAATATCGGAAGTTATGGTTACCATTCTTTCATGAAAGTCATCTGTCTTCGCCTCGTAGTTACTAACAGATATATGTGCTTCTGTATAATCTTCAAATTGCCATGCTCTTTTTAGGCAATACACGATCGCTTCAAGGGAAGATTCCAGGTGTTCATAATCAGAATTTACAATAATTGAGGTAACTTCATAAAGACAGGTCAGCTCCTTTACACGTTCTTTTAGTTTTGCTTCGGCTGTTGTCATAAATTAAATTATTCAACTTTTATATATTCAATGGTCATTAATATGCTTTGAGGTTAGATATGAAAGTACTTGGCGTTTAAGGCGGGCAATCGCTATTAATTTTTCACGATTGCAGCAAGAATAAAATTGGCCATTTCTAATTCAATAACTGCCGAGTTTATTTTTGTTTTAGGATGAACATATTTAATATATAGCCATCGCAAGCTGGACATAATTGTATGGGTGGTAATTTCAACGTCTACAATTCTAAACTCCCCTTTTTTGACCCCTTCTTGAATTATCGTTTTCAACTTGCTTTCATAGTCTGTTCTGCGATTTACGAACTCTTGAAGCCTTGGTTCTCTTAAATTACGCCATTCATTGGCAAGCAATGCCTGCTCAAAAGGTTTTTTGGCAGTAATTTGAATATACGAGCACACGACTAGCCGTAACTTTTCTTTCGGAGTATGGTTAGAGGCTATTATAAGATCAATTGAACTGTGAAATTCGTTCTGAATATTGAAAAGATAGGTCTCTAGTAACGACTGCTTTGAATCAATATAATTATAGACATTCGCTACTTTAAAATTAAGTTTTTCTGCAACATCACGCATGGTTGTTGCCTTGAATCCCTTTTCATGAATTAGTTGAAGGGCTACTTCTAAAAAACGTTTTTTTTTGGCGCTCACTTTCATTACAGTAAATTTACAATTAATCAAAATAACCAATTACAAAAATAATTTGTTATACATGAAAATATAATTATATTTACATGAACACTTGTTAATGTAATTGTTTATGAATACTACTACAATTGAATTTCCGGAAAAATTAATGGCATGCTGGCATCCAGTTGGCTATAGTCATGAAATCGAAGCAGATTCCCCATTTGGTACTTTTCTTTTAAACGAAACTGTTGTTGTTTGGCGAACATCTGATGGCGAAGTACATGCAATGCGTGATGTCTGCATCCACAGAGGAACTGCTTTGTCGCTAGGATGGATAAAAGATGATTGCTTAGTGTGTCCATATCACGCTTGGCAATTCGATAAAAAAGGAGCCTGCGTAAAGATTCCGCAAGACCCGGAGGCAGAAATTCCTAGTAAAGCAAAAACCCCTAGTTACTATTGTCAAGAAAAATTCGGATTGGTGTGGGTAGCCCTAAAAGAGCCTGTTTACGACCTACCTGATATTCCAGAGTACGAAAATAAGGATTGGAAATTGGTAAATACAGGTCCATTTGATTGGAAAAGTGACAGCTCGAGACAGGTCGAGAATTTTACGGATTTTGGACATTTTCCCTGGGTGCACCCAGGGCTATTAGGAGACCCCGAAAGGCCTAAAGTTCCAGAATGCAAAGTGACTGTTAAAGATTCTGTTTTGCATTATTCCGTTGTACGACCCGAAGCAACGAATAGTGATGATTTTCCCATATTCGCCAATGACGATGTGGTGAAACCAGAACGACGAAGTGTCTATGAATTACATTTGCCATATAGCATTGTTCTTCGGCTTGGATGGGGTGGAGAAAAAGGTATGGTTTACTTCTTTACCTCGCAGCCTATCTCGCATAATAAATGTCGAGGTTTTTGTATCATAGGCCGTAACTATGACCATGATGAACCTGATACAATTTTGCAGGATTTTGAACAAGTTATTTTTGACCAGGACAAACGCATTGTTGAATCGCAAAGGCCTGAGCAGGTGCCATTCGATTTTACCGAAGAATTACATTTGAAGTTTGACGCTGTAGCTATGAATTATCGACGCACTATGAAAAAACAAAAATTGAGTTATGAATAGAAAAAATAACTATATTAATTAAAATAAAACAGCTATGAGATCTCCATTCTTAACAGTCCTCTTTTGTGTTCTAAGTCTTATTGCCTATTCTCAGAATAGTACGCTAATTAAGAATGTAAACGTCTGGGATGGAACTAGTGATAAACTTGAGATGAACACTAGCGTTCTTATTCAGGATAACCTTGTCATTAAAGTTGGAAAAAGCATTCCGGAACCTAAGGGTGCATATGTGATCGACGGTGGTGGCAAAACACTTATACCTGGTCTTTCCGATGTGCATGTCCATTTATCGGCTACTTTAAGCAATAGCCAAGCCAGAAATGATGCACATTGGATGTATACTTCCATTAGAACGGCTAAGGCTGCGGAGAATTTTTTGATGCTAGGTTTCACAACTGTTCGCGATTTGGCGGGTCCGGTCTTTGGTTTAAAAAGAGCAATCGATGAAGGTCTTGTATCAGGGCCACGTATTTACCCGTCAGGCGCTTCGATCAGTCAAACATCAGGGCATGGTGATATGAGAAGCGCTAATGAACCGAGCGTTCAATTAACAGGTGGTCAAATGCATCCGTCCGATGCCATGGGTTGGTCTTTTGTCGTTGATGGTGTGCCGGAAGTATTAAAGGCATCTCGTGAAAACCTAAGAAAAGGAGCGACCCAAATTAAAGTGATGGCCGGTGGAGGCATTGCCTCTGACTTTGATCCGATTCACTCAGTACAGTTTACATCTAAAGAACTAGAGGCAGCTGTCCAGGCCGCAGCCGATTGGGATACGTATGTCGCTGTCCATATTTATGAATCCAAAGGTGCTATTCGTGCTCTAAATGCCGGTGTAAAATGTCTTGACCATGGACATCTTCTTAACGAGGAAGCTGTGAAATTGATAAAAGAAAAAAATGCATGGTTAGTACCACAAGCATTTTGGACAGAAACCCCCGCAAGTTTTTGGGTACCCGGAAAGGATACGATTCCTGAAGCTCTAAATAAAAAAATAAAACCTGTATTGGAAGGGACTGATACTGTTTTTAAACTTGCAAAAAAGTATAATATCAATGTGGGTTTTGGTTCAGATGCCTATGGAGATTTAGGCTATGAATCGTATGCCTTGACAGAATTTACAACCCGTACTAAATGGTATTCTACTTTGGAAATATTAAAACAAGCCACATCAGGAAATGCTCGTTTGTTATCCCTATCTGGAAAAATAAATCCATATACTGCAGGGGAATTGGGTGTTATCAAGGCTGGCGCTTATGCAGATTTACTTATTTATGAAGGTAATCCGCTTGAAGACATTGAGGTGGTTGCACATCCTGAAAAAAGTTTAAAATTAATTATGAAAGACGGAAAGATTTATAAGAATGAACTATAAGATATGAAGAGCTAAAATGTTTCAAAACTTACTCGAAGTGAAAGCAGGTTCTTTATGTACTTAGAAATAATTTATACAAATAGAATATAACTTTATTAAAATAGAAAATGATGAATATTACATTAACACAAGCTGAAAAAATAGTTTCAGCAGCAAAAGAAAAATCAACAGCAATAGACACTAGAATGAACATTGCTGTCGTTGATGCAGGAGCCAACTTAGTTGCCTTTGGACGAATGGATGGTGCTTGGCTCGGCTCACTTGATATATCAATTAAAAAAGCTAAGACAGCTCGTTATTTTGATATGGATACTGGAAATATTGGAGGATTATCTCAACCTGGAGGTCCATTATACAATATCGAACATTCAAATAACGGGTTGATTACTTTCCCTGGTGGCATACCAATCAAAAATGCTTCCGGCGAAATCATTGGCGCTATTGGTGTAAGTGGAAGTTCGGTTGAAAACGATCATGCGGTGGCGGAAGCTGGGGCATCAGCAATTTAATAAAAGTACAAACCAAATAAAAAGAGGGCAATTAGTTTTAATTGCCCTCTTTTTATTTTCATTTAAGCAGTAAATATCAATACTATTGGTGTATCCTATCTGAATAAAATGTACTTAACTGGCCCTTCATGCCTAATAGCTAGAACCCTAGTTTTGAAATTTTAAACAAACCTTCCTTCTTCTGATTGAAAGAAGCTTATGCGTCTCGCTCCAGCACATTTCCCCTGTATTCCGCGAAAAGCTCCATTTCGGACAAAGAGCTTCACTACCCGAAGTCTTGAACAAGCTGCTAAATTTTTAGATTATCACTTCTCCAGCCGAAACTGGCAGGAACGTTTCGTTCCCAATATAAAATTTTAGTAGCACGTTCGCCTTAAAGGAAAATTGAATTTTGAGTTTTGTCCCGCTTCAAGAGGGGGAGCAAAAACTAAAATCCAATCTACGTACATAGATTGGATTTTTAGTTTTAAACAATAGATGTGGGGGAACCACCGGCATTATACGTACTTCGGGCATTTTCTAGCAATACGTCAACTGTCACGTTATTTGAGTCGTTCAGGTAGCCCATTCAAAATCTCAGGCATCCCATTTTTAAATCGGCATACGCACTACGTGCTTCACAGGAATTTATCCGTAAAACAAGTAGTAGTGCACTGAAATTTAAATTACGGGAACTTCAATGGTTAAGAACACATCTTCTCCATCAGCGTCTTCCCCTTGATAAAATTTAAAAATATAAGGTTCTTGCTGTAGGGCTTGTACAGGTATCGAAAATGTAGTTTCTCTAATATTGGGCGTACAGGGAATACCTTCATCAATATGCCCAATAGGGTAAATA
>RCND010001681.1_pt1 | contig 12514 bp, 11 predicted proteins | sample 2041351 | NCBI WGS metagenome assembly RCND01 (sample SAMN09708230, study PRJNA481090) | Marine sediment metagenome, whole genome shotgun sequencing project. | biome: marine sediment; feature: ocean; material: sediment; isolation source: Sewage treatment plant 12B marine sediment (STP12B) ...
AATTGGGATTTGCGATTATTTTATCGGTTTTAGTTAGGGCAGATGCATTTATTTCTGGGACTATAAGTTTTTTAGATGGATCCATTCTCCAAGCTGAAGAATTATCGATAACAGTAGTTCCTGCCGCCGCGAATTTTGGCGCCCATTCAAGTGAGGTAGCTCCGCCTGCAGAAAAGATAGCAATATCTGCTTTTGCAGTAACAGCCTCCTCTAAACCAATAACACTATGTGGCTTCCCTTTAAACAATAATTCCTTCCCTATTGACCTTTCTGATGCAACAAGTAGTAATTCAGAAATTGGAAAATTACGTTCCTCAAGGATCTTTAACATTACGGCTCCTACCATTCCAGTAGCGCCAACTACAGCTATCTTCATTAGAATTTTAATTAGTGCGTAAAAATAGTAGTTACGAATTTAATTCTTTCGGAAAAACAGGAAAAAAAATAACCCTCCTAAGCCAAGGCTTAGGAGGGTTTAGTTAGAATAAATAGTGTAGCGTGTGTTACAATTATTTTCTTACTTTTTTAGAAGATCTCTAATTTCACCTAATAAATCATTGTCAGATGGCCCAGATGGAGCGGCAGGTGCTGGTGGAGTTTTCGTCTTGTTATAAGCTTTTACAATCAAGAACAAAATGAAACCAACAACAATTAAATTAATGATAGTATTGATCCATTTACCATACATGATGGCGTTTTCGCCTTTAGTTACAGACCCGTCGGCAGCGATAACAGCCTCGTCAAGTACAACTTTCATGTCGGCGAAGTCTAATCCTCCGGCGAAATGACCTACAAAAGGCATTACAATATCGTTTACAAATCCACTTACTACAAGGCCAAGGGCACCGGCAAGTAATACGGCAACGGCAAAGTCAATTACGTTACCGGTCATTATAAAATTCTTAAATTCTTTAAACATTTAGTGCTAGGTTTAATTGTTAATAAGCTGCAAAAGTAAGTAAAACTCTTTTTTTTAACAATATTTAAAGAAAACCAGGTTTCATTTTCGACCAACGACACGTTTAATCCGTCGAGAAATGTTAGTTAGAAGCTCATAGGGAATTGAATCTATGACTGTCGAAAGATCTTCTGCAGTTGGACTAGTGCCAAAAACGATAACTTCATCCCCTTCTTGACATTTGAGCCCGCTAATATCAACCATAATCATATCCATACAAACATTTCCAATTATTGGTGCTTTTTGACCTTTAATTGTCACCCATCCAACTCCATTTCCAAATGCGCGACTTATTCCATCGGCGTGACCCAAAGGGAGGGTTGCTGTTGTTTCAAAATCACTTGCTGTATAGGCTCGGTTATAACCAACACTCTCACCTGGCTCAATTCTATGAATTTGAGATATCACAGTTTTTAAGGTGGCAATTGGCTTCAACTTTTTATTTTCCTCGGGACTATTACCAAAACCATATAGGCCTATTCCGGTCCTCACCATATCGTATTGGGCTTCAGGATAATTCAATATTCCCGAAGTATTTGAAGTGTGAAGCAATGGAGTATATCCTAAACTCTCAATTAGTTTTTCGAAAATACTTCTGAAATCTGACAATTGTTTCTTCGTAAATTTTGATTCCGATGGATCATCCGTGGCGGCCAAATGTGAGAATATGGATTTAACTTTAACTGAAGATGTTTTCTGTAATTGTTCAAATATCCATGCAATGTCATTTTTCCCGAATCCAAGCCTGTTAAGACCAGTATTAAATTTTAAATGTATTGGATAATTCTTTTGTTTTTTTCTTTCCGCGAAAGCGATAAATTCTCGAAGCATTTTAGGAGAATAAATACTTGGTTCTAGGCAATGCTCCAGAATTAGATCAAAATTCACAGGCAATGGATGTAGTACTAAAATTGGGGTCTCAATTTTCGCTTCCCGAAGATGTAATCCTTCAGCCGCATAAGCAACAGCAAAATAGGCGACACCTAATTTTTCTAGTTCTCTTGCAACAATTACATCATCGCTTCCATAACCGTTTGCCTTAACAACGGCTAAAATTTTAGTACTTGGATTAACTTTTGAACTAATATATTGGTAATTATGCGCTAAGGCATTTAAGTCAATTTCAAGAATGGTTTCAGTTGCTTTTGGCATATGTTATTCTTGCTTAGCAGAAGGAATTTCTTCGGGATCTTTAACCTCCATTTTAACAACTTTTTCCCGAAGCATAGCTTTATAATATGCGGCTCGACTTAAAGGTTCATATTCTTCCGTCTCTCCAAGGAGAACTAAAGAGTCACTTTTCGATTTGCGATAGCTGTAATTCGCTAGGTTTCCAGTTCGCGTGCAAACTGCATGCACTTTAGTAACATATTCTGCAGTAGCCATTAAGGCTGGCATCGGGCCAAAAGGATTTCCTTTATAATCCATATCCAAACCTGCAACGATAACACGAATCCCTCGATTTGCTAGATCATTGCACACTTGTACAATTTCATCATCAAAAAACTGGGCCTCATCAATCCCAACGACGTCACAACCATCGGCTAGAATGGGAATATTAGCTGCAGCCGGTACAGGTGTAGACCTTATTTCATTACTATCGTGAGAAATAACTTTTTCTTCATCATAACGAATATCAATGGTAGGCTTAAATATTTCAACTTTTTGACGGGCAAATTTTGCGCGCTTTAACCTTCGGATAAGTTCTTCCGTTTTACCAGAAAACATAGAGCCAGAGATCACTTCGATCCAGCCAAATTGTTCTTTCTGATTTACTGTGTTTTCGAGAAACATAGGTTATTAATATTCAAAGGTTTCGCTATAAATTTATTTATCAATAGAGACCTCTTCAATAGATGTTCTTTATGGCTGTCAAAATATATTGTCGTGTGCACAAGAAAACAAAAATAGTTGACGTTTACATAAAGGATGCGTAAATTTATAAAAACAAAATTGACAACTAGAGAATAAATTAAAAAGTTATAAAATTAAGGGGTCAGACGTTATAGGAAATAACATTGTTCATATCGAGAATAAATCAATAAAAATTGATGTAATAAAATGAAAAATAAAATCCGCTTAGATATTGTTGCACTCGCAGAGCAAATTATAAAGGACAACACCGCATTTGATGTAACATCTATGAAGAATGTTGTCCGGTCATTGTACGATAAGTTAGCGGTGCTTCAATATTTAGAGTCTCAGCTTGAAGATGTTTCAGTAGCTGACAAATCGCAGTCTCTTGACTCTAAAAGTTTTAGAGAAGAAAATTGGTTTACTGAACCAGAGCCGTTGCCTCAATCTGGTCATAAGGAAGATTTAATTGAACCATTAATGGAAAAAATAAAAGATATAGTGGCTCAAATGCCAGAAGAGTCGCAGCATGTCGATGATTTACTTAAAGAAGTCCTACCTGAACCAAAGTATATAAAAAATGATTTGGATGAGTTTGCTGCAAGCTACCAGCAGACCCCAACCTTCGAACGTAAAGAACCTTCAAAAGGTATTGATGTTCTAGAAGATAAAGTTTCAGAACCATTTCCTGTGGACCAAAAAATAAAGACACATTCGGTTAATATCGATTCTGCTTCCTCAAGACCAAAGAATTTGAATGATAAACTCAATCAGGGTTTACAAATTGGGCTAAATGATAAATTGGCGTTTATTAAGCATTTATTCAATGAAAAAACAGAGGATTATACTCGTGTACTTTCTCAGATAAGTACAATGAAATCTTACGATGAGGCGGCTAATTTTATCTCCAGTAAGATTAAACCGGACTATAATGATTGGGATACTAAGGAAGAATATAGTAAGCGATTTATGAGCATTATTGAGAAGAGTTTTAATTAGGACGAGGATTTAGTTTGTAAGAATATCGTCATTTCTAAATATATTTTTAAGATCATTTCGACTACAAAATAAAGGGTTAGTAATTATGAAGATTCAAGTACTTATATATTGGATTGCCACGGTTCTGCTATCTGCCCTGTTTTTGTATTCTGGAATAATGTATTTAACCGACACGGCGATAATCCAAGGTTACTACCAGGATTTTAATTATCCTACTCATTTAGTAATTCCAATGGCGATTGCCAAAATTCTAGCGGTCATAATAATTATTTGGAGAAAAAGTGAATGGCTCACGGAATGGGCTTATGCAGGGCTCTTCTTTGACATGGTATTAGCTTGTATGGCACATTATTATGCAGAGGATCCTGAAATTACATTGCCTTTGGTTGGGATCATTATTTTACTCATATCTTATTTCTTCGGAAAGGAAGTCCGACACTAAAACATGGGTAAATTATACATTGTACCGACCCCGATTGGCAATTTGAAGGACATGACTTTTCGAGCCATTGAAGTCCTTCAAGAGGTTGATTTAATTTTAGCAGAAGACACTAGAACGAGTGCCAAACTTCTGAAGCATTTTGATATTAGTACACATATGCATTCCCATCATATGCACAATGAGCATAAAACAACTCAAGGAATTGTGGAGCGAATCAAAGCAGGAGATAATATTGCTTTAATAAGCGATGCTGGTACGCCGGCAATAAGTGATCCGGGTTTTCTATTGACTCGTGCCTGTGTTGAGGCAGAAATTGAAGTAGATTGCTTGCCTGGCGCTACAGCTTTCGTCCCTGCATTAGTAAATAGTGGATTGCCAAATGATAAGTTTGTATTTGAAGGATTTCTTCCCGTTAAAAAAGGACGGCAAACGCGATTAATGTTGCTAGCCAATGAAACACGCACCATTATTTTTTATGAATCACCACATAAACTATTGAAAACTTTGACTCAATTTGTTGAATACTTTGGTGGCGAACGAAACATTTCTATTTCTAGAGAACTAAGTAAACTACACGAAGAAACAATTCGCGGTTCGGTATCAGAACTTTTGAAACATTTTGAAGCAAAACCTGTGAAAGGGGAAATAGTGATCGTAGTAGGGGGAAAGAAAGAAAAGTAATTTCATATGAAGGAATTTCTACGAACAATCTATAATTGTGAAATTTGCAGTGCTCACCTTCCTTTGGGACCACGTCCAATTGTGGTGGCACATCCGGAAGCAAAGATTGTCATAATTGGTCAGGCACCTGGAACTAAGGTTCATAAAACGGGAATTCCTTGGGATGACCCTAGCGGAAAACAATTGCGAAAATGGCTTGATATTTCTAATGAAGAGTTTTATGATGAGACTCAAGTCGCTATTGTACCGATGGGATTTTGCTACCCTGGAAAGGGAAAGGGGGGTGATTTACCACCAAGACCTGAATGTGCCCCGCAATGGCACAAATTGCTCCTTGATAAAATGCCGAAATTAGAAATGGTTATTCTTATTGGGATGTACGCACAGCGATATTATTTGAAAGAAAAAGCTAGAAAAACACTAACAGAGACTGTAGAAAATTATCGAGATTATCTCCCGTTTTATTTTACTATACCTCATCCGTCGCCGAGAAATCGCTTTTGGTTAACTAAAAACCCGTGGTTTGAAAAGGAGGTAGTGCCTATGCTTCAGAAGAAAACTAAGTCACTTTTCAAATAAGGCAAGTAATATATGTTGAGGTTTTCCTAAATACTGATTCCCACTTTCAACAGCGCCAACTTTAGATAAATGAAAGGCAAAGTTGAAAAAAATCGAAAGGAAAACACCCCTAAACCTGCCTGCCGGCAGGCAGGGTCCCCTCAAGGGGACAATTAAATGTCGGTCAAATAGATACAAAGGATAAGTGACGAAAGGATTCCCCCTTTAGAAGGTGGTTAGGGCGTGTTTTGTAAGTTATTATTGTAGAATATCATAGCCTCAAGCCCACATAAATAGTTTTGTCCAACAGTCCAACAGTCTAAGAGTCTAAAGGTGTTTCCCTTTGTTCCAACCGTGTTTTCCTAAATACTGATCACCACTTTCAACAGCTCCATCTTCAATGCTTGTACCCATTGAATCGTTCCAACGGTTTAAATAGCCGAACAGAGAAATTACTCCAAGCATTTCAACGATTTCACCTTCGTTCCAATGTTCGTATAGACGTTTTTTTATTTCTTCATCCACTCCGTTAGGAACCTGCGAAGCTTGTAAAGAAAAATCCAAAGCCGCTCGTTCCGCTTCAGAAAAAGCCGAATGCGTTCTATATTCCCAAATGTTGTCGAGTTGCTCTTGTTCAGCACCGTATCGTTCTGCTGCTCGAATAGCATGCGCTTGACAATAACGACAGCCAGTCGAATTACTACTTACCCAAGCAATCATCCTTTTTAAGGCTGAAGTCACCCGTCCTTCATTTGCCATAACGGCTTTGTTGAGATTGATAAAAGCTTTGCTTATCGCTGGGCGATGCTGCATTGTTAAAACACTATTTGGGCAGAAGCCAAGTGTTTCGTTAAAAAAGGCAGCTAATTCTTTGGTTTCATTATCGTGATCTGGCGCTAGCGGAGTTACTAAGGGCATAGTTTTAGGTATTAGTTTTGATTCGCCCGAAAGTACAAATTACACTAAGCAACTTCCAAATTTGAAATGAGAAATTCTAAAATCTAGTTCTTTATCAACTGTAGGCCAGTACCAGCCACTTTAAGAAAGTAAAGACCAGATTGTAAAGAGGAAAGGTCTAATTGAGTCTCGTCTCCACCTAGAACTCCAGTCATAATAATTCTAGCTGTAGTATCGAATATTTGATAAGGAACGTCAGCCTCTAAAGTGGAAGCATGACTAATTGTAAATACACCGTTCGAGGGGTTTGGAAAGACTTTAAATTTTTTAGAATCATATTCTTCGACTCCTAGCGGATTGTTATTAAATCGCTGTAAAATAATATTAATATCAGGAGCATTGTACCATATATCACTGCTCGCTACAAGCATTTTACCACTGTTTAAAAGTATTGGAGATGTATTTCCTAAACTTTCAGAATAATTTGAACCGAATTGGAAAGATTGGTCAAGACTACCATTCGAATAAAGCCTTCTATAGCCTAAAACACTACCTCCTTCAAAGTCTGAAACACTTTGATCGGTAATTATACGTTGATTAGCTTGAATTATACTTCCATAATACCCTGCAATATGCCCACCAATTCCAAAATTGGTATCTAGACTTCCGTTCTGGCGTAGTTTTGTTACTCTTCTTACTAGAATATCTAACAGCCAATCATAGTAACTACAGCTTACCAAAACACTTCCATCTTGAAAGGACAATGCCTTCCTGCAAGAAAACTCTTCATCCACCGAAACTAATGCTATGCCATTTAATCCATATGAAGCATCAATTGCCCCATTAGATAGGAAACGCACAACATTGTTCGACGAGATTCCATTTTCTGTTAAAGAACAACCTACAATTATGGACCCATTTTCTTGAAGCCCTAGATTACGAACACTTAAACTACTTACACTTGCTAATACAAAAATCGTTACCCCATTGGTCCCAAAACTAGGATCCAATATTCCATTTGGAAGGAATTGCTTTAGTACAATATTTGAGGAGCTGGTCTTTCCTGAAATCAGAATAATTCCATTTGGACCTAAGACAAAACCACGTCCTGTTTCTCCACTAGCAAAGGGGGATAAAACCCCATTTGTGGCAAAACTAGCATCTAGAGTGCCATCTTCCAAAAATCTCGAAATTTTGTAATTTGAACTAGAACCACTACCGACTAATATCTTATTATCATCTTGTACTTGAACATCATGGAAAGTTCCACTATTAGCTCCGTCGACTAATAGAAATCCATTTTGGTTAAATGCTGTGTCGAAACTACCATCTTCTAAGAAAGCAGCAATAAAATTTTTGGTAACGCCTGAGTTCGGGTCGTAATTAATTCCTATCGCCACTATTCTTCCACTAATTCCTTGATCAGTAGCGTTGAGGCTTTCTTCGCCTCCGTTGAGGTCGTGTTCTACAACACCATTATTCCCAAACGAAAGATCGGGGTTCCCATCTTGAGAAAATGCAATTAGAGGAAGGATTCCTATCAATAAAAGCAGTAAATCTTTCATAGTCTCAATTGTTTATGTTTTCCGGGGAGAGGAACCTAAGTTAGTTAATATTTTTCGTTTTAATGAAAATTTAATTTCAAAACAAAAAGTAGCCGTTGGAAATTATCACATTCTCAACGGCTACTTTTAGTTAAAATTAAATATATTATTTACAGAAAATCACTCTGTCCCAAATATTGTGATGTTGCAATTCGCCATTGGTCAGATTTAATTCTGCCGAAATGATGACTTCGTATGCACAGTTTGGGAGTGCCGCTACGCCACCAGAATACAGAGAAGTTCCATGTGCTTCCTCCCCAGGAGTTGGAAATATAATGGGTTGGAAACTATGAGGTCCTCCTGGACCGTTCATATTTAGAGTTACATTACCCAAATTTGGATTAGCAGTTGTGTAATTTACAGTCAGTGAATTTGTGATATTTGCACAACCACCGCCTAGAACGAGTTCTTGTAAGTCTAAACTGGCGACTCCCAATTCGTTACTACTTACTGTTGGCAGCCAGGATCCACCTTGTGGTACATTTTCGTATACCTTGTTAAAGATAGCAAGAGGTCTTGAGAACCCTGCCATAGTTTCACTACCTGGATTCCCAAGTTCGCGTTTTTTCATTCGAAGTGCGAAATATCGATTTTGCTCTAAAGGAGCCGAACTATTTCCGGGAATTAACCCCGCTTTGTTTACAGTTCCATTCGCAAGTTTGCTAGAAATCAATTTTATTAATGACCCGTTGAAAAATATATCAAAGCCTCCACCATTATACTGTGGTGCCTGTACCCAGTTCCCATTGAATGTTACCTCAATTTCGTTACCAGTTGCATTTGGACCCGTAACACCATGGATCACGTACGAATCGTGTTTTATGACTGGAAATAATTGTGTTAGGCGCGTTGCGATTTCACCTTTTGCAATATCAGCTGGGCTGACATCATTCCAGGCCGCTGCCGGGATGGTTCCAACATCAACGGAAGGATTATTTACCTCGGCATATTCGAATTTATATTCTACTGGCTGGCCGTTCTGTTCTTTAGAAAGTGAACCTCTTAAATCTAAGGTGCTATAAAAGGCTTGTTCATTCCAAGCCGCTGCAGCTTTGCCGGTAGTTCGTCCTGTTGCCGGATCAATATTGATTACTGGATGATATTTTCGAGCATATCCTATTTGGTAGAATGCAGCTGGTGGATCTAGTGGATGAGGGATAGGAGCATCTTCCAAACATAGTCTTACACAAAGGCAGTTCCCCACATTCTTTCTGCTTGGTTTTTGCGCTTCGGATGAGCTTTCAGCAAAAATTTCGGAGCCCCCTACTTCAAACTTGAAATAAATGTCTGGGCCATTGTCAAAACTGAAAACGGGTGTTGTTTCAATATTTATCCAAGGAGATAAAAAGGTTTTTTTGAAATCAATTGAGCGATAGAAAATACAAAATTCTCCTTTATTGTTTGTTATTGCACTACCTAGAAGATCATCTGTAATAATATCATCGTCCATGGCAATTACTTCAATCCCACTAAGAGCCTCACCAGATTTACAGTTAACTAAGGTTCCACAAATTACCCAGATATCAAGGCGAGATAGAATGTAACACCATACTCTTTTTAGTAAACTATAATTCCAACCCGCGACCAATCCATTATTAGTTTCTCTCCATTTTGGCTGAATTATGTCTAGTAGCACTTCAAAAGATGTAAAACGCTTTGGAGATGTGGTATCTTCTTGGCCGTATTCGGGAACTTCGTCATAGAATAAAACGATAGCTATAATACCTCCATCGTAATCAACCTTGTCTCCATTAATGTTGAATTCGTAGTTTCCGTTGGAATCTGTTATTGTTTCGCCAAGAAGTCGTTTTTTACGGGCTTTAATTTCTTTCTCTTCAAAAACCTGAATCAGTTCTTTACTCTGTGCCGCAGTATATGCAGTTGCAGCATTTCGTTCGTCGTCAACGCTATATAATCTTACTTTTGTTAGTGCAATAGCGTTTTCATGTCCATCGCAGATTGCGGTATGCAATCTACCTCTTAAAATGTAATTCATAATATGTTTTATTTAATTTATAATTTCGCAGGTAATGTATTGATTACCAATGGCTAAATTAAACAAACAGCCTTGATTAAGACCCCGTTAATTAACTGAATATACCTCGTTAAAGACTCTATATTATGCAGGGAAAAACCCTCAACTTGCCGAGACAAATCTTTTATTTTAAACAGGTAAAACACTCAACTTGAAACTATATTTTGTAATTTTATCGCTTCTGCTCCCCAAATAATATCATTAATATATGCGCTGGACAATTTATCCGAAACCTGATCCTCAAAAAATTGTAGATCTGGCCCAAGTACTCGGTGTAGATACTACTATTGCCTCCCTTTTGCTTCAACGTGGAATTGAAACTTTCGAAGAGGCGAAGAATTTTTTTCGTCCGAGTCTGGAAGATTTGCATGATCCGTTTTTAATGAAGGACATGGATCTCGCTGTAAAACGAATTGAAACCGCAATTGCTTCCGAAGAAAATATTTTAGTTTATGGCGATTATGACGTTGACGGTACTACGAGTGTTGCCTTGGTTTCTTCTTATTTAAAAACCTATTACCCAAATGTACATACGTATATTCCAGATAGGTATGATGAAGGTTACGGAATTTCGTATAAGGGAATTGACTTTGCCGCCGATAATGATTTCTCACTTATTATCGCTTTAGATTGCGGAATTAAAGCAATTGATAAAGTTGCCTATGCTTCGGAAAAAGATGTTGATTTTATTATTTGTGATCATCATCGTCCAGGCCCTGAAATTCCCAAAGCAGCGGCGGTTTTAGACCCGAAACGATCGGATTGTGAGTATCCATTTAAAGAATTATGCGGTTGTGGCGTAGGATTTAAATTAATACAAGCTCTTTCCCAGAGTCGCCAAGGTCCTGATGATAAAATAAAAAAAGGAATTCCAGCAGAACTAATGCTATATCTCGATTTGGTTGCAACTGCGATAGGCGCTGACATCGTTCCTATCACAGGAGAGAACCGAATCCTTGCATATTACGGTTTGAAGGTTATTAATTCAAACCCGAGAAACGGATTCAAAGCAATTTTAAAACAGGTGAAAAAGGATGTGTTAACAATAACCGATGTTGTATTTATAATCGCACCAAGAATTAACGCTGCTGGCAGAATGAAACACGGAAACTATGCAGTTAGCTTGTTAACAGAAACGGATATGGAGTTGGCTATCGACTATGCTTCAGAAATTGAAGAATTTAATTCTAGTAGGAAGGAAGCTGATAAACGAATCACTGAAGAGGCCTTAAAGCAAATCGAAGAAAAAGGAGAAGAGAAACGATTTACTACTGTAGTTTATGATGAAAACTGGCATAAAGGGGTCATTGGAATAGTTGCATCAAGACTAATTGAAACCTATTACCGCCCTACCTTGGTTTTTACTAAAAGCGGTGAGAAATTAGCCGCTTCGGCAAGATCAGTAAAAGGATTTGATGTTTATAATGCCCTCGAAGCATGTTCCGAATATATTGAACAGTTTGGAGGCCATATGTATGCGGCAGGCCTTACACTTCTTGAAGAGGATTATGAAAAATTTAAAGCCAAGTTTGAAAAAGTAGTTTCAGAAACAATTGATCCAAAGCTACTAATACCAGAAATTAAAATTAATACAGAATTAGATTTTAATGAAATTACACCGAAATTCTATCGCGTTTTAAAACAATTTGCTCCTTTTGGCCCAGGAAATATGACACCTGTTTTTATGACCCAAAATCTGAAGGATACAGGTTGGGGAAAATGTGTTGGCGATGATAAAACGCATTTACGACTCACGGTGAAGCAGCACAATTCACTCCAATTTACGGCTATAGGTTTTGGTTTGGGTGAAAAAAAAGATGTTGCTTGCGAGGGTCAACCTTTTAAAGCGGCCTATGTTATTGACGAAAATCAATGGCAGGGAAATGTTAGTTTACAGCTTAGATTAAAAGATATAACAGCCTAATACCAATTAACAAATAAAATAAGCCTAATAATTCGCTTCTATTGCACTTATACTTCGACTACGCTCAGCACAAGTATTTCAAGATAAAATAGAACCATAGCTAAAGCTATTCTTTTATTTTCTATTTCATCTAAGTACACTATAGTTCAAATTATTTAAGGCTCATTTCACTCGCTAATTGGTATAATTCATAAATTCCAAGATTAATCGAACAATTTCCGAAGGTTTTTCCTCTTGAATAAAGTGTTTAGCGTTTAACAGGTGAATTTTATCTGTGGTTAAGCCTAAACCTCTAATGACGTCTTCGCTTTGTGGGTCCCACTTTAAGAAGGTATCATGTTGCCCCCAAATCACTTTAACAGGAATGTCTATTTTCTGAATTGTTGAGTGGAAATCCGGTAACAGGTTGCAAGTTTGAGTAAAAAAATAATAGATTCCATTCGTTTTCCCCTCCAATAATGGCTTTCTATAGCCCTCAATGTCTGTCTCACTTAAATTATTATTTGTCATTCCCGACTTAAAGAGTCCTTTGAGCATCAAATTTGTTGTAATACCGTTTCGG
>RCND010003753.1_pt1 | contig 12514 bp, 10 predicted proteins | sample 2041351 | NCBI WGS metagenome assembly RCND01 (sample SAMN09708230, study PRJNA481090) | Marine sediment metagenome, whole genome shotgun sequencing project. | biome: marine sediment; feature: ocean; material: sediment; isolation source: Sewage treatment plant 12B marine sediment (STP12B) ...
CATTCCGAACATGAAGGTCATGCTACTTAAGTTCAATGCGATTTGGTTGGCTGCCTGTGCATTTTTTCCTAAGACACCACTTATCCAAATAGCTGCAGTAAAAATGGCTACTTCAAAGAACATTTGCAATGCCGATGGAAATCCAAGGCTTATAATCTTGCGCATGACCCTTTTTTCAATCAATTTAAAATTAAAACCGGTAACATAATCATGGAATTTCTTTTTCCCTTTAAGTAAAAACCAGATATAGAAAACCATAATAAAGCGGGCGATCAATGTTCCTATTGCTGCACCAACGATTCCAAGTTTAGGAAATCCTAAGGAACCAAAAATCAATAAATAGTTCAAAACAATATTCACCACATTGGCAATTATCGTGGCGTACATAGGGTATTTGGTTTGGGACAAGCCTTCTGAAAATTGTTTGAATGCCTGAAAAATAATCAAAGGAACCAATGAAAATGCTACTAAATCAAGGTAAGGCATCGCTAACTCAACAACCTCAGGTGGTTGCTTCATGAGGTACATTATCGGCTTTAACAACAGGATTATTCCAAAAAGTGACAAACCCAAGACCGTACACAATACCAAGCCATGCTTTAGTGCGCTTTTACCATCCGCCTTATTGCCAGCACCATCTGCCTCAGCTACTAAAGGTGTTATTGCAGTAGAAAAACCTATCCCCAAAGACATAGCAATAAAAACAAAGCTGTTGCCCAAAGAAACAGCCGCAAGTTCAGCAGTTCCCAATTGTCCCACCATAATATTTTATCAGCGAAAGCAACAAAAGTGTGCCCAAGCATGCCCAATATTACCGGGACCGATAACCTGATGTTGTATTTGAATTCTTTGGTGTATTGCTTGAACAAAGTTGGATGATTTAACGGAAGCAAAGATAACTTCTTCCGCTATATTGCATGTATTAATAAAATAAAGTTCCAGGATTCATTTGGGTAGCTTTGGCCTATATTGATTTGGCCTCTTCCCAATACACATCCATTTCACCAAGGGTCATGTCCTTTAATGCCTTACCGGTTTCTTTCGCTTTTGATTCCAAATATTGAAACCGGTTTATGAATTTCTTATTGGTTCGCTCCAAGGCATTTTCAGGATTAACATTCAGAAAACGGGCATAATTGATTATGGAAAAAAGCACATCCCCAAATTCAGATTCTACCTTGTCTGCATCCCCCATTATTACTTCCTCTTTTAATTCGGCAAGTTCTTCTTGCACTTTCTCAAAAACCTGTTCGGGCTTTTCCCAGTCAAAGCCAACGCCTGCTACCTTATCCTGAATACGATTTGCCTTGACCAAGGCTGGCAGACCATTAGGCACACCTTCCAAAACACTTTTTTTTCCTTCTTTCAGCTTTATATTTTCCCAATTTCGTTTTACTTCTTCCTCATCTTTCACTTTGACATCCCCATAAATATGCGGGTGTCTGTTTATCAATTTTTCACAAATACTATTGCACACATCAGCGACATCAAAATCATTCGTTTCTGAACCAATTTTGGCATAAAAAACAATATGTAATAAGAGATCGCCCAATTCATTTTTAACCTCTACCAAATCTTTCTCCAAAATAGCATCGCCAAGTTCATAGGTCTCCTCAATAGTGAGATGTCTTAGCGTTTGCATGGTCTGCTTTTTATCCCACGGACATTGTTCCCGAAGTTCATCCATTATGGTCAACAAACGGTCGAATGCCTCTAATTGTAGTGCTCTTGATTTCATTGAATTACTTTTGGCAAAAGTACAAATACAAATAGGATAATTCTGTGGGAAATTTGTGCAATTTTAACTACCTTAAAACCTTAATTATCAACACATAGGTATGAAGAATACTGTGATTTTTAAACCTGTTATTTTGTTGTGTGCTCTTTTCTTGTTCATTGGAAAAAATGTAGCGCAAAATACTTCCGGTATATTTGAGGGCAATAACGATATCGGTAATGTAAATCATAAAGGTTCATTAGAATTCAGTCCATCGGACAGCACATATACAATTTCGGGTAGTGGTACCAATATGTGGTATAATACCGATGAATTTCATTTCGTTTGGAAAAAGATGTCAGGTAATGTTTCATTGGGTGCGACCATTGAAATGTTGGGAGAAGGTGTTGACCCTCATAGAAAAGCATGTTTGATGATTCGACAAAGTCTTGAACCTGATGCCCCTTATGTTGATATTGCTGTGCATGGCGATGGACTTACATCAATGCAGTACCGTACTATGAAAGGCGCTGAAACTAACGAAATAAAATCGAACGTTTTGGCCCCCAAACATATTCAAATTGAAAAAGTTGGAAACTACATTTCAATGCAGATTGCAGATGAAAATAACGATTTACAATTAGCAGGTGGCTCTTAAGAATGAGTTTCGAAGAACCTTATTATATTGGTCTGGGTGTTAGTTCACATAACAATGATGTCCTTGAAACTATAAAATTCTCAAATGTCTCAATCAATACGATAACAGAAAACACCAATCAGCCGATGAAAGTAGAAAGTACCCTTGAAATTCTTGACATTCCCACTTCAAATAGAAGCGTTGTACACCATACAAAAAATCATATTGAGGCACCTAATTGGACAGCCGATGGTAAAACCTTGATTTATAATAGTCAAGGGCTACTTTATAGAATTCCTGTGAAAGGTGGTACACCAGAAATGATTCCAACAGATTTTGCGAACAAAATAAACAATGACCATGGTATTTCTCCTGATGGGACACAAATGGTAATCAGTGACCAGACCGAAACGGGACAATCAATGATTTATTCCATTCCAATTGATGGCGGTGTTCCAAAAAAAATAACCCCATTATCGCCCTCTTACTGGCATGGCTGGTCACCAGACGGAAAAATGCTGGCTTACTGCGCGGAGCGCAATGACAATTATGATATTTATACTATTCCTTTTGAAGGTGGAGAGGAAACTCGTCTGACAACCACCGAAGGATTGGACGATGGTCCTGATTACGCTCCTGATGGGAAATATATTTATTTTAATTCAACCCGTACGGGAACCATGCAAATTTGGCGCATGAAACCCGATGGGTTAGACCAAGAACAAATAACAACCGATAAATTCAACGATTGGTTTGCCCACCCCTCACCGGACGGTAAGTGGTTGGTGTATGTTACCTTCAATATAGATGTGCCTGCAGGCGACCACCCACCAAACAAAGATGTTATGCTTAGGCTTATGAACCTGGAGACCAAAGAAGTCAAGGTATTGGCGAAAATTTTCGGTGGACAAGGCACCATAAATGTGCCCTCTTGGTCACCAGATAGTCAACAAATTGCTTTTGTAAGCTATACTCGAATTTAAAACCCATGAACAGAATCTATTTACCGCACTATACATTCATCCTGTTGTTAATTGGATTGCAACCTTCTTGTAAAGCCCAGGACAATTCAATAATCGTGTCTGGAGCGGAGCCCATTTTAGTGGCTTCGGACTATGAATTCACTGAAGGTCCCGCGGTAGATAAGCAAGGAAATGTTTTTTTTACGGACCAACCTAATGACCAAATACTAAAATGGTCAGCAACAGATAATTCAGTTACCGTCTTTATGAATCCTTCAGGGCGTTCAAACGGACTTTATTTTGATAATGAAGGGAATCTTTTAGCCTGTGCCGACGAAAAGAACCAATTATGGCAGATTGATAGCAAAAAAAATGTGACTGTTCTGATAGATGGATATAAAGGCAAAAAGCTTAACGGTCCCAACGATCTATGGGTTGATCCAAAAGGAGGCATCTACCTTACTGATCCTTTTTACAAAAGACCCTGGTGGAGTCATAAAGAACCCGAACTGGAATCAAAACGGGTATATTATTTACCTAAAGACAAGAAAGAGATTCGAGTAGTTGCCGACGAGTTTGTACAACCCAATGGCATTATTGGTACCCCTGACGGTGAGACCCTTTATATTGCTGATATTGGGGATAAAAAAACCTATTCGTACACCATTAATAAAGATGGCAGCCTTTCGAATAAGAAGCTCTTTACTGAAATGGGATCTGACGGAATGACCTTAGACAATAATGGGAATGTCTATCTTACAGGGGATGGAGTAACCGTTTTTAATGAAAAAGGCGAAAAAATCCAACATATTCCCATAAATCAAAAATGGACTGCGAATGTGACTTTTGGTGGAAAAACCCATAGAAAACTATTTATTACAGCAATGAATTCGGTGTATACATTAGATATGAATGTGACAGGTATCAGGCAGCAAACCAATTAAATACGTTTTATGAAATATTACGCTCTACTCATTTTTCAATTCCTTATACTTCAAGGACTACAGCTATGGCTCGTAGACCCCCTAGAAGCCATATATCCTGATCAAAATAATATAATGCATGTTAGTACTACTTGGGAGGCCGATTTTCCAATTGGCACCGAGGCCGATGTACATGTACTACTAAATATTCCTAAAGGAACCGTTTTCAAATTAATAGCCAAGAAAAATGGAAAACCACTTGATGCTAATGTTTGGAGTGAGCTTATTGACGTTCCGGTTGAACAGAACACAGGACTTGATAGTAGAACAGAACAATTTATAAATAAAAAAAACCCTCATGTAATCCGTAGGGCACCTTTTAGAATCTATGAAGTAATACAACCGGTCAATGATAATCATTTTGTAGGTAACACAAATTATTCGGCATTTAGACTGGCAATTCCACCACGTTTGATAAATGCACCGGGGAAGCATGAGATAACTATAGAAGTTCAAAGCGATAGTTTTAAAGCAAATGGTATTTTTAAAATCCAAGTGTATCCTGTAAGACTTCCTGAACTAGTCCAAAGTAATTTCTTCTACACCAATTGGTTCAGCTTAACTAACATTGAAGAATACCATGATCTTGAAAGATGGTCAAAACCTTGGTTCGATATGATGGATAAATATGCTAGTCTCATGGCTCATGGCCGCCAGAATTCTATCACTATTCCGAGAGAGCTTATTTATTTTGAAAATGATGCAGTTGTCTTGGAAGAAGAAAAAATGTTGGCATTCATTAACATTTTTAGAAAAAAGGGGTTTAAATATTTTGAAGCTCCACATTTAATGTTCCGTGGTGTAAATGACGATTGGGGAGATCCAGAATTGAAAGTTGCATTGACAGGCAAAAGATACTACAAGGAAAACGGCATACAAGATATTGCCAAATTAATGACCACAATAAAAGAATTTTGTTTAAAAAACAACCTTGCAGATAAGTGGCTTCAACATATTGCCGATGAACCCACCAGTGTAAATGCATCTTGCTATAAGGATGTTGTAAAACAAGTCAAAAAAATATTCCCTCAAGTAAAGGTCATGGAAGCAACAAATGACAAGGAAGGTATCTTAGGGGCTGTGGATATTTGGTGCCCCTTGATCAATGACTTTCAAGAAAATGAAGTGTTCTTTCGGGAAAGACAAAATGAAGGAGAAAAAGTATTAGTTTATACATGTCTGATTCCTGGTGGCAAATGGTTAAATAGAACATTGGACATGGAAAAATTACGACAAGTATATTTTGGGTGGGGTGCCGCTCATTATAATACAGGTGGTTACCTACATTGGGGCCTAAACCAATACAAAAAAGATCCTTTTGAGCATAGTGTTGTTAAGCACCCCTCCCCTGCTGCAAGTGATAATAATTATCTCCCGGCTGGTGATACTCATATTGTTTATCCAGGAAAAGGTGAACCTCTTTCCTCTATTCGTTTTGAAGCACATAGAATTGGCATTGAAGATTACGAATTACTACGGACCTTGAAACTTAACAATAAACGCAAACAACAAAGGATAGTTCGAAAACTATTCAGGAGCTATACAGATTACAATCTTGACCTCGATACATATCGAAATACAAGAAAGAAATTATTAAAATCCATTGTGAAAACAAGCACTAATTAGACTAAGTATAAAGTGAAGAAGTTTCTCATTTTACAAATGCGACCTGAAAACGAAACTTCTGATAGTGAGTTTGAGGCCATATTACGCGTTGGTGGATTGGCGCGGAGTGAAGTACACCGCATTCGTTTGGAACAAGGCATTCCTGATATTGATTTGAATGACTATTCGGCCATCATTGCGGGCGGTAGTCCCTTTGATGTAAGTATTCCCTACGAAAATAAAAGCCAGACCCAAAAAGACATCGAGGTCTTTTATAATCAATTATTTGACCGTGTAGTGCCGGAAGACTTTCCATTTCTAGGAGCTTGTTCAGGAAGCGGACTTTTAGGTCGGTACTGTGGGGCATCAATATCGAACAAGAATCCCGAGCCTCTTGGGAGCGTCGATATTTTTGTGACCAAAGAAGGGATAAAAGATTCCCTTTTAAATGGCTTGCCAGAAACTTTTTCAGCATTGGTAGGTCATAAGGAAGCCTGTGATAATGTTCCACCTGGAGCCGTATTATTGGCTACATCCAAAAACTGTCTCGTTCAAATGTTCAGGGTTAAAAAGAACATCTACGCCACACAATTCCATCCTGAAGCAGATGCCGAAGAGTTTGTATTAAGAATCAAAATCTATAAATACCACGGCTATTTTCGTCCTGAAGAAGCCGAAGAATTGATTGCTTTAGTACGCCAGACCAACACACCAATACCCAAAGAAATACTAAAGCGTTTTGTAGAGAATTACAAATTACCGAAACAAAACAAATAGGACCTATATCTCATTGGTACTCATTACTATTAGGAATTTCAAAGGAATGAAAAAAATATTTTGATTGCTTGATTTTGAATAATTCGTTATAGAATTCATAAATGCAAAATAATCGTATTTTTAAATCAATCTAAAAACGAAAAATCATGAGCTGGAAAAATCTGTTCGATGCCGAAGAGTCGCAAGAAACCATAGAAAGAATAAATCAATTGACACATGAGACCCCAAATCTTTGGGGAAAGATGAATGTGGCTCAAATGCTGGCCCATTGTAATGTGGCCTATGAATTAGTTTATACCGACAAACACCCAAAGCCAAAAGGATTTCAAAAATTCATGATCAAACTATTCGCAAAGAGTGTGGTTGTTGGGCCTAAACCTTACAAGAAAAACAGTCGAACAGCCCCAATGTTCATAATAAGTGATGAACGGAAGTTTGATACTGAAAAACAACGATTAATAGCTCATTTGCAAAAGACCCAACAATTGGGTGAAGCCCATTTTAATGGTAAAGAATCCCATGCTTTTGGTTCACTGTCGTCAAAAGAATGGAATACCCTTTTTTCAAAACACTTAGACCATCACCTAGGTCAATTTGGTGTTTAATAGGCCTAGTTGATATTAGGGTCCAAATTCTGAATTTTTATATTTCTAAATCTAATTACACCTGTTTCGGCAGCTTGAAGAGCAATCATACCCTCAATCAGGTCATTATTGATGATATCCGTGGTCAGTTTTCCATTGACCCAAGTCCGTAAATGGTTCTTTTCGATTATGATCTTGTATATATTCCATTTGTCAAGCGTTTCTACATGAACCAGAGGTTTTGCGCGGTTTACTACGGAACCAGTTCTATTTTCCTGATTAGGATGCAAATCCCATATATTGTTCTCGTAGCAATCCACCATTGACAACTCTTTGTTTTTGCATCGAATAAATATTCCCGAGTTGATTGTACTGTCTGGCTTAAACTCCAACTCAAGCATAAAATCCTTGTATAGTTTTTTGGTCATCATGAATCCCGCGCCGCCCTTTGCGATACCAACCAATTCATTATCATCAAAATCCCAAGTAGCATCGCCCGAGGAGAACCAATCTTTCTTGTTCTTCTCAAATAATGCTGAGGGGGTAGCATTTTTAAACAAGCAGGAAGTCACGATCAGAAAGAACATGACACCAACAAAATAAGTCAAAAATCTTTTCATGATTCCTTTATTTAGAACTTCTAATTCAAGTTACTTTTTTCACTTCACCAAATCGAACATTCGCGTATACTTGACGATAAAACTATTGTTCAACGGACTACCATCTTGTAGATTGTGATTGTAAACCACAAATAATCCCGTATTGGCACGCTGCAACCAGCCAAACCTTAGATTTATTGCCCATAGTTTGTCCACCGTATTGTTTTGCAACAAACTTTGAATATAGAGATTGGGTTTAAAGGAATAAGATAGCTGACTAATAAAGACATTTGCATTAAAATCCCCTACAGGCAGATTCACCTTATTGTACATATAAGTAAATGCGGCGTTGAACTTATCCCCTTGCCGGAATGCCAACGTACCGCTATTCAAGTAACGTGTACCACCAAATGAACCTCCGATAACTGAACGAAGATTAAATGAGATGGGCTTACTTTTATTGGTCATCACAATCAATTGGGACTCAGCATGTTTATATACACCAGGTTGTACAAAAACATTCTCTGAAATTTCAAAAGGATCTAGGACACCTTCTGTTGTAAAATTGACGCCAGTATGTATTTCAAATCCACTTTTAAACTCCCAATGGTTATCTACATGCAAAAACCCTGTTTCTTGAAATCCATCAAAATTCCAATACCCACGATAAGAAACATGAGGTCGATGTTCCAAGATTTTGGAGTCCTTATTTTTCGGTCGTAGATGATATAATACAAGGCCTTCAGGTTTTTTAAAGGATGAGCGTAATAAGAATCCGACTTCTGGATTAAATCCCTGACCTACTTCGGTATAAGCACCCCGAATCTCCCAATTATTCCATTTATAATCCGTTTGAAACTTAAAGGCATGTTCATCTTCAGCATCCAAAGTACCTGCAGTTTTAGCAAAAAACCCTGACATTCTGGCTTTTCGACCTAAACCTAACTTTCCATCAACGGCAATAGTCCTATTAAAATCTCCACTGGTCTCCAATCCCTCACGGTTAATCAGTACAGCGCCAAGTGCAGACCTGCCCTTGAATTCATGATTGACGCGGACAACAGTAAAATTGTTCTTTTCTATATCGGCATCACCAACATCTTCAGTGAACATGGTCAATAATCCCACGTTAGTTCGATTGACCTTACCTGATAATCTTGCACCACCTATAATGGGTACTACATTACCCTCTTCCCCAATGCCGATTCTTCGACTAAAGAAGAGGTCTACTTCACCTGGACTACCAACGCTGAACAAACCGGCATTTTCCAGAAAGAAGGGTCTTTTTTCAGGAAAGAATAGATTGAACCTATCTAAATTCACTTGTTGTTGATCCACCTCAACCTGGGCAAAATCTGTATTGTAAGTAAAATCCAAAGTTAAGCTAGGTGTAATACTGTATTTTATGTCACCCCCAAATTCTGCATCAAAATTATAATCAGCATCTGCAACTGTAAAATCTTTTGTTGACTGCCCCAAAGCGTATGGAATAACCTTTAAGTTTCCAGGTGTGCGAAGTTTCAAACCAGTAAGCGTTCCGGCAAGTGAAAGCCTATAAATATCAAAGCCGACAGGTAATTCTGCCCAATAAGCAATCTCATTGCTTTTTCTAATATTTCTGCGAAAATTGATACCCCAATCCTTCCCTGCCTGAAATCGTAATGTACGCAGCGGTATGGCAAATTCGGCACTCCAGCCAAAATCACCAACTTTCGATTGCACTTCCCATGAACCATCCCAGTTAATGTTAAACCCACCAATGGTACCCCCTTGTTGGCGATTTGCATTAAAATTACCTTGACCCTCATTATCAACCTGCGCATCATACTCTACTCCGATCGAATTGGTACCGAACACAAAGCCGTTTTGGTTATCTTTATATGTATCCAATATAAATATAAAGGCATCAGTATCTTCTAAATTAGCATCCCTTCGTGCATCAGAAACCACCAAATTCTCTGGCTGGGAATCAAAACAAACCACTGAAAGATAAAACGTTGAGGCCGTATAAGCTATACGAATCTCTGTCTTTTCGCTAGCTGGCTGTCCATAATTAGGTTGCATTTGACTTAGCAATCCGAAAGGTTTTATCCCTTGCCAGATTGCATCGTTTAAAACTTCACCATCGATTGATGGTTCTTCGGAAATGGAAACTGCATTCGCAATGGGTCTTTCTTTTAGATTTGATGAATAATCCTGTGCAATGGTAATAAAGGAAAAAGGAATTGTGCACAACAGTGCGAGTATTCTTGGTAATTTCATTTCGGTTAGGTTGGTAGAATTTGTCAAAAACCAAGGGCAACAACGAAAGCTGCCCAAAGAATTCATTGATTCATAATGGCATGCTTTCTATTAAGTCAGTTCTTGATCTACATTAGAAACACCACATTCCTTCAACTGACTCTCTACCTTTTGCTTTAGTTTAGCTAGTTTATCCGCTAAATCACTCATGATAATTTATTTTTAAGGTTAAAAATTAGTATTGAGCTTGATAGTAGCAGTAAGTTAAAGATTTCTGCTATAAAAAGTGGATAAATTATCGCTATTATTTTGTATAATCACGTGGTATTCCTGAAAAACATTATATTTAGAATATTTTTATTTATTATTCCCTTCTATTGAAATAGGGATAATAATCAATGAACAATATCATTTGAAAACCAGCCTAAATATGAAAAAGACCAATACTTTCCATTTAACTTTTATCCTTTTCTTTTTAACCTTTTCTTTCGCACAAACAAGTGCACAATCAACACGGGAATCTTTTGCAAACGAGGGTGTATCTATTGAAAGATTAGCAAGATATGATGCCTTTTTAAATCAGGAAATTAAAGAGGGTCGAATTGCAGGAGCAATATCATTAGTTTCCCGTAATGGCAAAATTGTACATAACACATCCTTTGGTTATAGTAGTCTTGCAGAAAAAAAAGCAATGCAAAAAGATGGTATATTTCATTTGATGTCAATGACCAAACCTATTGTCACAGCAGCATTTATGATGCTTTATGAAGAAGGGCATTTTTTTCTGACTGATCCAGTGTCAAAGTATTTGCCACAATTCAAGGATGTAAAGGTTGCGAAAGATGTTAATGATGGAAAAGATGGACCTACCGAACCAGCTAATAAAGAGATAACCATTGCCCATCTTCTATCCCATACTGCTGGTTTCTCCCATGGACTTGGCGGAACCGAATTGGATAATGATATAGCGAAAGCACTTTACTATGAACCTCAAGAAAATATTGAAAGTAGGGTAAATACTCTTGCTAGCCTCCCTCTTATCGGTCAGCCAGGGGAGCAATGGTATTATAGCGCCTCACCAGATGTATTGGCCTTGTTGATTGAAAAATTTTCAGGGAAGACCGCTGAGGTGTTTCTACAAGAACGTATTTTCAATCCGCTGGAAATGAGCGATACAGGATATAATATTTCTAAAAAAAATCAAGAAAGATGGGTGCCCGTACATAATCTAAACAAAGAAGCTAAGCTTGTGAATTCAGAACAGCAATTACCAGTTGAAGGAAATAAAGTATTCGGAGGTACCCATGGTCTTTTTTCAACCGCAGCCGACTATATGAAATTCTGTAGAATGATGCTCAATAAGGGTAGCTTAAATGGTAAACTTTTTCTCAGCCCTAAAACGGTTGACCTTATGACCATGAATCAAACAGGGGAATTACAACTTGCACCTGGTCAGGGCTTTGGTTTTGGGTTCGGGGTAACAAAAGACGTAGCTGATGGCAAGAGTTTAGGATCTGTTGGTCAGTATTACTGGGGGGGAGCATATTCCACCTATTTTTTTATTGATCCCAAAGAAAATTTAATTGCCATTCTTATGACCCAATTGCAACCCTATAGTAATTACTATAACCAGATAATGAGGCAGTTTGTATATCAAGCTTTGGTAGATTAACTATTTTAGTAAGCGCATCTCAAAATATTTCTTATTCTTATACCAATTAAACTATCAACATTATGAATGCATATTTATTTGAATTTATAGGAACAGCCATGCTAATACTTCTTGGTAACGGGGTAGTGGCAAATCTTGTGCTAAAAGACACTAAAGGGTCCAACTTAGGATGGGTAGGCATTTCCTTAGCATGGGGTATTGCTGTTTTTTGTGGGGTATTTGTAAGTGCCGATGTTTCTGGCGCCCATATAAACCCAGCGGTCACCGTTAGTTTGGCAATAGCGGGGAAGTTTAGTTGGGACTTGGTACCAGGGTATATCATTGCCCAAATTTTAGGTGCAATGATGGGTAATCTCCTAGTCTGGTTAACCTATAAAAAACATTATGAAGCTACCACAGACCAATCCGCAATATTGGCAACTTTTTCTACCTCTCCAGCAATAAGAAGTCCGTTTTGGAATTTTATGACCGAGGCAATAGGTACTTTTACGCTTGTCTTAGGGGTATTCTTTATTGCAAGTGGTAGCATAGGTGATGAATCAATTTCATTAGGTTCTTTGGATGCCCTACCGGTTGCATTATTGGTCATGGGAATAGGTTTTAGCCTTGGTGGACCAACAGGCTATGCCATAAATCCTGCTCGGGATCTAGGACCAAGAATAATGCACACCCTTCTACCTATAAAGAATAAAGGTAAGAGTGATTGGAACTATGCGTGGGTTCCTGTTTTGGGGCCT
>RCND010001683.1_pt1 | contig 12511 bp, 9 predicted proteins | sample 2041351 | NCBI WGS metagenome assembly RCND01 (sample SAMN09708230, study PRJNA481090) | Marine sediment metagenome, whole genome shotgun sequencing project. | biome: marine sediment; feature: ocean; material: sediment; isolation source: Sewage treatment plant 12B marine sediment (STP12B) ...
TTCTCACGCCTCTTCAGTACACCATCCTGGTGAATTCCTGAGGAATGTGCAAAAGCATTTCTTCCTACGATTGCTTTATTAGGCTGTACCGGCATGCGCATCAGGGTAGATACCAGCCTGCTGGTACCGTAGATCTTCTTTGAATTTATATTGGATATCAGGTTTAGATGTTTCCGGCTCTTCATAATCATCACCACCTCTTCAAGCGAAGTGTTTCCGGCTCGCTCACCGATTCCATTCATGGTCACCTCTACCTGCCTGGCTCCGTTTATCACTCCACTCATGGTATTGGCCGTGGCCATACCCAGGTCGTTGTGACAGTGTGTGGAGAGAATGGCTTTATCCATATTGGATACATGATCCACCAGGTATTTGATTTTCTTACCATACTCATCGGGAAGTGTATAGCCCGTGGTATCAGGAATATTGATCACTGTGGCCCCTGCTTCAATCATCGCTTCCACCACCTCCGCAAGGTATTTATTATCAGAGCGTCCCGCATCTTCTGCGTAAAACTCCACATCCTCCACAAATGATTTGGCGTATCTGACCGCTTCAGCCCCCCTTTTAATAATCTCTTCGGGTGTACTGTTTAGCTTATGATAAATATGGTAGTAGGAAGTTCCTATACCTGTATGAATCCTGGGACGTTTGGCAAATTTAAGCGACTCGGCAGCCACCTCAATATCTTTCTTGACAGCACGTGTAAGAGCACAGATTATCGGTTCGTTTACAGCTTTAGAGATTTCAATCACTGAATTGAAGTCGCCTGGACTCGAAATGGGAAAACCAGCTTCAATCACATCAACCCCAAGTTCTTCAAGTGCCTTGGCTACCTCAATCTTCTCAATGGTATTCAATTGACATCCCGGGACCTGTTCCCCGTCCCTCAATGTGGTGTCAAAGATATAAACGCGATCCTTTGCCATGGTTTTGCAGTTTTGCAGTTAGAATTTGTTTCACACAAAAGAAACAAATATATGCTAAAACATGCTACTTAACATGGTATAAATTCACACATTCGTATCAGGCGAACTCTTTTTTTAATTGATCGACCCAGGAGGCTACCCGGTTCTTGTTCATTGAGCCCTGGTTTTCGTAATCGATAGCCAAGCCAACAAAGTGATTTCCACGCAATGCCCTGGAGCTTTCAAACTCATAACCTTCCCTGGAAGTGAATCCTACCAGAGTGGCACCCTGAACTTCCAGGATTTCAGCCATAATTCCCACTCCGTCCAGGAAATTTTCCGAGTATTTTTTTTGATCGCCCAGTCCAAATAGCGCGATCTTCTTACCTGTCAGATTCATATCTTCAAGTGCAGGGACAAATTCATCCCAATAGTTGGGAAGTTCACCATCGAACCAGGTGGGTACTCCCATGATCATTTGGTCGTAGGAAAGAAAAAGCTCTTCCCTGATTTCCTCGGCATTTACTAAAGCAATGGCATCGTCGTTAAAATCCTCCTGGATCTGGGCAGCGATCTTACCAGTCTTCTTTGTATTAAAACTGTATATAATAGCGGTTTTATTCATTGGTTGGGTCTTAAATATTAGTAGCTCAATAGTTCTATAGCGGCTTTTTCGATCCTTTCAATATTGGGAAGAACAGCTGCTTCAAGAATCCGGTTAAATCCTACCGGAGTAAAGGTGGATCCCACCCTCATTACGGGTCCGTCCAGATCTTCAAAGGCCTGTTCGTTGATCAGAGAAACAAGTTCTCCTCCAAATCCTCCAAATACTTTATCCTCGTGAACCACAAGAACTTTCCCCGTTTTCTTCACAGTTGCCAAAATGGCATCAGTATCGAGGGGACTAAGCGAGCGGAGGTCCAGTACCTCCAGGCTTGCTGTCCCATCCTTTTCCAAGCGGTCGGCCAGTTCCACACAGAGTGGTGTGGTATTTCCATACGTGATAATGCTCAGGTCGCTTCCCTCTCTTCTTAATCTGGCTTTGCCAAAAGGCACCTCAAAATCATCAGGAATGGGCGTTGCCACCTTGGTGGAGTTATAGAGTGCTTTGGGCTCCAGAAAGAGTGTTACACCTTTCGAGCGGATACTTGTTCTTAACAGGCCTGCTGCATCGTCTGCATAACTGGGATAGACCACCCTGATTCCTGGCAGTGGAGTAATAGAAGCCTCAATGTTCTGGGAGTGGTAGAGTCCTCCTCCTATATATCCACCCGAAGCAAGCCTTACTGTAATATTAGGTGAAAATTGCCCCTTGGTGCGCCAGTATTCGTGGGATGTTTCAACGAACTGTTCCATGGCTGGCCAGAAATAGTCAGCAAACTCAGCTCCTTCTACCACAATGCGCAGCTTATCATTGAAGCGGCTCATCCCGTTGGCAGTACCCATAATATAGTCTTCGGCAATGGGACCGTTGAAAACACGTTCTTTGCCAAATTCCTGTTGCATTCCCTTGGTAACATTGAAAATACCACCCTTCTCCTTATTGGCCACATCCTGACCCCAGATAAAGGTATCCGGGTTAAGACGGAATTCTGCTTTCAAGGTCTCGTTTAATCCATCAATCAGCTTTTTGCTTTCCCCTTCCTCCTGATGAAGGCCATCGGGGTATTTCTCACTTACATAGGGTTCTGGAATCACAAAGTCATGTATGGATTCAGGGCTTGGCTGGGGGGCATTCAATCCAGCTTTATGGGCTGCTTTCACCACAGCTTTTGCCTCATTTTCAATTTCTTCCAGCTCAGCTTCAGTAAAGCGCTCATACCTGATCAACATCCTTCTGAATTTGGCTAGCGGGTCATACTCATGCACATAATTCAGCTCAGAATCGTCACGATAGAGATCATGCCTGTCAGAATTGGAGTGCGAATGAATCCTCACACAGTTTGCGTGAACGATTACCGGATGTTCATGTTCGGCTACGTACTCCTTGGCTTCAACCATGGTATTCATACTGTCGAATACATCCTTGCCATTGCAATGAAAAATCTTCAGGTTCTTAAATCCTGAGAAGTTATTGGCCACTTTCCGGTTGGCTGTCTGGTCTGCCTTTGGTACCGAGATTCCATACCCATTATCCTGGAATACAAATATAACAGGGAGTTCCTCATTGCTGGCTCCGTTAATGGCTTCATAAACATAACCTTCAGATACAGAAGATTCGCCCTGGGAGCTAATGGCTACACCAGGAACTTTATACTTTTTTATGGCACGTGCAAGTCCAACTGCATGCAGGGTGTGATTCCCTGTACAGGACGAGACGTTGTGAATATTCCATTCAGGTTTGGCGAAGTGGTTGGACATGTGCCTTCCTCCTCCTGCTACGTCTGTATCTCTGGAAATCCCGTTCAGGATCAACTCCTCTGCCGAGATTCCTGCCGAATGCGTGGTGAGCATATCCCTGTAGTAGGGAAAAAGGTGATCATGTTCCCGGTCAAATATCTGGCCAATGGCAAGTTGAATACCATCATGTCCAGCATAGGGTGCATGGTAGGACCACCCGATGGCCTGTTTCAGGTAGTTGGGGGCCCTGTCATCTATGGCCCGTCCCACCAGCATCAGTTTCATCCATTTAGCCAGAGTTTCTTTATCTGTTTTTTTTACACTGAATTTCTTGTTTGTTGACATTGTTGGTTAAAGTTTAAAATTCCCTGAATGGGGATCAAATGATTCAATATAGTCTCCCAATTTTTTCAAGAATGCCCCTCCAAGTGCACCATCAATAATCCGGTGATCATAGGTAAGGGACAGCCACATCTTTTGCCTTATGGCAATGACATCGCCCATCTCGGTTTCAATTACTGCGGGCTTTTTCTTAATAGCTCCTATGGCAAGGATGGCTACTTCTGGCTGATTGATAATGGGGGTTCCGATATCATTCTGAAAAGAACCAAAGTTGGTCACAGTGAATGTGCCTCCGCTGATATCATCCGGCGCAAGCTTATTGCTACGGGCTGCAGTGGCAAGTTCATTCATTTTCTTGGTGATTCCGATAAGATTCAAAGCTCCGGCATCCTTGATATTGGGAACAATCAGGTTGTTGTCGGGTAGTGATACGGCAATGCCCAGATTGATCCTTTTTTTAATAATAATATTATCCCCGTCCACGGAGGCATTAATCTGTGGGAAATCGCGTAATGTTTTTACCGTTGCTTCCAGGAATACCGGAAGGTAGGTGAGCTTAACTCCCTCTCTCTTAAGGAACTCATCTTTCACCCTGTTTCTCCAGTTAACCACTCCGCTCACATCGACCTCGATCATATTGGTCACATGAGCAGAGGTTTGTATGGACCTGATCATGTGTGCTGAAATCAGTTTCCTGAGCCTGCTCATTTCAATCACTTCATCACCCTCTCCACTTACACGTGTTTCTTGCTGTGCGGGAGCAGGAAGTTCTGTTTTTTCAATCAGAGCCGTTTTAGCTCCTCCCCTCTTCTCCAGGTATTTCAGAAGATCTTCCTTCTGAACTCTTCCGTTCATCCCTCTTCCTTCAATGGAATCAAGTTCCTCCTGCGAAACTCCCTCTTTTTCTGCAATGGTTTTCACCAGGGGGGAATAGAAACGACCTTTGCCTGAGCTTAACTTTTCATCACTGCTCCTGCTCTCCTCTACTTCATTTTCCTGGGGCCGGGCCTTTTCCTCCACAGTAGAATCTGCTTGTTCAACAGTAGTATCGTCTCCATCCAGGCCAATCACTGCAATGACAGTGCCTACCGGGACGACTTCGTCCTGCTTGAAGAATATTTTTTTTACAAGTCCGTCAACAGGTGATGGTATTTCGGAATCAACTTTATCGGTAGCAATTTCGAGAAGAACATCATCCTCCTCTACCTTATCGCCCTCTTTTACAAACCAATTTGTAATAGTTGCTTCCTCAATACTTTCACCCATCTTAGGCATAATAATATCAAAATTTGCCATAATAGATTTAAATAATATTGGTGCGCTAATAGAATTTTCGATGGTATAACAACCATACCAAGAAATTGTTTTTACTCCTCACCCTCGAAAAGGATGTCCAGAATTACCTGAGTATCGCTGGGGAGTTTGTCAGCCACAGGGAGCTTTTTAAAGACTGGGTAACTTATCTTAATATCAGGGTATCCCATATGTACCAGCATGGCCACCACTGAAAAGATCTTAGGCCCCTGGGGAATCAATACGATGGAATATTCATCGCGAATAGGTAAAATAATGTCAATCAGGCTCTGATAGATGGATTGTCCGTTTCGGATAGGATAGGCCACCAGGTTTCTGATGGGAGATTTGCTGATCAACTTATGGTTGTTTATAAAGACCTTCTCAACAAAGCGCTTTTCAACGGGCGGATCTGCATAGAATAGATAAAGCAGGTCCGGGTCAACAAGATTATAGATCGATTCCGATACGTTCTTCTCTTGACCCAGGCCAAGGATCAAAGCCACTTTTTTATCATTGGCAGGCTTTATATCAGCCTTTAGAAAGTCAGAGATCTCTTTTACCTTGTGGGAAGCGGGCTGGCGAACATAGTTGGCCAAGGTATAGATAATCCGCATTCGGGCCTTTCCATCTCCTTCCTGGTTCTCATAGAACCATCTGAAAAATTCATAGTACCAGTTGGATGGCATACTGGTACAATCAATCATAACATTAATCAGTTCGCCCTCGATTGTTCCAAAGATTGCATCTACGTCCGGGGTCTCAGAGCTAACTGAAAATATTTCAAAACTGTGTTCTCTGAAGTAATTTTCGTTTTCCTGGAAGGAAAACTCTTTCACCCTGATTTCTCCCTTCAGGGCAATCTTTTTACAGCTAGACTCTTCAAGTAATCTGGACACAGTGGTACTCCGCGTTTCAAAGCTAAGTGCTGTAATAAAAACATCTGCTTTAAAATCAGTCAGTTGTTCCGGATCAATATGTTTGATGGATGAGAGTTCCAAATTGAATAATTCTGAAAGAACTAAGATAGAAGGAAAAGCACAAGGTTTTCAAATAATATACTAAAGTTTCGGGTTTGTTGCCGGAATTTCGGTTATGGGTCCGGGCTGTGCCTCTTCCATGGAGAACAGATCAATACCAGGCCATTGTTGAACATTGCTGATAGTTCCGAACATCATACTTGATACATACCGATGAATCCTGGAATGCTTATAGGTACTCGTATTTGTCAAAACGACCCAGTTTACACCATCATTCTGTCTTACAATCAAGGCAGAAGAGCCGGTCAGGTATCCAGTACGCCACCAGGTGCCATACCCGTCACTTCCCCTCCAGCCAAAAAGGCCCTTACCCGCAATATTTGGATTTGACATATTAGCGATTGTTTCGGAGGAAAGAATATCTGGTTGTTCATCAAAGCCATCAATGGCAGTCATAAATTTCACTAGTTCAGGAGCAGAGGCAACCCAACCTCCGGCAGGACCAAGAAGTTCCATATCGTTGCCACCATAATAGATGGGTACAATTTCACCTGTTCCTCTCTTATCATAGGTAGTCATTGTTCCTGCACTGCTATGGTACCTTACTTCGTTGGGGTATTTCTCGTGATAATAACTTTTCCCAATATGCATATCATGAATGCCCAGTGGCTTAAGAAGATTCATAACCACATAATCCTGGTAAGGCATTCCGCTTTTCTCTTCAATGATTTCACCTAGCACAGCATATCCAAAATTGGAATAGTTGTAACGTTTGCCTGGCCTGTTGTCTAATTTGTATGAAAGTGTATACTGGATGATATTTTCAATGGAAGCAGGAGCTGGAAGAGCCATTTTCCTTGCAATATAAAGCGGGCTAAAAACGGGGTCGCCTAAATTTCCTGACCATCCGGCCGTGTGGTTCAGAAGATGCCGGATAGTTATATCTTCAACTCTCTTATCCCTGTATGCACTGTAAAGTGTATCGGTCAAAATTCCATTCTCACCAAATACAGACTCATCCAGGTCAAGCGAACCTTCCTCATATAATTTCATTATGGCTACGGCTGTAATGAGTTTCGATACTGAGGCAATACGAAAAAGATGGCCCGGCTTTACTTCCTCTCCGGTTTCGCTGTTGGCGATACCAAATCCTTTTGCATAAACCAGTCTTTCATCTTTGGTGACGGCCAGACTCGCGCCCTCAATCTTCCATCGATTAATAAAGTCCCTGACCTGGATGTCAATATTTTCAGTTCCGTCAAAATCAGAGTAATGATTATCCAGTAACAAGGAGAATGGAACCTCTTCATCATTTAGAAGAGATGGATATCCCTTATCTGAGAAAGTCAAAGCGATTTCTCCGAAAAAGAAAAAAACAAACAGGGAAACAAAAACAAATATTTTCTTCACAAACAAAGTTTCTAGGAGCAATAATGCTCTATTAATAAGACAAAGTTATAGTAAAAACAGATTAGAACAGAATTGTTCAAGGCTGCGAATTAGTCGCTCCGTCAGCGTTGTCTGTATAAGCTTGAACTGCAATATGATGCGTGATATTTTGCTGTTGAGCGAAGGGCGTATGATATCGTTACGTCAATACCTCTTCGCACTAAATACTGTACGTTGATAGAGAGTTATCTAAGCTTTTATAAGACAATCGATGCTATTGGTCAAAAGAATTTTCCAGAAATGTGGAATGGCCATAAAACACGAATGGGATCCAAATTTGCATTTGGTTCCCATTCCACTAGTTAGATACCGTAGTTTCTAAATCGCGCCAAGCTACTGTTAGTATGACTCGTTTACCTGGCCGAAGCCCTGTAAACTCTTCCGCTGCTCCACCCGAAGGCAGAAACAACTTGCATCGCTCTTGTCCATAGACAATGCATAATGCTCAACTGTTTACAACTTTCACTGCGTTTTCAGGTACTCTACAGTTTCCGTTTCGAATCTCCCTTCATGCTTTTGACGGCAGTCCAAGTATTCCAGTTCACAGCCTGATCCGAAGATCAGGAGAACAGCATCAATACCTGATTAGCTGTTCCCGTGACTCGTATTCACGCTTCCGGGTTGCCCCGGCCGCTAACGAACTTAATCATTTAAAGAACTGAGTGGCCTTTTATCGCTCACTTGGTATACCAAATGTATATGCTTTCTCGCCTCGATCCAAAAAATATATGCCGAAGAATTTAACATTAAATCAACAGGTTTTATTAACAATTAGTTAATGATATGTGAAATTAGTCAAGGATCTATTTATATCACAATCCCTTACCATGCTCATTCCAAATTGATAATTGTTGATATCCCTGGCGGAGGGTTAAAATAATTTTCCGGGGAAAAGATGCTCAAAAGGTTTAATTATGTCCGGATCTGTGGGGTCCGCTTTGCTGGAAGAGAGACGCGGTGTGACTGTAAATGCTTTTAAATCAGATTCCTGAATAGGGAGTAGAAGCTGTTTACGTTTTAAAAGGGAGCTACTCCCCGAAACCCATTTCTTTTCCCCATCCTTTTCTAAAATTACCGGCATTCTTTTTTTTGTATTGTGGATATGCTCCATCAGGGGGTTGGCTATGGTGGTAATAATGGAGCAGCTCCTCACTTCTTCACCATCCAAAGGATTTCTCCAGTTATCACAAAGACCTGCAAATACAAAAGGTTCACCACTCTTGCGTGTTATATACCAGGGAATTTTTCTGTTGTTGATCTGCTGCCACTCAAAAAAGCCCCCTGCTACAATCAGGCATCTCCCACTATTAAAGGGTTCTTTAAAGGAGGGCTTTTCATGCAAAGTTTCGGAACGGGCATTATGGGTTCCTTTTCTAATCTGTTCTGCCTCTTCCCTGCTCCTGCTCCAGGCAGGAATCAGGCCCCACTGCATTAACTGGATACGTGAAGGATCCTCCTGGGCGATCACAGGTATCAGTGGATTATCGAAAGCCCGATAGAAATAGTTAAAGTCAAAATCATGCAAAACGGAGCCATCAACCCTGAACCTTTCTTCTATGGCTTTTCGTGTAAGGTGTATTTCAATTGTGAAGCACATGTTAGTTAATGGGAAAGTTAAAAGTTAAACAATTTTGAAATATGATTTGTTAAAGGAGCATATACTTTACCATGGATCAGCGAATCGAGATATTGCCTTATTTTCCACTGAGTGTTTTTTTGTTTCCCGGCGAGGATATGCCCTTGCATATCTTCGAGCCCCGATATACGCAACTCATTGATGAGGCCCGTACCCTGGGGATTACTTTTGCCATACCCTTTGTAATTGACCAGGAAATACAGGAATTCGGATGTGAAGTCAGGTTGAAAAATATTGTGGCCGAGAAAGAGGATGGGAACATGGTGATCGTTGTTGAATCCATTGCTATCGTAGAGATTTCCAGTTACAATAAGCAAATTGACGGGAAACTATATGCAGGTGGTAAAATAAAGCGTCTTCCCTGCGACGACCCTGTTGTAAATACGGAACTGATTGATTTGATTGTTAGCTACAGGGACCAATTTGACCGCGAGTTTCTCAACACTTCCAATCCTGCAAAAATTTCACGTAAAGATGTTATTATTGCGCTGAATCTTTCTTCCGACGAGAAGTTTAAATTCATATGCATGCCGGATGCAGAACAGAGAGAGGGTTTTCTGGCAGGGCAACTTCGTTATCTCAGTATGATCAGGAAGCAGGAGAGCCTTCTGGGGAATGATTTCGGTTTGAATTGATCAGCTTCATCCGGTCCATATCCTGTTTCAGACTTGCTACAGTTCGGACCAGCTGGTTTTCCGGAATCACCGGTTCCGGAATCTCATGACTGATAAAATGAATGAATTTCCAGATCTCCCTGATCCCGTTAACATCGATCTTATAGGGCTCATAAAGTGGATTCAGCGAGTAGAGAATCAACTTACCTTCCTCCTCTATCTTGTTTTCAATAATTTTGAAAACAATTCCATCATCCAAGGTTAATACCACACATGCCTCTCCGTTTTTCAGCTCTTTCCAATCCACTGCATACTCGCCGGTTACCCATGCTTTCTCCGGAATGGGAAGCATGGAATCGCCCTGAAGCTGAAAGGTTCTATACTTCTTCTCGCCCGATAGAAAAGGGAGCTGGAATACCTGTAGCTCGCTGATGTATTCCGGATCGGAAAAACCGTTGGTATAGCCTGCCTGCGCTTTCACAGGCACCAGTTCTATATTTTCCCGGTTGTCTGCATTTACCGTGGAGGCAAGTATCCGCAGGTTTCCACCCCTGAGAAACACATCTTCTCCATGTTCCAGTTGCCGCAACTGGCTCTCGCTTAATTTCGACAGATCCACCTTTAGTAGCGTATCTATTGCAATGGAATAATAAGTCGAAAAGAGAAGGAGTATATCCAATCCGGGCTGCGCCACTTTGTTCTCATAACCACTTAAGGTAGAACGCTTCATATTAAGCTGTACGGCCACCTCATCCTGTGTGAGGTGTTTGCGCTTTCTCAGCAATTTAATATTTGAATCAAAATGCATGTTAAAACAATATTTATGGTTGTACAAAAGACCTGAATGATTATATTGTAATCACAAAAATGATTATATACTAATCAAAGATAATAAAAAATGTGAGCGAAGTGAGCATTACTCGAAATATCGTGCATATGGACCTGGATACATTCTTTGTATCTGTGGAGCGCCTGATGAATAGCGGGCTTGAAGGGAAACCGGTAATTATCGGAGGGATGTCGGACCGGGGCGTGGTATCCAGCTGCAGTTATGAAGCCCGGCAGTTTGGCGTACATTCGGCCATGCCCATGAAAATGGCCCGCTCGCTCTGCAATGAGGCCATTGTGATCAGGGGGGATATGGATGCTTACAGCCGGCACTCACGAATGGTTACTGATGTTATTGCTGAACAGGCTCCCATGTATGAGAAAGCATCCATCGATGAACACTACCTGGATATTACCGGGATGGACCGTTTTTTCGGCTGTATGCAGTGGACCCATGAACTGAGGCAGCGCATTATAAAAGAGACAGGTCTGCCCATCTCCTGCGGACTTTCGGCCAACAAGACCGTTTCAAAGATTGCCACCGGTGAGGCCAAACCCAACGGGGAAATTGAGATTCCCGGTGGAGGGGAAAAGGATTTCCTCTCTCCTCTTTCTATTCGGAAAATTCCTATGGTCGGGAACCGCACCTTTCATCTGCTACGTTCCATGGGCATAGCCACCATCGGCACCCTGGGACAGATACCCATGGAGATGATGGATAGCCTGCTGGGAAAGAATGGACTGGTGATCTGGAAAAAGGCAAATGGCATTGACCCCACTCCTGTGGTCCAGTATTCTGAACGGAAATCCATTGGAAGTGAAAGAACTTTCCAGCGGGATACCATGGATATGGAGGGATTGCACGACCTGCTCACCTCCATGGTGGAGAAACTGGCTTTCCAGCTGCGTAAAGAGGAGAAACTCACCTCCATTGTGACCGTGAAGATCCGCTACTCAAATTTTGATACCCATACCCTGCAGAAAAGGATCTCTTACACCTCTTTCGATCATGTGCTGATGCCCGCTGCCAGGGAGTTGTTTGATCGTCTTTACAAGCGGCGCATGCTGATCCGTCTGGTGGGGGTCCGCTTCTCCGGTCTGGTCCGGGGCGTTCAGCAGTTGAACCTTTTCGAAGATACCACAGAGATGGTGCATCTCTACCTGGCACTGGACAAACTACGCAGGCGCTACGGTTCAGATTCGATCAAAAGAGCCAGTGGCATACAGCTTCACGACCTGGAAGAGCGAATCGCCCTGACGCAGCAACAGAAGAGCATCTCCTCGCCGGAAAACCGCCAGCAGATCGATAACCTGAAGAACAGGCGCTTTCGTTACTGGCACCACTAACATATGTATTTAAATTGTCACTCATATTACAGTTTGCGCTATGGGACCATGGCGGTGGAAACACTGGTGGAGCAGGCGGCCGCAATGGGAATAGATGCCCTGGCTCTGACCGATATCAATAACTCCACGGGCATGATTGATTTTGTAAGGGCATGCCGGCAGCACGGAGTTCATTCCATGGGGGGGATCGAATACCGTAACGGGGATAGCTACCTCTATACAGGTATTGCACGGAACTCCCATGGATTCAGGGAACTTAATGAGTTTCTCTCCTACCATTTACAGTCGGAGCTTCCCCTGCCCGAGCGGGCACCTCCTCTTGAGGATGTATGGTTCATCTATGATTTCAGCAAAAATCCCTGGCAGGAAAAGAGACGTGGCGGCAAGCTGCGCGACCGGGAACTCATCGGGGTACGGCCGGGTGAAGTGAACAGGCTCCTTACTTCCCCCTGGAATAGGGAGCCCTCCAGACTGGTGATACGGCATCCGGTGAGTTTTCTTCATAAGAATGATCACGCCTTGCACCGACACCTGCGGGCCATCGATCACAACATCTTGCTGAGCCAGCTGAAACCCGGACAAATGGCCCGGGAGAGTGACGTATTGCTGCCGCCCGATCTGCTGCGCTGTGCCTATGATGAAGTTCCTCATATCAGGAGCAACACAGAGCAGATCCTGAAGGATTGCAGGATTGATTTCGACTTTACAACAGTCAAGAATAAAAAAACTTTTACCGGGACGGCCCAGGATGACAGGGTTTTGCTGGAAAAGCTG
>RCND010001684.1_pt1 | contig 12510 bp, 8 predicted proteins | sample 2041351 | NCBI WGS metagenome assembly RCND01 (sample SAMN09708230, study PRJNA481090) | Marine sediment metagenome, whole genome shotgun sequencing project. | biome: marine sediment; feature: ocean; material: sediment; isolation source: Sewage treatment plant 12B marine sediment (STP12B) ...
CGGTCCACATCCAGCGGACACACATCGGGGCAGTACGTATAGCCGAAATAAATCAACGTCGGCTCGGTGATCAGCTCGGCACTGGTCATCGTCACGCCGTCCCCGTTCACAAGTGTAAAGGGTCCGCCCAAATCGCCCGCAACAGCGCCCGCGCCACATGAGGCGAATTGGTCACCACTATCGCGACCCGTAAGAAAAAACATCGACAACAGTCCTAGGCCTGCGACAACAACAGCGGCGATTGCGGCAATACGGATCATAAGTCTCTCCTGTCATGGCACGCGTCATTGCGCGCCCTTGATGATGGTCAGGCACAGTCCTACGCTAGGATTTGTTCAATGCAAGTCACATTTGAGAGAAGCGCCCACATGCCGCAGTCCACAATCCGCCCCATGGGGGCGCGCAAGAGAGCGAACTGGATCAGGCTGCGGACCATGATTCTGCTACGTTGGGTAGCGATTGTTGGTCAGGTTATTGCCGTCACGCTGACACCCCAGTTGTTCGGGATTCATCTCGAACTCGGCTGGTGTTATTTTGTGATCAGCGTGTCTGTGATTTTCAATCTCGTTGCCTCATTCGTTTTTCCTGAAAATAAGCGCCTGTCCGAGCGGCAAAACATGTCGATGGTTATCTTTGACCTGTTACAGCTCAGTGTTTTGCTGGCACTCACAGGCGGTCTGAACAATCCATTCACATTACTTTTGCTCGGGCCTGTCACCATTTCAGCAACCGCTCTCAGCTTGCGCTCGACGCTCGTGCTGTGCGCGATGGCGATCATTAGCGTGAGTGTGCTGGCCTTTAACTACATTCCGTTGAGCACTCAATCCGGTCAGGTGCTTGAAATTCCGCAGTTGTTTATCTTTGGTCAATGGATCGCACTGGTAATCGCCGTTATGTTCACGTCCGCTTATTCGCGGCGGGTCACGTCCGAAATTCACCTCATGTCTGACGCACTAGCTGCGACACAGATGGCCTTAGCGCGCGAGCAAAAGTTAACCGATCTAGGCGGTGTTGTAGCCGCCGCTGCGCATGAATTAGGGACGCCGCTTGCCACGATCAAACTCGCAAGTGCCGAGCTGGTGCATGAATTGCGTGCACTGCCTGAGCTGCGTGAGGATGCAGAGTTGATCGTGGAGCAAACAGACCGCTGCCGCGATATCCTGCGAGATATGGGCGGCGCGGGCAAAGACGACATTCACATGCGCCAAGCACCGCTGATAACTGTCGTGGAATCCGCAGCGGAACCGCATATGGGGCGTGGTAAAGACGTCCTAATCGACCTGCAGAACCTCGATGGGCCAGCGAATGCGCAACCTTCAATCCTGCGTATGCCCGAAATCATCCACGGTTTGCGTAACCTGATCCAGAATGCTGTCGACTTCTCGAAAACCACGGTCTGGATCGAAACCCGCTGGACTGACGATATTATCGTAGTACGTATTCTTGATGATGGAGCTGGCTTTCCCCCACAGCTGTTGGGACGTTTGGGCGATCCGTTTATGGGACGCCGCCGGAATCGTAAAAAAGATAAATCCCGTCCAGAGTACGAAGGCATGGGGTTGGGACTGTTCATTGCCAAGACATTGCTTGAGCGGTCGGGCGCAAGCCTCCGGTTTGCCAACGGGAATGACGAGACCGGATATCAAAGTGACAATATTGGCGCCGTGGTCGAGGTCCGCTGGAAGCGGAGCGCCATTGATGCACGGTCTGGCGAAAATGCTATAGTCATAGGCCAAAATACGCGGTTTGCCGAAGTCTGACGCAGTCTCAATCTTAACACTTTTTAAAGTTAATTATCGCATAACGGGAACTGCCTATTGGGCGTGCGGAGTTAGTTTTGAACGATTTTATTCTCATTTTTGCGGTCGTTTTACCGACTGTTATGATTGGCCTTTGGTCGGTTTTACGCCCACAAAAACAAACGCGCCATACAGTGCCCGCAGATATGCCCGCTATCCTCTTTCGTGACGGCGTGATTGAACATGCGTCCGAGACAGCGCTGGAACAGTTTCCTATCGCAATAGGGTCGCACAATTGGGCGGATTTGCATGAGATTCTGGCCCCAAATTACCCTGGTTTTCCGCGTGATACATCGCAGCAGGAATCCGGCGAGACTGTTGTGAGCGGAACGTCTGGTGAAATCAGGATTTCATGGCAACCCAATGGGGGGTCAATCACATTTCATGGCGCACCCAGAACTACGGTCACAGCCCCCGACCTAGAAGAACTTGAATTACTGCGTCAGGTGAATGACAATCTTCCCTTTCCAGCATGGAAGACCGATGATGCCGGTACTGTTAATTGGCACAACGACGCCTACGCCGCACTCAAACACCGCCTGCCTGCGGGAACGCTCGATGAATCAGGTGCAATTTTCGAACTACCTGCCCTGACCGAAGATCCGGACTCCGCGCGCGTAAAACTCGAACTTGAGGGCGCAGATGTTCCCGAGTGGTTTAATGTGACGCGCAAACCGCTTTGCAAAGGTGCGATCCATCACGCATCATCCCTAACAGCGCTGATCCACGCCGAAGAGGCCCAGCGCGATTTTGTTCAGACGCTGGCAAAAACCTTTGCGCATTTGTCGATTGGCTTGGCGATTTTCAACCGCAACCGTCAGCTTGCTCTATTCAATCCAGCGCTTACAGACCTTACGGGCCTGTCTGCCTCCTTCCTCAGTCCACGTCCGACGATTGATTCTTTTTTCGATGCTATGCGTGAAAATCGCAGAATGCCTGAACCAAAGAACTACAAGACATGGCGCCAACGCATGGCTGATCTGATCAGTGCCGCGGAAACGGGTCGATTTGAAGAGACATGGACCTTGGAAACCGGACAGACTTATCGCGTCACCGGACGCCCGCATCCTGACGGCGCGATCGCCTTTCTAATTGAAGATATCAGTGCCGAAATATCCTTAACCCGCAATTTCCGTGCTGAGCTGGAGCTGGGTCAAAGCCTTGTGGATACCTTCGAGGACGCACTCGCTGTCTTTTCGCAAACCGGCGTTTTGACCTTTTCGAATAAGGCCTATGATCTGCTTTGGGGTTTTGAGAACAACACCAGCTTTGCTGATGTGACCATCATCGACGCAATTCGTCTGTGGAAAGAGAAAACAACGCCCAACCCTTTGTGGCAAGACCTCCAAGATGCTGTGATGAAGCTGGAAGACCGCGAGGAGTGGGATATGCCCGTCTGCATAAAGGGGGAAACTCCAATGCAGTGCAAAGTTGTCCCGATTGCTTCTGGTGCAACAGTGGTGCGCTTTTCACAGAAACCCAGTGCTGTCCCCACAAGCAGGGAAGCTTTTGGAAAAGCACAAGACTAACGCCTCTTTCATGCGCCACGCGACAGGGTTAGTTTGCGCATATGAAAATAACCGTACTTCTGAACACCCCTGATCAAACCGCACAATTAGCCCGCCGCCTTGGCGCAGCGCTGGATGCCGGTGATACGATCCTGCTGCACGGTGACGTAGGTGCGGGAAAAACCCATTTCGCCCGTGCACTTATCCAATCCCTCTTGGCCGTACCCGAGGATGTTCCCTCCCCGACTTTTACACTGGTGCAGGTCTATGACGCGGCATCTGGCGTGGAAATCTGGCATGCAGATCTCTACCGGCTTTCTGATCCATCGGAGACCGAAGAGCTGGGCCTGACTGACGCTATGGAGCAAGCGATTTGCCTGATTGAATGGCCGGACCGTTTGGCCTCGCTCAAACCCGACGACGCTCTGGACATCACCCTCACGTCAACCGATGTTGACGACCATCGCATCCTGACCGCGACATGGTCGCACCCTCGCTGGGATGCCAAACTGACTGACTGGATGCCATGACAGACCGCGCACATCTTCTAACCGAGTTCATCCAAGCCGCCGGCTGGGCTGATGCCAAACGGATCACCGTGGCAGGCGATGCCTCTAATCGTCGGTACGAGCGTTTGACAAAGCCCGATGGTGCAACCGTAATCCTGATGGATTCCCCCGCTGACAAGGGGGAGGATGTACGCCCTTTTATCGCGGTAGCGGAGCATTTGCGCGCCATAAACCTCAGTGCTCCAAGGATCATCAAGGGTGATGTGGAAAACGGATTTCTCCTGATTGAAGACTTGGGAGATGATCTATTCAAGCAGGTGATTGCGCGCGATCCATCGCTTGAGCTGCCTCTTTATGAAGCGTCCGTGGACGTCCTCACCGTGCTGCACGCCGCCCCGCTGCCAACGCTTGCGCCCTACGATACCGCCACGATGACTAACTTCGCTGCCCGCGCTTATGAGTGGTACTTGTTCGGCATCACAGGCACGCGGGACACGGCAGCGCAGGCAGAGTTCGAAAGGATCATGGCGAAGCTGCTGTCCACACTCGACGCAACCCCTCAAGTTTTGATCCAACGCGATTATCATGCTGAAAACCTGCTGTGGCTACCAGATCGGGACGGGGCAGCACGCGTTGGTTTGCTTGATTTTCAGGATGCCATGTCTGGCCATCCTGCCTATGATCTTGTCTCGATCCTTCAGGACGCGCGGCGCGATGTCCCACCCGCGCTTGAGGGCGCAATGATTGATCGCTATCTGGCACAAAATCCACAAGACAGAGATGCCTTTCGCGCAGCTTATGCCATCCTCGGAGTCCAACGGAATCTCCGCATCGTTGGCGGCTTTGCCAAGCTGTGCATCGAATTTGGAAAGCCACGGTACATTGAACTGATCCCCCGCGTTTGGGAGTTTGTGGAGCGTAACCTCGCGCATCCCGCGCTTGCGCCTGTAGCTGGTCATATACGAACCACGCTGCCTGCTCCGACGGCTCATATCCTCGACACTCTCAAATCGAAATGTGCCAAATGAGCTTTCCTGTCATGCTCTTTGCCGCCGGGTTTGGCACTCGAATGAAGCACCTGACTGCGGACCGGCCAAAGCCGATGGTGCAGGTCGCAGGACGTCCTCTGATTGATCACGCACTAGAGCTTACTCATCAGATAAAGCCCTATGTGATCGTAGCAAACCTTCACTATCGCCCCGAAACCCTGTTATCCCATCTCATTCCCTTGGGCGTGCAAACAATTGTCGAGGCGCCGGATATCTTGGAAACCGGCGGTGGTTTGCGCAATGCGTTGCCCCTGCTGGGCAGTGGCCCGGTGATCACCATGAACACCGATACCATTTGGCGCGGTCCCAACCCATTGCACCTCTTGCTCGAAGCGTGGGACCCCACCCGTATGGATGCGCTTCTGATGGGTGTTCCACCTACGCAAGCATTGGAGCATTCAGGCCATGGTGATTTCTCCATCGACCCTGATGGTCGCCTGACACGCGGCGCGGGAGTGATCTATGGAGGCGTTCAGATTATAAAAACCGACCTGTTGGCCGATATTGAGCAGGACGCTTTTTCGCTCAACCTCATTTGGGATAAGATGTTGGAAAAGCGATCGATGTTCGGACTGACCTATTCCGGGAGATGGTGCGACGTGGGGCATCCTGACGGTATCAAAACTGCCGAAGGATTGTTGAGCACAGATGTTTGAGCCCCAAGATGCGCCCCGTGTTTTTGGCCTGTCCGCTGGTGTGGATTTCCCGCAAGCACTGACGGACGGCCTTTTGCACCGCTTCAAAGGTCAGCCTCCCGAAGCGCTAGCCCGCGTTGATCTGCTGGTAAACACCCAGCGTATGGCACGCCGCCTGCGCACCATTTTTGAGGATGGTCCCGCCCTCCTACTCCCCCGCATCCGCCTGATCACCGACCTTGAAACTCTGGCTCCCAGCGTAATCATCCCGCATGGCGTCCCTGCCCTTCGCCGCCGCCTGGAACTCATCGGTTTGATTTCAGCGCTGCTGGAACAGTCGCCCGATCTGGCCTCCCGTGCATCGCTATATGATCTCGCCGACAGCCTTGCGGCACTGATCGACGAAATGCAGGGCGAAGGGGTGACACCAGACAAGATCGCAGAACTGGATGTCACAGATCAATCTGGTCACTGGGAGCGGGCAAAAGTCTTTCTTGGGATCGTACAAAACTATCTCTCCCTCACCGAAGCAATGCCGGATAAAGAAGCGCGCCAACGCACGCGGGTCAGCGCGATTGCAACCCTTTGGGCGGAGCGGCCTAAGACAAATCCCGTAATCATCGCAGGGTCTACCGGCTCTCGTGGGACCACAATGATGCTGATGGAAGCGGTGGCGAAGCTGCCGCAAGGGGCGTTGATACTTCCCGGATTCGACTTTGATCTGCCGGTAGAAGTTTGGGCAGCGCTGGATGACCCGATGATCTCGGAGGATCATCCACAATACCGTTTCTACAGTCTGATGAAGGGACTGGAGAGCTCTCCAAATGCCGTCAAAAACTGGCATGAGCCTGCCTGCGCTCCTGCCCCCGAGCGCAACAAGCTGATCTCGCTTTCTCTTCGCCCAGCGCCTGTCACAGACGCGTGGCGGATCGAGGGTCCACATCTCGATAATCTCGAGCACGCGACGCGCGACATGACCTTAGTACTGGCCGAAACACCGAGGGCTGAGGCCTTGGCCATTGCTCTGAGGCTTAGAAAAGCAGCGGAGGACGGGCAGACGGCGGCTCTGATCACACCGGACCGGATGCTGGGACGCCGCGTGACTGCCGCGCTCAGCCGTTGGGATATCTTGCCCGATGACAGTGCCGGCACGCCATTGCACCTATCCCCTCCAGGTCGGTTCTTGCGCCATGTTGCGGCGCTTATGGCGCGGCGTTTGGACGCCGAGGCTCTGCTGACCCTCCTTAAGCACCCCCTGACAAACAGTGCAGAAGACCGCAATCTTCATAACCTCAATACCCAACGGGCTGAACTGGCGATCCGACGACGTGGGCTGCCTTATCCTGAGGCAACAGCGTTCGAGGCGCTCTGTGAAATGGCAGTGCCAGACGATAGTGATATGCGCCACTGGGCTGCGTGGATCGGTGCCGCGACGATGGGGCATCAGGATCATGCCACACATCCGCTATCCCATTGGGTCGAAACCCATCTGAAGCTCGCCAATCATCTTGCCGCTGGGCCAACCGCAAACCCCGCGCACGAGCTGTGGCAAAAGAAGGCGGGCATTGAGGCCCAGCGCGTCATGCAAGAGCTGGAAAATGAGGCGGGGCATGGCACCAGCCTCACCGCAGCAGACTATACCGATCTGGTTGGTGCACTTCTCTCAGCGGGTGAAGTGCGCGACCGCGATGCGCCCTACAGTGGCATCATGATTTGGGGTACGTTGGAGGCACGCGTCCAAGGCGCCGATCTGGTGATCCTTGGTGCGCTGAACGACGGCACATGGCCCGAAGCTCCGCCGCCCGATCCGTGGTTGAACCGTAAGATGCGCAATGACGCGGGCCTGTTGCTGCCAGAGCGGCGCGTGGGCCTTGCAGCACATGATTATCAACAGGCCGTTTGCGCCCCCGAGGTATGGATTACCCGTTCTATCAGGTCCGAGGATGCAGAAACGGTCCCCTCTCGTTGGGTGAACCGCCTAGGCAACCTGATGGGTGGCCTGCCCAAGCAGGGGGGCGTGGATGCATGGAATGCGATGATAAAGCGCGGAGATTACTGGCTGGGCCAAGCACGTGCATTGGAGGCCGTGGACCGCGTTCCGTCTGCGCCGCGCCCCTCTCCGCGCCCACCGCTTGCCGCGCGCCCACGGACCTTGTCCGTGACCGAGATAAAAACGCTCATCCGCGATCCCTATGCCATCTATGCCCGCCACAGCTTACGCCTGCGCGCGTTGCGACCGTTGGTGCAGTCCGCCGATGCGTTGTTGCGCGGTGATGTTACTCATAAAGTGATGGAACATTTTGTAAAAGCGGCTGTGGCAGACTCAAGCACCCTCACCCGCAATCATCTGCTGAAGATTGCGGAAGAGGTGCTCACTGATCTGGTTCCATGGCCCGCCGCACGTACGGTTTGGTTGGCCCGCATTGCGCGCATTGCGGACTGGTTTATCGAGCGTGAACAATTACGCCTCGCCTCTGCAACGCCGGTTGCTTTTGAGGCTGACGCGCGCGGCAATCTAGATATGCCAGAGATTGGCTTCACTTTGCGCGGGGTTGCCGACCGAATTGACCGCAACATCAGCGGAGAAATCCAGATTTATGACTACAAGACGGGCGCTCCCCCCACGGAAAAGCAGCAAAAGCACTTTGATAAGCAGCTGTTGATCGAGGCCGCGATGGTGGAGGAAGGAGCATTCAAGGCGGTTGGTGCTGCACCCGTTTCGACTGCGACGTTTATCGGGCTTGGTAATCCGCCCAAAGAAGTGGAGGCCCCTCTAGAGGACGAGCCGCCACGCGAAATCCTGGAGAGCCTGCGTACTCTGATTGCTGCCTACCTGGACCTCGATCAAGGGTTCACAGCGCGGCGGATGATGGAAAAGGTCGTCTTTGACGGTGAGTTTGACCATTTGGCACGCTACGGCGAATGGGATGGATCAGACCCCGCCCAACCGGAGGATCTGACATGACCACCCTGCCCGATTGGGACGAAGCAACGCGCGCCCAGATCACCGCCGCGCGTCCAGATACCTCGACATGGTTGAGCGCGAATGCGGGCTCTGGTAAAACCCGCGTGCTAACCGACCGCGTGGCACGTCTGTTGCTGGATGAGGTGAAGCCGCAGCATATCCTCTGCCTGACGTATACCAAAGCGGCGGCCTCCGAGATGCAAAACCGTTTGTTCAAACGCTTGGGCGAATGGGCCATGATGGAGGACGACGATCTGCGCGAAGGGCTGCGTGATCTGGGGGTTCTCAAGGACATCGCCCCCGACAAACTGCGCGAGGCACGCACGCTGTTTGCCCAAGCGATCGAAACGCCAGGTGGCTTGAAGATTCAGACGATCCATTCGTTTTGTGCGTCTCTATTACGGCGCTTTCCGCTGGAGGCAGGGGTAAGTCCGCAGTTCAAAGAGATTGAGGACCGCGCCGCCGAGTTACTACGCGCGGATATACTTGATGAGATCGCTGACGGACCTGACGCCCACTTGGTCGCTGATCTGGCGGCGCATTATACGGGCGAGAGCTTCGCCTCCCTCACCCAGTCGATCACAGGCAAGCGGGAGTTGTTCGCAACGCTGCCCAACGACCTTGATGTGCTTTTTGATCTGCCAACTGGATTTGATATAAGGACGCTACCCGCTGATGTGATGGACGGAGCGGTGGCACGTTGGATGCCCGATGCGATTGATGTGTTCGCCAGTCAAAAGGCTGTGACCATGACGCGGCTGGCCGATGCGTTGCGCAACATTGATTTTGCCGCCCCCACAATCGCCGATCTGGACAAGCTCAAGGCGCAGATGCTCACCCAGAAGCTCGAGTTGCGCAAAAGCTTTCCGACCAAAGATACCAAGACAGCCCTTGGCCCGATGCTCAGCGCGTTTGAGGATTTGGCAGAGCGTACGCTTGAAGCGCATGACCTGCAGATGCGTGCCCGCAATGTATCACGTACACGCGCGCTGCACCGCTTTGCTGAGAAATTTATCGACCGATATGAAGCGGAAAAACAGCGGCGTGGCTGGCTCGATTTCGACGATTTGATTTTACGTGCGCGTGCTTTGCTCAACGATCCGAAAGTTGCCGCGTGGGTGCTGTACCGCATTGACGGCGGCATTGATCATATTCTTGTCGACGAAGCGCAGGATACCTCACCGCGCCAATGGGACGTGATTGAAAAACTGGCGGATGAATTTGCTTCCGGTGCAGGTGCGCGTGATGAGGAGATGGACCGCACACTGTTTGTCGTAGGTGATAAAAAGCAGTCAATTTACTCGTTCCAGGGAGCTGACCCGCGTGAGTTTGATCTCAAACGCGCCTCGTTTGAGGAGAGCCTGCTAGCCGCCAATCTCAAGTTCCAGAACCAGAGCCTTGATTACTCCTTCCGTTCGTCCCCCGCCGTGCTGCGAGCAGTGGATCAGACGTTCAACACCCTGCCCGATCCGCGCATGGGAGAGGAAATGACGCATATTGCGTTCAAAGACGCCCTACCCGGCCGTGTGGATATCTGGCCTGTTGTTGAACCGGATAAAACCAAAGAAGAAGAGCCTCACTGGACCGATCCGGTGGACCGAAAAAGCGAACAACACCACACGGTCATTTTGGCGGATCAAATCGCCACGCAAATAAAATATCTCATCGACGGAGAGCATTACATCCCTGATGAGGCAAAGGACCGCAGCATGGTCCGCCGCCGCATTACTGCCGGTGATTTTCTGATTCTGGTACGGGGGCGCAAGACAGGGCTGTTCTCCGAGATTATTCGCGCCTGTAAGGTTGCGGGATTGCCGATTGCGGGCGCTGACCGGCTGAAGGTTGGTGCAGAACTTGCCGTTCGGGATATTGGCGCGCTTTTGTCTTTTCTTGCGACGCCTGACGATGCGCTCTCGTTGGCAACTGCGCTTCGCTCACCACTGTTTGGTTGGAGTGAACAGGAGCTGTTTACGCTCGCCCATCACCGACCACTCAAGCAGGACCTGTGGCAAAGTCTCCGCAGTCAGAAAGAGGCTTATCCCGAAACGCTCGCCGTTTTGCGTGATCTTCGGGGCCAAGTTGATTTTCTGCGCCCTTATGATCTGATCGAGCGCATTCTGACCCGCCATGAAGGACGTCGCAATCTGGTCGCACGCATGGGGATGGAGGCCGAAGACGGCATTGACGCGCTGCTGGGCCAAGCCCTTGCTTATGAGCGGACAGAAGTTCCGAGCCTCACAGGGTTCTTGGAATGGATGCAAGCCGACGATCTAGAGATTAAACGCCAAATCGACAGCGCCTCTGACCAGATCCGCGTGATGACGGTGCACGGGGCCAAGGGTTTAGAAGCGCCGATTGTGATCCTGCCCGATACTGGACTGAAAAAGAACGATGTGAAGAGTGAGATTATCACCCTCAAAGACGCTCCTATCTGGAAACCCAACGCAGCGGAAATGACGCAGAGCATTGCTGCGCAGATTGATGTGCTGAAAGAGGCGCAAATGCAGGAAGGTCTGCGGCTGCTCTACGTGGCCATGACCCGCGCAGAAAAATGGCTGATTGTCGCCGCTGCGGGTGATTTGGGCAAAGAGGGCAGCTGGTACCAGATGGCGGAGGATGCACTGCACCATCTGAATGCGGTGCCGTTCAAGGATGGACCCGCGCATGGCTTGCGTCATGAAGAAGCAGGTTGGGATGCACTTCCAACAGTTTCCGTACCTCCAAAAACCGTCAGTAAGCCTTTATTAGAGCCTGTTTTCAAAACCATGCCTCCAGCCGCGCCAGTTCGGCCAGAGGTCGTCTCCCCTTCAGAGTTAGGCGGTGCAAAGGCCCTGCCCGGAGAGGCGGGCATGAATGAAGATGCCGCAAAGTTTTATGGTACGCTGGTGCACATGTTGCTGGAACATCTCGCGCAGATTGATCGATCAAACCGCACCAGTGCAGCGGAGCAGCTGTTACGCACGACCGATGCCGATATTGCAAAAATGGCCCTAGCTGAGGCGTTGAGGGTTCTCGATTCCTCAAAACTCGCCCCGATCTTTGCGCCAAGCACCTTGGCCGAGGTCGCGGTCAGTGCTGATCTGGGCACAACCCGCCTCTACGGGATTATCGACAGGCTAATCGTTAAGCAGGACCACGTACTGGCCGTTGACTTCAAAACCAACCGTACTGTGCCCGATACACCCGATGCGTGTCCCGAGGGGCTGCTGCGCCAAATGGGCGCTTATGCGCACGCTTTGTCGCTGGTTTATCCCAATCACCAGATCGAGACCGCGATACTATGGACCCACACCAGTACCCTTATGACATTACCCCACGATACCGTGACTGCTGCGTTGCAGCGCACTGGTCACCTTGACGCAGGCACCGTGTCTTCTTAGGTATCACTCATACCCGAACCCATGGAGAGCTTTATGGCCACCGTTGCAGTAACAGACGACACATTCGACGCCGAAGTGAAAAACTCAGACATCCCCGTAGTTGTGGATTTCTGGGCGGAATGGTGCGGCCCGTGCAAACAGATCGGCCCATCCCTTGAGGAACTGTCCGCCGAGATGGACGGACAAGTCAAAATCGTCAAAGTCGACGTAGACAGCAACCCGAACGCCGCCGCCCAAATGGGTGTGCGCGGTATTCCGGCGTTGTTCATCTTCAAAGACGGCGAAGTTGTTTCCAACATGGCCGGTGCGCGCCCCAAGGCAGCATTGAAAAGCTGGATCGAAGAAGCGATCTAACTCAACTGCCAAATTGATCGACAGTGCGCGCGTCAGGTGAAAGCCTGGCGCGCAATTTCTTTGAGACGCTCCAACCTCAACATGCTTTTTAGCGTTGTCTTATCCTGCATCCTGTTCCAATCGGTCAGAACCTGAACCTTGCTAAGAAAAATGACAGTTGGATCATCGGGTCCGACCAGATCGTAGCCAGAGAAAAACGCATCCCACGCGCGCTGCGGCACGGCGAACCCTTTTGAGAGGTCGTCAATATCTCCGACCATCTGCGTGTAACTTTGCAAGAACCGCGCAATATCGTAGGCGACGGGCGCATT
>RCND010001685.1_pt1 | contig 12505 bp, 13 predicted proteins | sample 2041351 | NCBI WGS metagenome assembly RCND01 (sample SAMN09708230, study PRJNA481090) | Marine sediment metagenome, whole genome shotgun sequencing project. | biome: marine sediment; feature: ocean; material: sediment; isolation source: Sewage treatment plant 12B marine sediment (STP12B) ...
CACGACTAGGAAAGGGCTTAAAGATTGGGGGCAAAATTGAAGAGGACAGAGTTACTCATCTATTAAAAATACTTTCCGATTTTAAAGTCTTAGCGGATAAGTATAATTGTCCTAAAATAATTGTTACTGCCACAAATGCAATGAGAACTGCCTCTAATTCCAATGAAATAATTAGTTTAATAAAAAATAAACTTGAATTAGAAGTAGAAATAATCTCTGGTGACAAGGAAGCTGAATTATCATTTTATGGGGCATCATCCTCGTTACCAAATCTTAATGAAAAAGTTGTAATTGATATAGGCGGCGGAAGTACAGAGATCATTTACGGAAATAAATCAAAAATTTTATATAAAAATAGTTTTCAAGTTGGAGTTGTGAGTCTTACTGAGATGTTTTTAAATGACTTTCCACATGAACAAAAATCAATTAAGAGTTCAAACAAATACCTAACTGATTTATTTTCACCTATTGATTCAATAATTCCAAAAGGTTTAGCAACAATTGCAGTTGCAGGAACACCCACTACTTTATCTTGTATCAATCAAAATTTAAAGACCTATCATGAAGATAAAGTTGAAGGATCAATTATAACTAAAAGTGATCTGAATAATATTTATGGAGAAATGCTTCCTCTTTCCCCTCAGCAAATAAAAGCTAATTTCGGCTCGGTGGTTAATGGCAGAGAGGATGTGCTATTTACTGGTTTATTAATTCTACAAAATATTTCTCAATTGATAAATATAGATATAATTAACATCAGCTCACGTGGTATAAGGTATGGTAATATAATTAATTATATCAATTAGTTAAACTAATATATAAGGTATAAATATAATAGCAACTGAAATTACTATTAATAGCGAGACAGTTGAAAGAGTTGCGAAAATTTTTGAGTTAGATTGAATATGAAAAGCTTTAAAAATGATAGTAATACTCCAAAGAATCATTAATACTTCCAACCCTGCTAAAATGTAAGCCAAATTCGTTTTAATAATAAATGGTGAAGGATTAAAAATAAACCAATGCTCCCCAAATATTCCGTACTCAACGGGAGTCAATATAAAGAGAGAAATTATTATTGGTATAGAGCCAAAAATAAATAATGACAAATTATCTTTGAAGCGAGTCTTACTTAGCTTGTTCAACAAAATAGTTAATACTTTTATGCTGAATAAAATTAAAATTGCATAAATAACTGTAAGCAGAAGAAAGTTGTAAATTATAAAATTTGACACTCCGGTATTGAGTTTTAGTCCTGACTGTATTGATAATGAAAAAAGAAATAGTTTGATGCTAAAAAAGAATAATAAAAATATTATGAAATTCTTATGTTCTGCATAAATAATATTTTTAAGAGTTTTTCGTGGATTTTCAAAAAGCTGATAAATTGTATGCCATAAATCAATATTTACAACAGCAGTGCGAATATAATGTTTACAGTTTGAACAATTTTTAACATAAAGTGGATTTTGACTACCGCAGTTTGAACAAATATTTACATTTAATTTTGTCATAATCCAATTTTAATTTGAAGTTCAGGTTCTTGAGTATAATTATTAAAACCAACATCAAAGTCAAACAAATGAGCATCTACATAAGCATCAATTAAATTAAGAAAATATGTTAATCCTATATAGATAGCGTACAAGTCTCTATCATCTCTATAAAAATCTCTGGCAGTTTTATACTGTGAATTACCATTAGACGATTCCAAAAGACTTTTGTTATATAAATCCTTATAAAATCGGTAGTTGTCGTTTCGATCATTCCAAAGGTAGATAAACCACGCTGATACACCCCAGACAATTGGTATTTTCCAATATGATTCATTGTAAAACTGCCCCCAGCCGGGCAAAACTGCACTTCGGAGCATTGCTCCCATAGGTGACTTTTCCATCACAAATCCGCTGTCACTTAAAGAAGTTGCTGAATTTAGAGTATCTATAGTTTGTGTTAAAACGATACTTGAAATGAAAAACCAGAAAAATAATATTTTAACGATTAGAGTTTTCAATTATCCCAAATAATTCAAATAGTCTGTCAAGTTCGTCATTGGAGTAAAATTCTATTGTGATTTGCCCTGTACCATCTTTTTTTTGCTTACAAATAACTTTTGTACCAAAAATATTTCTTAGTTTATTTTCAATATCTTTTTGTACAATTAACTCTTGATCTTCTCCGGCAATTCTTTTTTGAGGATTGGCTTTCTTCCCTTCATTAAATTTTCTGACAATTTGTTCTACATTTCTAACGGAGAGTTCATCTTTTTTAATTTTACGAAGAATTTGTAATTGTATTTCTTCATCAAATATATTTATTAAAGCTCTAGCATGTCCGGCTGAAATTTCATCTTTAATTAAACTTTGCTGAATTTCTTGCGGCAATTTCAATAATCTGAGTGAATTTGTTATCGTGCTCCTATCTTTCCCTACTTTTTCAGAAACTTGCTCCTGGGATAAATTACATTCATCAATTAGTCTTTTATAAGCGTGGGCTATTTCTATGGGATTTAATTTTTCCCTCTGAATATTCTCAATTAAAGCAAGAGCCAGCATAGCTTCATTTGAATCAACATGAATTATATACGTGGGAATATCTTTGTAACCGATATCTTTGCATGCACGTAATCTTCTTTCACCAGAAATTAACTCATAATTTCCCTCTCCTGCTCTCCTTACAGTTATTGGCTGAATCAAGCCATTTTGTAAAATTGAGTGTTTAAGTTCATCTAAACTTTGCGGTTCAAAATCAGTTCTAGGCTGAAATGGATTGGGTTTTATTTTATTGACATCAATTTTTACTAGAACATCATCAGCAATGCCATCATCTTTTGTAATATTTGAACTATTTACATCAACGGGCCTGTTAAGATCTTCTTGAGTTGACGGATTTATCAGTGCGTCTAAACCTCGGCCTAGCCCGGGTCGTATTTTATTCATAAAGTTTCACTCATTTAATTGTGAATACATCTTTTAATTACTTCGGAAGCTAGAGATATATAATTCTTTGCTCCTGTTGACATTGCATCGTATAAAATTACCGGTTTAGCATGACTTGGCGCTTCTGAGATTCTTACATTTCTGTGAATTATTGTGTTAAATACTTTATCGCCAAAATACTTTTTTACTTCTTCAACTACTTGATTAGAGAGATTTAATCTTTGGTCATACATTGTTAGCAAAACACCATTTATGCTAAGATTTTGGTTAAGCTGTTTCCTAACAACATTTATTGTATTTAATAATTGCCCTAGTCCTTCAAGAGCAAAATACTCGCATTGTACAGGAATAATAACAGAATCTGACGCTGTTAATGCATTTAAAGTCAATAAACTTAAGGAAGGTGGACAATCAATAAAAACGAAATTATAATCATTTGCATTCTCTTTAATAGCCTCTTTTAACAATTTTTCTCTGTGATTAAAAGATACTAGCTCAACTTCGGCACCCACTAAATCAATAGTTGATGGTAAAATATCTAGGTTAGGCATATATGTATTCACTATGCAATCCTTTACTGATTCTGCTCCAATCATTACATCGTAAATCGATTTTTCATTATCATAAATTCCTAAACCATGAGTAGAGTTTGATTGAGGATCTATATCAATAAGTAAAGTTTTGTATTCAGCCGCTGCAATTGATGCAGAAAGATTTATCGCGGTTGATGTTTTACCGACTCCACCCTTTTGGTTAGTAATTGCAATTACATTTGTCATAAATTTCCGTAATCTTAAAATAAAGTTTATTTAAACTTTTTTATTGCTACACATACTAAAATTAAAGCTCAATCTCACTTCCATAATCCATTATTTTACAGGTTTTACCGACTGCATTTAACTTTGCCTCAAATACTTTTGGATCAGCTTCAATTGGGGGCCAAGTGTCATAATGCATTGGTATAGCCACTTTTGGATTTACAAATTCAACAGCTTTAACGGCATCATCAATTCCCATTGTAAAATTATCGCCAATCGGCAATATCATATAATCAACTGAATTCATTTCACCAATTAATTTCATATCAAGAAATAATCCAGTGTCGCCTGTATTATAAATAGTTTTGCCATCAATTGTAAGAAGAACTCCTGCAGGTTCACCGGCGTAAGTTCCCTCCGGAGTTTGACTACCGTGGTGAGCAATTGTCCATTTTACTCTGCCGAATTCAAAATTATACGCACCTCCAATATGCATATTGTGAGCAGTGAATCCTTTATCGACACAATAATTCGCAAGTTCATTTACGCAAATGAATAATGGCTTAGTTCTCTCTGCAATTTTGAATGCATCTCCAATGTGATCACCATGTCCGTGAGTTAAAATTATAAAATCTGCTTTTTTAATTTCATCAGATTTCACTGGAGACGTGGGATTATCATCTAAAAAAGGATCGATTAAAATAACTTTTCCTGAATCGGTTGTAATCTGAAAAGCCGAATGGGAAAAATAACGTAATTTCATATTTTCACCTTAATTTTATTCAAAATAAAAATATACTAATATTTTGATTTATTATGAATTAGTATTGATTGCCAAAGAATTTAAAATGAAAATTCAGCTTTTTATTAGAACTTTAATAAATCCAATAATAGTGGGAATTGCTTTCATTTTACTGTCATCATTACCATAAGTAGTTGGAATATTAATAAAACCTAATGAGAAATTTTTTTGGCAGATTTTTACTATCATCTCGCTTTCGGCTTCAAATCCACAATAAGTTGGTAAGATATCTTTTAGTATGATTGTTCTAAAACCTCTAAATCCAGATTGACTATCGAGTATTTTATTCCCAGTTTTTATGCTCAATAATTTTGATGTCAAATAATTGCTCATTCTTCTGGAAATAGGCATTGAAGAATTTATTTTTCTCCTGCCAATAACTGAATCAAAACTATGCAATGACTCAATAAATTTTGGAATTAGTTTAGGATCATGCTGAAAATCTGCATCAATTGTAATTGTGAATTCCGAATTAAGTTCAATACTTTTTTTGAATCCAGTTAAAAGAGCATTCCCTTTCCCCTTATTGGAGAAATATTTAATCAATATAACATTTTTATTATCAGGAATTTTGTTTGCGGAAGAATCTGTTGAACCATCATCAACAAGAATGATAGTATTAACATATTTTTTAACTTCAGAAATTAGTAAAAGGAGATGTTTTTCTTCATTAAAGAAAGGGATAACTGCGCAAACTCTATTTTTCCTTTTTGAAGAAGTCAAATATACTCTTCATCCCTTTATCTTTGGTATTCATCATACTTTTTGCTAATCGGTTTCTCAAATTTTCCTTAGAAAGACCACTTGTAATATGACCTTTCTCAGCAACAGAAATGCTTCCTGTTTCTTCTGATACAATAATGCTTATAACATCAGCATTTTCTGTAATACCAATCCCAGCACGATGTCTCATCCCTAAAACACGTCCATCAATTGATGTTAAATCTGTTAAGGGTAAGGTACAACGGGCTGCTTCGATGTTATCATTATTAACAATTACTGCCCCATCATGCAGAGGACTACGTGGGAAAAATATTGATCTTAATAAATTTTTACTAAGATTAGCATTAAGTACTTCGCCACTTTCAATCACACTTCTCAAACCTGTGGATTTCAAGTATACTATCAATGCACCGTGTTGATGTTGCGCTAGTTCGAATGCAGCTTCGGTTAATATATCAGAGACCGATTTTTCATCGCTCTTAACAAAAACATTAAATAAAGGATTTTTACCAAGTATTACGAGCAGTCTTCTAATCTCAGGTTGAAATAAAACAATAAAAGCGATGATCCAGTTATCAGTTACAAGATTAAGCAACCACCCAAGTGCACGTAAGTTAGCTGCCTGCGTAACAAAGGATAAGAACAATATTATTACTAAGCCAATAAATATCTGTGCAGCAATTGTTCCTCTAATTATTGTATATAGTTTATAAATAATTATAGAAACAAGAATAATATCAATCAAATCCAGAAAGGTAAAAGGTAGAAATCCTATTTTGAATAAATCAAACATTAACTATACTATTCTCACTATTTAGAAATGATATCATCTTCTTCAATTCAACTGCATTCTTTACATTATGGGTCCTAATAATATTAGCTCCATTCTTAGCAGCTATAGTTTCCGCAATAATTGTAGAGTTGGTTCTTTCATTAACTTCTATATTTAAAGTTTTACCCAAGAATGATTTTTTAGAAACTCCGATTAGAATTGGAAACCCAAATTTATTAAATGAATCAATATTATTTAGAATTGAGTAATTATCCTCAATCCTTTTACCAAAACCAATCCCGGGATCGAGAATGATTTTATCAACATTATTCTCTTCTGCAACTTTTATCTGTTTTTCAAAGTAAATTGAAATTTCATCTATAATATCATTGTAAAAAGGTGAATCCTGCATATTACTTGGGTTACCCTTAATATGCATAATCACAAAGGGAACTTCATGTTTTGAAGCAATTGTTAGAATTTGAGCATCAAAGGTTCCACCGCTTATATCATTAATTAAACATGCTCCCGCTTTAATTGCTTCATCTGCAACTTCTGATTTTGTTGTATCAATTGAAATTCTAGTTTCGGGGTGCTCCAAATAAATTTTCTCAATTACCGGAATAACTCTATATAATTCTTCATCAACTGAAATAGGTATTGCACCCGGTCTGGTTGATTCACCACCAATATCTAAAATATCTGCTCCATCATTTAATAATTTTTTGGCATGTGCAAATGCATTTTCAATATTTAAATATTTTCCACCATCTGAAAATGAATCAGGTGTTACATTCAGAATCCCCATTATTTTCGGAGATTTAGAATTTACAATATCTGAGTAAACATTACTCACTCTTAATCATCAAATTTCGAATAACGAATTTCGCCTTTCATTATTGTCATTTCTACATTTAAGTCTTTATCTAAAACTACAAAATCTGCAGGCTTACCGCTTGAAAGAATTCCTTTATCAAGTTTAATTACTTTTGCAGCATTTACTGTTGCCATTCTTACGGCATCTGTAATTTTTAATCCTGTAGTTTCAATTATGTTTTTTATTGCTTTATTTAGTGTAAGAGTGCTTCCGGCAATAGTACCATCATCCATGACTGCTTTATCGCCTGAAAGAGTAACCTTTTGGTCAGAAAATTGAGTCTGCTCCCCTTCATGCATTCCGCCGACTCTAATAGAATCTGTTATTAGTACAATGCCTTTAGGTGTTTTTGATTTAATTAAAAACTCCATTGTAGCCGGATGAACATGATATGTATCTGCAATTAATTGAATTTTCAACTCCTCCCTTAGTAATGCTGCAATTGCAACTCCGGGATTTCTGTGGTGGATTGGTTTCATAGCATTGAACATATGCGTTACATGAGCAGCACCATTATCTATAGCTAAATCAACAACCTCGTAACTTGCTGTAGAGTGACCTATAGAACAAACTACTCCATGAAAAGAAGCTTCTCTAATTACATCCAAGGCACCATCTAATTCAGGAGAGATAGTCATCATTTTCATTGTTTTCTCGGATGCTTTCCACATTTCCTTAAAAGATGAAATTGAAGGTTTCCATAAATAGTTTGCATTCATTGCTCCCTTCAATTCTGGGTTTAAGTAAGGGCCTTCCATATGGATACCAACAATATTGGATTGCGGATTTTCCTTTATATAGCTCCCAACTCTATTAAGATCATCCAACAAAGCTTGTTTTGGTTTAGCATGTAAGCTAGCTAAGAGTGAAGTTGAACCTTTTTTAAGAAAATAATTACTTATTTTTTCAATACTTTCATTCGATTCATCGGAAAAACCATAACCACCTGCTCCTCCATGAACCAACAGATCTATAAATCCCGGAACGATAAACTTATCACTGACATCAATTATTTTTTCCGTTTTTGAATAATCAAATTGATTTTCAGGTCCAACGTGATAAATTCTTTCTTTTTTTGTTGTAATAACACCCTTTTTTACAACTCTAAAGGGAGTAACTATATTTGCTCCAATAAATGCTAAATCCATAAGTGTCTCTATTTATAAAATTAAGTTTTTTAATTTAGTGGTTTCTTCTGTAATATTTTCATTTTTAAAAACAGCAGTACCGGCAACAATAATATCACATCCAGCTTCTTTTACTTTTACAATGTTATCTGCATTAATTCCACCATCAATTTCAATTTTGTAATGGTAATTATTCTCTTCTCTTCTTTTCTTCAAATCCCTTACCTTATCTAGTGTGAAATCAATAAAAGTTTGTCCACCAAAACCCGGGTTAACCGACATAATTAAAATAAGATCGACTAAATGAAACACATGTTTCAGAGATTCCACTGGTGTTGAAGGATTAATTGAAACACCTGCTTTAATTCCCTTTTCTTTTATAGAATTTAATACTTTATCAAGATGGCAAACACTTTCTTGATGAACCGTAATGTATGATGCCCCAGCGCTGATGAAATCCGGGATAATCAACTCAGCATTCTCAATCATCAAGTGAACATCTAAAGGTAGCTTAGTTAATTTTCTAACCGTTGAAACAATTTTAGGCCCAAAAGTAATATTTGGAACAAATTTACCATCCATAATATCACAATGGATTAGATCTGCTTTTCCAAGCTCTATAGCTCTAATTTGTTGTTCTAAATTGGAGAAATCAGCGGCGAGAATTGAAGGGGCTAGTAAACTCATAATTTAATTCTGACTTTTAGTAATGAATAGATCAACAGATTCCCCAATATTAATTAGTTTATTTTTGGTTGGATATTGAGCAACAACTGTATTTGGCAGCATATTAGGAGAATTTTGATAATTTATTTTTCCAACTGCCAATGAATTTTTACGAAGTGTTGTTTCTGCTTCACGATATGATAATCCAACTAAGTCCGGAACTCTAACCATACCAATATTAGGACCAACACTTACCTTTAATTTAACCTTTGTTCCCTTTTCAATATTAGTTCCCTCTCTAGGATATTGCTCAATAACCGTATTGGCTTTTTCTTCAGATTTCACTTCTTGTATATTACTTATACTAAAACCTAGACGTTCAATTGTAACTTTTGCATCCCGAAATGTTTTACTAATTAAATTTGGCATTTTAGTAAGAGGATTGCCGCTGCTTATAACAACATATACTCGGCGATTTTTTTTAACAATTGAGCCAGCTTCCGGTTTTTGATAGATTATGTGGTCAGCAGGATATTCATCACTGTATCGCGGTTCAGAAAATACTGGATTTAGCAAGCCGTCATTGAGAATAGAATCTACTTCTGTCTTACTTTTTCCCAATAAGCTTGGCACCACTACTTCTTCACTATCCACATACCAAGGCATGATAAAAACATCCGCTATAAATGCTAATACTGCAAGAAAGGTAAATAAACCAACTACTGAGAATAATATTTTTTTAATTATCGGATTCATCCTTACAAATATATCAAATGGACGTTTTTATAACAACTTAATATTTTTTATTGTACATAAATTATTGTAATTTTACTGAATTATTACTTATAAAACATCTTTCGATAACAAACTTTCTCTAAACATTAGGAGCTTTTATGTTCAGTAAACATCCTAAAGGATTGCCCGTTTTATTTTTTACAGAAATGTGGGAACGATTTGGTTTCTACTTGATGCTTGGAATATTTACTCTTTATATGATTGCCGGCGATGGAATGAAGTTTACTCGTACTTATTCTGCCGAAGTATATGGAACTTATTTGGCACTCGTCTATCTTACTCCATTTTTAGGCGGACTGCTTGCAGATAGATTTCTGGGTTATAGAAAATCAATTTTTATTGGCGGGACTTTAATGGGAATAGGTTATTTGGGATTAACTCAATCCTCAGAAATGGTTTTTTATCTTTCGTTGCTTTTGATAATAATTGGTAATGGCTTCTTCAAACCAAATATTTCTACCTTAGTTGGTCGTTTATATGACACTGATCAATATAGAGATTATAAAGATTCAGGTTATAATATATTTTATATGGGTATTAACATTGGAGCATTTGTTTGTAACTTCTTTGCAGCTTACTTAAGAAACAATTTTGGCTGGAGTGCAGCATTTGCCATGGCAGGCGTTGGAATGTTCATAGGAATTTTCTGGTTCTTCCTTGGTCAAAAACATGTTAAAGACGTTGATTACGTTACTCCCACTGAACCTGATGATACACCAACTAGTAAAATTATTTATGTAATTTTCGGCCCGGCAATTGCAGCAGCATTTATTGGATGGTTCCTGCCTACTATGCTATTTGGCCAACCTTTACTAGCTGAATCAACAGATGCATTTATATTTGCTACAATTCCACTTCTTTATTATTTTTTCTCTATCTGGAAAAAAGGAGACAAAGAAGAGAAACAAAGATTAGGTGCTCTATATGCTGTATTTTTAGCAGGTGGAGTTTTCTTTATGATACTTCATCAAAATGGATCTGCAATGACAATTTGGGCAAATGACTATACATCAAGGGAAATGCCGGAATTAGTGCAAGCACCTTTAAGTGAATTAGGATTTGCTGAAACAGTTACAAATGAATTACAAGAAACTCCAAAATATGATGGGCATGGAGCCGAGCTGCGAGATGCAGATGGTAAGCCAATAGTTGAACAGGGTCCACATCCATATTTGAAGAATCTACCTAAGGAAGAATGGCCAAAAGAGGGTGAAAGTCTTGCATTGTTAAATACAGAAATTTTCCAATCTGCCAATCCAGGTTTTGTAATTATTCTAACTCCATTAATTGTTGCTCTTTGGGGCTTTTTAGCTAGAAGGAAGAAGGAACCATCAACCCCTGGTAAAATTGTATTAGGTGTAGTTATTACAGCACTGGCAATGTTATTAATGATGGTTGCCGTGTTTGCCGGCAGTAATGGAGCCGAAAAAGTTTCATTCCTCTGGATAGTTTCAATGTATGGTGTCCTAACATTTGGTGAACTCTGTCTTAGTCCAATGGGACTCTCTCTTGTTTCAAAATTAGCTCCAAAAAGACTTACTGCTCTAATGATGGGCGGTTGGTTTATGGCAACTGCTATCGGAAATAAGTTATCTGGTGTACTTTCGGGATTATTCTTCACAATTGAAAATAAAGCAATCTACTTTTTAATAAATGGAGCTGCTGCCGCTGCGGTAGCGCTAGTTTTGTTCTTTATGCTAAATTGGTTAAAAAAAGTAGTAAAAGAGCATACTGGTGATCATTAATTTAAGGGTTCAAAATGCTAGTTATAGTTAAAAACAATTATGATAGTTTAAGTCTTGAAGCGGCAAAAGTTGTAGCTGATAGACTAAAGAAAAAACCTAATTTAGTTTTAGGCCTAGCAACGGGAAGTACTCCTCTAGGATTGTACAAAGAATTGATACGAATGCATAAGTATGAAGGACTTGATTTCTCTAAAGTAACTACATTTAATTTAGATGAATATGTAAGTCTTCCCCCTTCGCATGATCAGAGTTACCATTACTTTATGCAAAATAATTTCTTCGATAATATTAATGTTGACCCAAGATACATTCATGTACCACAAGGTATGGCGAAAGATGTAACACAATTTTGTGATTGGTATGAAGAAAGAATTAAATCATTCGGTGGGATTGATGTTCAAGTTTTAGGGATTGGCGCTAATGGTCATATTGCTTTTAATGAACCCGGATCGTCTCTTGGTTCTAGGACAAGAATTAAAACATTAACTTCCACTACAAGAGAAGCTAATAGAAGGTTTTTTAAAAATGATGAGACAGTTCCAAAGTATGCAATCACTATGGGTGTTGGAACGATAATGAATGCAAAGGAATTATTATTAGTTGCTTCTGGCAATGATAAAGCTGATGCAATAAAATCTGCAGTAGAGGGACCTTTAACAGCAATGTGTCCGGCATCTATAATTCAAATGCATAAAGAAGCATTTGTAATTGTTGATAAGGAAGCCGGTTCTAAACTTGAAGGAACATATGTCGATACTTGGGAAACTATAATTTTTGACTAATTAAGGATATTAAAATTGAAAAGTATTTGCATTTTTGAAGACGAGGAATATAAGCAACTACAACCTTTGACATATTTTCGTCCTTCTTATCATTTAAAATGTGGAATTTTATCTCTTCATAGAAAGATTAGAAGAAATTACCCCAACGTAAGGATTGAGCTTAATACTCGGGATTATTTAAGAAATATTATTCGTCAGAACCGCACAGATGAAATAGTTAGCCATGTTAAATCAGAGATGATGTTATTTCTTAATGGAAGAATCCTCGTTGACGATAAATTTCACAAACAAATACCTCTTGATGGCAATGATGAAATGTTTATTTCAAACGGTAATTTTATTGGTGCAAGGGTAAGTGGAAATAATCTTCAACAAATCAATGATTCCCTAAAAGATGTTTTATCAAAAAATGATTTTCCAGAATTACCGATAAAAGAAGTAGACATAACAATTATAAATTATCCTTGGGATCTTATTACCCATAACCCGCAAGAGCTTGTAAAAGATTTTAAGAAATTA
>RCND010001686.1_pt1 | contig 12505 bp, 7 predicted proteins | sample 2041351 | NCBI WGS metagenome assembly RCND01 (sample SAMN09708230, study PRJNA481090) | Marine sediment metagenome, whole genome shotgun sequencing project. | biome: marine sediment; feature: ocean; material: sediment; isolation source: Sewage treatment plant 12B marine sediment (STP12B) ...
CATTAAAAAAACGAAGGACGTTCTTATGAAAGTTCTAACCTCTCAGGATCTAGGTTTATCTTATCCAGCTCCAACCGTTGATGTATCGGCATTGGGAGATAGCTCAGTAGATTTTGCTGTTAGACCTTGGGCCAATACTGGCGACTACTGGCCAGTTTATTTCAATACCTTGGAGCAAGTGAAAATTGCATTGGATGAAGCAGGAATCGAAATTCCTTATCCACATGCTGTTCACATACAAAAAGAAGGATAATTATTCAATAAGATTAACTATAGCCGTTCCAAATTTTACTTGGAACGGCTATTTTTTTTACACTGATACCACTTTATCATCAAGAGGAACTACTTCGAGGTAGATCAATCGATTTATTAGAGACTAGACCGCTTGGCTATAGATTCAAGAAAAATACTTTTCCTCATCTGGATTCTTGGACCTGCCTGCCGGCAAGCAGGTTCTTGGATAGTTAGATAGTTGGATAGTTGGATAGTTGGAATCTCGTTTTGGGTCTTGGCTCAAGTTCTGACTTTCAATATTTTATTTTTTTTTCACTTTTTACTTCTTTTTTTCTCACTACTCACTACTCACTACTCACATCTAACTTCTCACTCCCCATAGACACGAAAATTATCAAATCCGGCAAAATCAAGGTCTCCATTTTGACTGATTCCAAGGGTAATCCGAATATTTGTAACCGAATTCGGAATATTAATAGTTATTGTACCTTCTACAGTTAGATTTCCTGAACCATTTACAAAGTTTACGATACCCTGACTCACGTCGTCGTAAAACACCTCATATTGAACGTCATCACCATTATCAAATTCAAAGACATCGAAATCAAATGCTAGCCGAGCATTTACGATACTAGAAATATCCACATTTACAAAGGCTATTTCATGAATCAAATTCGTTCCAGTAATTGGATTATCTAAATCTCTACAACCCAAAAAATAACCCGATACTATATCAATTTCTGAGGTATTTGGGCCCAAGGTTGTCACAATATCCCAAATATCATTATTCGTATTGTATACGGCTGGATTCAAAGAATAACTCCAATTGATATTTGTATCGAAATCTTGAACGGCTAAAGTAATGGCCTGAGTGGAAAGCGTATAAATAGTTTCCCAATAGATTCCATTCCAGATTTGAAAAGTCGCAGAATCTTGCACGAAGACCAACAAGCCAGTGTCTGCTGAATTAACGGGGATTGCATCTCTTTGAATTTGAGAAGGAACTCGAGGAGGCATCAAACCACCAAAGCGCGTCCCATTGCTAGAACTACTATTTATATCCAGAACCGCAGCGGAACTCGGGTTAATGGTACCGATACCGACTTGTGAATACATTAAAAAACTAAATAAACATGAAAAAAATGTGCATAAGGAAACCTTCATAGCTTAGAAAATTAAATCTTAGCTAAATCGAACTTTTAAAGAAAATATTCTTAACAATTGACCCAGCCTTGAAAGCAGGGAGAAGATGAAGAACTCTAATGTACTAAAAATATCTTATATCAGTGAGTTTATCTTATTAAAATCAATCTTTCGGATGATAATCATCATCCCAGTCTTTTACTTTAGGGTTTCCTAACTTCCCTTGAGACTTAGCGACAATCATTGAAACTGTTGCATCTCCTGTCACATTTGCCACTGTTCTACACATATCGAGAGGTCGGTCAACTGCAAAAATAAGTGCAAGTCCCGCTTCCGGAATTCCAGCATATCCTAGCACACCTACAAGCATTACCATTCCAGCTCCTGGAACAGCTGCAGAACCTATTGACGCTAAAGTAGCTGTTGCGATGATTCCAAGTTGGGTTCCGAATGAAAGTTCCATTCCGAATGCTTGAGCAATAAAAACGGCAGCTACAGCCTGATACAAACTTGTACCATCCATATTAATTGTAGCACCAATAGGAAGCACAAAACTTGAAACTTCCTCCTCTACTCCTAAATGCTCTGTAACTCGCTCCATGGTAACAGGCAAAGTCGCTGCACTTGAGCTCGTTGAAAAGGCTAATAATTGAGCCGGTCCAATACCTTTTAGGAAAAACTGCGGGGATTTATTAGTATAAAGTTTAACGATTAAAAGATATATACCGATCATAATCAATAAACCTAATACCACACAGAAAGCATACCATCCAAGGGCGGCAAACAGATCGGCACTCGGTGCTTCTACGACCAATGCTGCCAATAGAGCAAATACGCCATAAGGCGCCGCGAGCATTATGAGATCGACCATTTTTAGTATGACCTCATTAAAGCCATCAACGAAAGCTTTTACAGTTTTACTTTTCTCTTCAGGTATTAAAATCAGACCAATTCCGAAGAAAACCGCAAAGAAAATTACTTGCAGCATATTTCGATTGCTCGATGCCGCCTCAAATATATTTGAAGGCACTAAATCGATAAGAGCCTGCAAAGGACCAGCATTTTTTTGTTCCTCTGCAGCTTGCCTCTTCGATTCTGCCTCGCCTCCATAAGCCTCAACCAATTCATTACGAGTATCCTCATTTATACTACCTCCAGGGTTAATAACACTTACAACGGTTAACCCAATGGACACTGCAATAATAGTCGTTAAAACGTATAAGGAGATTGTGCGAAGCCCCATACTTGAAAGTTTGGAAATATCTTTTAAATCCGAAATACCCTTTATTAATGCCGCTAAAATCAGCGGAATAGCAATCAACTTCAGTGCACTGATGAAAATGGTCCCAAAAGGTTTTACCCAGTCACCAATTATTTCTGCTCCCCAGCTAAACTTTGTCATAACTAGAGCAAAAACTACCCCCAATACCATTCCTAATAAAATTTGCCAATGCAGTGCTAGTTTCTTCATATTTATTGCCCAAGTAGTTGGGTCGCTTATTTATTAGTAAAACTCAATTTTGAGAAGTCTACAAGACGAACTCATAATTGTAAGTTGAACTAATCCCGCTTTTTAGCGGGATATTAATTTAATACTCTTAGTTAAATTTCTATTTTGGACAATCTATTCAACAACCAAAAGTCTGCCATCACCAGCGCAGCCATAGCTTCAACAATAGGAACTGCTCGTGGAACTACACAAGGGTCGTGTCTACCTCTCCCCTGCATTTCTACTCTTTTCCCCTCCTTGTTTATAGTCTTCTGAAGCTTCATAATGGTAGCTACTGGCTTAAATGCTATATTAAAGTATATATCCTCCCCATTGCTAATTCCACCTTGTACGCCACCACTGTGATTCGTTTTTGTACTTCCATCTTCATTAAAACTATCATTGTGATCACTACCCTTCATTTCTGTTCCCGCAAATCCGCTCCCATATTCAAATCCTTTTACTGCATTGATGGACAGCATTGCTTTACCCAATTGCGCGTGTAGTTTATCGAACACAGGTTCTCCTAAACCAACAGGTACATTTTGAATAACACAACTAATCAATCCTCCAACGGTATCCCCCTCCTTTTTAATCTGTTTAATATAAGTCTCCATTTCTGCCGCCACCTTCTTATCTGGACAGCGTACAGGATTTTTTTCTATTTCTGAAAAATCTAAATCTGAATAATTCTTCTGAAGTTTTAATGCTCCAACTCCGGCAACATATGCAGTTATTTTTACATCTTTTAGCAACTGCTTAGCAATCGCTCCTGCCGCAACTCTACTTGCGGTTTCTCTAGCTGAAGAACGTCCTCCCCCGCGATAATCACGGATCCCGTACTTTTCATCATAGGTGTAATCGGCATGGGATGGCCGGTAGCTGTCTTTAATATGTGAATAGTCTTTCGACTTCTGATTGGTGTTTTCGATCACAAAACCAATGGGAGTTCCCGTTGTAACACCCTCAAAAATACCTGAGAGGAATTTTACAGTGTCTGGCTCTTTTCTTTGTGTTACTATAGCAGATTGGCCAGGTTTTCTTCGATTCATTTCAACTTCAATTGCATCAAAATCTAATTTCAGTCCCGCCGGGCAACCATCAATAATTCCGCCAATTGCCTCTCCATGCGATTCCCCAAAAGTTGTAAGTTTAAAAATATCTCCGAAGGAATTCCCTGCCATAATGTGCTTTTTAACAAATGTAAATCTTACAACCCAATATTAAAAATTAATCTTAGGGTCCTATTTAACGCAATGCATTCTTTAAAATTGATACTGGATGTAAGGCCGTACGGCTGGTACCATCTTTTATTTGATGTCTACAACTTGTGCCATTAGCAGCTATAATGACATCTTCAGAAGTCTTTCGTATTGCCGGAAAAAGTTTTAACTCCCCTATTTGCATACTTACTTTATAATGTTCTTTTTCATATCCAAAACTTCCTGCCATTCCGCAGCATCCAGAACTAATAATCACAGGCTTGTAATTTACAGGTAAATTTAAAATGTCAAAAGTAACTTTTTGATTGCTCAAAGCCTTTTGATGGCAATGGTTATGAATCTTAACGAATTTCTCTTCGGAAGTGAACGAAGCAGGTTTTATGTTTCCAGCTAGTATTTCTGAAGCTATAAACTCTTCAATTAAAAAAGTATTTTTCGCTATTGCTTCCGCAGCATCCTTATCAGTTGCCATACGTAAATATTCATCTCTAAAACCGAGTATGGCAGAAGGTTCGATCCCAACTAAAGGGGAATCCTGTACTACCATTTCTTTTAATAGTGAAATGCTTGTATTCACCTGTTCCTTGGCTTCCTCTAGAAAACCTTTAGAAATCAAAGCTCTTCCACTATCTAATGAATCAATTACAGTAATATCATACCCTAAAGCTGCCAATAAATCGTAGGCATCTTCGGCAATATTTGCATCTAAATAATTAGAGAATTCATCTACGAATAGTATAATTTTTTTAAAACTACTGTTAACGCTAACTACTTGATTTAATTTACTTTGTATTAACTTACTGAAACTATTAGTTGATATACTTGGAATTGACCTTTCAAGTGCAATTCCATTTATATTTTTAATGATTTTTGAAGTAAAAGAGTTATTGAAAAGTGCATTCGAAAATCCAGGAAAATTGGAAGCCATTTTGGTGAGCTTACTGCTTTTTGCAAAGAGTTTATTTCCTCTTGAAACACCATTCACTTTGTTGTATTGGTATAAAAATTCGGCCTTAGCTGTTGCAATATCTACATTGCTAGGACATTCAGATGCGCAAGCTTTACAACTCAAACACAGATCAAAAACTTCCTTAAGTTCTTCAGAATTAAACTTATTTACAGCCTCATTATTTGTCAGCACCTCTCTAAGAGCATTAGCTCGGGCTCGCGTAGTATCTTTTTCATTTTTCGTCGCGTGATAACTTGGGCACATAGCCCCGCTAGCGCTAGCAGACTTACGGCAGTCCCCACTCCCATTACATTTTTCAGCTAATCGTAGAATGCCTTTTGAGTCGTTAAAATTCAGTAGCGTTTCAATTTGAGGCTCAGAACGGTCTATTTCATAACGCAGGGATTCATCCATTTTATAAGAATCGACGATCTTTCCTGGATTAAAGATATTTAAAGGATCAAATACGAATTTAATTCGTTTTAGTAAGTCATAGTTTTTTTTACCGATAAGTAAGGGAATAAATTCTGCCCGAACTATACCGTCACCGTGCTCTCCAGAAAATGAACCTTTGTATTTTTTAGTCAGTTGAGCAACTTCTGTTGTGATTTCCCTAAAGTACTCTATGCCTTGCTTTTGCTTTAAGTTAAGAATAGGACGTAAATGTAATTCGCCAGCCCCAGCATGGGCATAATAGACCGCATCCTGATTATAACGCTTCATAAGAGCTGAAAACTCCTTTATAAACTCTGGTAAATCACTCAAGGCAACGGCGGTATCTTCAATGCAAGCAACCGCCTTCTTGTCGCCAATCATATTTCCTAATAACCCCAAGCCTGCCTTTCGCAATGCCAGAGCCATATCAATAGACTCATTCAATAGAACTGGATAGCTATAACTTAAATCTGACGCCTTCAATGATTTTATTAGAGCTTCCGTTTGTTGTATAACATCACTTTCTGAATCCCCTCTTAGTTCAAGCATTAGCAACGCTTTCGGACTTCCATCAACAAAAGATCGATAGGACTCGTAGGTTTTATTTTGTTTAGTACAATCTAAGATAACATCATCCATCATCTCACAAGTATAAAGATTGTGCTGCATGACTATCCCGACATCATTCAGGCAATCTTCAAGTGTATTGTAATGTGAAACTACCATTGCAGTCTTCTGGGGTGGCAATGGATCTAATTTCAGGGTGATCTCTGTAGTAAAAGCTAGAGTTCCTTCACTTCCACATAGCAAACTACAGCAATTAATCTCCTTTTCAGAAGAACTAAAAACAGCCGTATCTAGCAAAGAATCTAAGGCATAACCCGTATTTCTGCGATGTATTTCCGCTTTTGGAAACTGTTCTATAATCTCCTGCTGAGTATCTTTTGAAGATAATTCGGTATAAAGTGTTTTATAGATAGCTCCTTCTATGGTATTAAGCTGCGTTTTTTCTATAAATTTTGCTTCGGAAAGTCCTTCGAAAACAACTTCATCTCCATTAGACAATAGTGTTTTAAGCCTAACTACTTTATCTCGAGTGACCCCATATTGAATAGATGTCGTGCCACTGGAGTTATTACCCACCATTCCTCCTATCATACACCGATTTGATGTTGAAGTATTTGGTCCAAAAAAGAGTCCGAAGGATTCCAATTCAGCGTTCAGCTCATCTCGAATCACACCCGGTTGAACAGTAACTATTTGTTTTTCAGCATCTATTGAGATGATTTTGGTGAAATACTTTGAGACATCTACAACAATCCCTTCGCCTACACATTGACCAGCAAGAGATGTTCCTGCGGTTCTGGGAATGAGGGAAGTATTGTTTTTTGCAGCAAAAAGAATGAGTTGTTTAATTGCATCTTCCGACTTAGGAAAAGCAACTGCCAAAGGTATTTTCCTATAAACTGAAGCGTCTGTGGAATACAAGGTTTTATGCAAATCATCGAAGTGGAATTCCCCGTCAAATAGCTCTGCAAATAATGTAAGTTCGTTTTTCATCCCTGTACAGGTAAATGTAAAAAATACAGTCTAGTTCTGTGGTATAAGATCGAGTTATTATTTTTCCAATTAACTTACAGATGTCATTATGAAACTCCTTTAATTAAAGATGAGGCTCGCATCGGAATTCAAGCTATATGCATTGACTTTTGCAAGATTATAATTCGGCGAAAGGACGATGAATGTTGAAGTACAGAGCTTTATTAGTATAATTCTGATTATAATGACACTACTCTCAGAGCATTCTCGTAAACGGCCTCGTATAAAGGAACGATGTTCTTTGTATCAAATCTCAATGCTTCCTTCTTTGCCTGACTCTTATATTTGTTAAGAGTTGCAGGATCTTTTAAAATAGCAAGGGCGTTTCTACCCATTTCATCTACATTACCGACATCGCTTAAAAACCCACTCACACCTTGAACGTTAACTTCCGGCAATCCACCTGCGTTGCTCGAAATTACTGGAACGCCACAGGCCATTGCCTCTAATGCAGCTAAACCGAAACTCTCCTTTTCAGAGGGTAACAAAAACAAATCACTGAAACAAAGTATCTTATCTATTTCATTACTGTTGCCTAAGAATAGCACCTTTTCTTCGATACCCATTGATACGCACAATTCCTCCGCCATCTCTTTTTCTGGACCTTCTCCTACCATAAGTAGCTTAGCAGGCATTTCTTTTTGAATCCGATCGAAAATCTCAATAACATCTACAATTCTTTTCACGGGGCGCAGATTACTGATATGTGTAATGATTCGCTCTTCAGGTTTTGCCATTAAATCCCGTTGGCACTCGGTATAGGGATTTATTTGCTTCTCAACTTCAATAAAATTTGGTACTACAAAGATTTCCTTATCAATATCGAAAAGCCTTAGTGTATCGTCTTTTAAGCTTTGCGAAACTGAAGTTACGACATCACTATTATTTATGCTAAAACTAACTGCAGGCTTATAGAAAGGATGATTCCCAACCAGGGTAATATCTGTCCCGTGAAGGGTTGTTACCATTGGAATATAAATATTCTCCTCTTCAAGCATTTTCTTTGCCATATAGCCAGCATAGGCATGCGGGATAGCGTAATGAACATGAAGCACCTCTATTTTATGAAGCTTCACCATATCTACTAATTTACTAGACAAAGCCAGTTCGTATGGTTGATAGAGAAACAAGGGATAATCGGGTACAAAGACTTCGTGAAAATGAACATTGTGGGATAACAAATCAAGACGAACAGGCTGCTGATAAGTAATAAAATGCACCTCGTGTCCTCTGTCAGCCAAGGCGATTCCTAATTCTGTGGCCACTACACCACTTCCTCCGAAGGTTGGATAACACACTATACCTATAACCATATTTTTAATTTTCTATTTCTGTTTCTGTTTCTATTTCTGTTTCTCTTTCTGTTTCCGTTTCCGTTTCTATAGCTTCGTAAATTACCTCTTGAATATTACTTCGTAAATTACTTTTTATTATTTCTCTATTGTCCGATGAGGGATATGTTCTGTTTGATAAAAATACATAGACAATTTCCTCTGAAGGATCAGCCCACGTAAATGTACCTGTAAATCCGCTATGCCCAAAACTAGTCATCGAAACACATCCACAGGTAGGGCCAGAATCACCAAGTTGTGGTTTATCAAAACCAACTCCTCTACGCACCCTATCTTCGCAATAATAACAAGTATTAAAAGCTTGCATTGTTTCGGGACTGAAATATCGTTTTCCGCCGTAAAATCCATCCCACAAATACATTTGCATAATCTTAGCCACGTCATTCGAATTACTGAACAATCCAGCATGCCCACCAACACCACCCAACATGGCTGACCCTTGGTCGTGTACATAGCCATGAACTTTCTGCATCCTAAAGTAATAATCCTCTTCTGTTGGCACTATATTAGCCTTGGAAAATTTTTCCAAGGGCAAATAGGTTGTATTAACCGCTCCTAAGGATTCATATAAATCACGTTGAACCAATTTTTCTAAACCAAAGCCGTAAAACTCTTCAAGGTACTTTTTCAGAATATAGTATGGTAAATCACTGTACTTGTAACTCAGTCGTTTTCTAAGTTCACTGGTTCTAATTTGTTCAAAGATACTGTCTTTGAAATCTTTTCTCAGAAACAGATTATCGGCCACTTCAATGGTAAAATCACCTCTAGATTTCTTTGAATAATATTTACTCGATGGCAATTTCGTTAATGAGTCGAGAGTTCCTTTATAGAATGGAATCCAGGCCTGTAGTTTCGCATAATGCATTAGCATGTCTTGCAGCCTAATATAAGCTTTATTAGAATCTTTATATTCAGGTAGCATGTCAGATAACTTGGTATCCATCGTTAGTATTCTTCTGTCATACAACCTCATAACCATAGGTATGGTAGAAAGAATTTTGGTAAGCGAGGCTACATCGTAGATGTCATCGTCTTTCACTTTAGTTTTTTTGTCCTGCGTGTGATGTCCAAAGTTCTTTTGATATATCACTTTCCCTTTTCTAGCCACTAGAATCTGTGCCCCCGGCATCATATCCTCTGACAAACCCACCTGTGCTAAGGAGTCTATTTTTTTAAGTATCTTAGAATTCACGCCAACACTTTCGGGAGTTCCGTACTGCAATCTTCGAATTTGACTGATTTCAAATCCTGATCCAACCGGAAAATCTTCACCGAGTGAAACAGGAAGACGTCCAACGGATTTACGCGCACCAAAAATAAGCTGAGCAGAGAGTTCTTGTGAAACGGTACTATTTTGATAAGACATAATGATACCTTCAAAATTGGCGGTTGTCTTTATGTCCAGCAAGGCGTATGGTCGAGCAAAGACATCTAATATCACTTTGTTCTTACGAGCAATTTCATAAATCCAAACAAGCTCTTTCTTTGAAAACTTAAATGATTTCCATGGATCATCATTCGGCTTATGAAATCCAATAATAACATAATCATACTTCTTTAATTTTTTAATATAATTAGTTAGGTTATCCGCTTTAACCCGATCAATTTTTGCATACTTACGAAGTTGATTTAAAAAATCTTTCCCACTGTCATCTCCGAAATTTACATAGGCAATTTTAGTTTTCTGCAAATCCTTGATAGGAAGTATTTCAGCATCATTCTTTAAAACGGTAATAGCGCTTTCCATTGCCTCTTCATATAATACGTCGTCTACTACATCATTTAAATCTTCAACTATATTGAAATCATTAACAGGCTGGTAGTTATCTAGTCCGACTTTATATTTTGCCAATAATATTTTTTTAACCGATAGCATGAGACGTTCTTCTGTAAAAACTCCTTCGCGGTAGGCGTTAACGAGTAAATCATGGGCTTTCGGGATATCTTCTGAAATCAGCAAAACGTCATTCCCTGCTAAAAAAGCTGCCAAATCAATCTCTCCCGGTGCATTAAAGTCCGCTACCCCTTTCATACTTAGGGCATCAGTAAATATCAATCCATTAAAACCGAGTTCTCCTCGTAAAAGATCGGTAACCACTTTATTAGATAGTGATGAAGGAAAATCGGGTCTTGAATCCAAAGCTGGAATATTTAAGTGAGCCACCATGACGCTTCCAAGCCCTTCATTAATTAGGCGTCTGTATGGAAACAGTTCAATACTGTCTATACGCTCTCTAGTGAAATTAATCGTTGGTAGTGAGTGGTGTGAATCAACATCGGTATCCCCATGACCAGGAAAATGTTTGGCATTAGAGATAATTCCTGCTTTTTGCATCCCCTTCATAAACGCTAAAGATTTTTCAGTTACATTATTCTTATCTTCTCCAAAAGAGCGGTTACCGATAATAGGGTTTGCAGGGTTTATATTAATATCCACTACAGGGGCAAAATTGATATGCATTCCAATACGTTTTGTATGCTCTCCAATTCTCTTTCCAATTTTTTCAATAATTTTATTATCAGAAATAGCACCCAGTGTCATATTCCAAGGATATGCGAACGTTGAATCTAACCGCATTGCCAACCCCCATTCAGCATCCATTGCCATGATTAATGGTGTTCGCGAAAGTTCTTGAAATTCATTATTTAGTTTAGCCTGTTGCTTCGGACCTCCTTTTGAGAAGATAACGCCACCTATATATTGATTTCGTATTAGGTCTTTTACTTTATCTTTTTTAGCCTTTGAATCGCTTGAGTAGATATCAACCATAAAAAGTTGCCCTACTTTTTCCTGAAGTGACATATTCCCATAAATACTATCAACCCATTTTTGTTGATTCGCTACATCGTTTTGAACTAAAAGCGGATTGATTTGTTGAGAAAATAAATTGAAAGTAGTAAGCAATAAGATGAGGGCAGCAAGATTTTTCTTCATATTCTAAAAATTACAAAAACTATGCTAGAAACCTATTATGCCAACTTTCTTTTGCCGGTACTTCCCAGTTCTCGAGGTATTCAGCTTTAGTGTTTACCAAGTTGTTGAACACCACAGTATTGGCGGAAACAGATCTTGCTTTTGCCATTTTTCTAAAATCACTTAATGATTTGTGAGCGATAAATTGACCATTATAAAAAGTAACATTCATTTTATCCAATAAGTCAATTTCAAATTCTTTTTCTAAGGATTGAATGAACTTAACAGAAGCATCTATACTGCATCCTGAGGCGGACGCATTTTCCTGATTTAATCCAAGTATAATAAATCTATTATATCTTACTTCAAATCCAGCTTCTAAGTCTTGTCCGTGAGCCGTCCATTGTTCAAGAAACTCGTCTGTTCTTGGTTTTATAGTCTCAACTTCCTTTTCAGATAATTTTCGGCTTGCCTGATATACCCATACTCTGGCATTATCTGGTAAATTTTTAAATTCAATTAACATAACTATAGTTCATCTGCATTTGCAATCATTTCGGCGACATCCATAACTTGTACTTCACCCTCCTTTTCTTTTCCTTTTACGCCATCGGTTAACATCGTATTACAAAACGGACAACCAGCCGCTATAATACTAGGTTTTAATTCAATAGCCTCCTCGATGCGTTCAATATTTATATCCTTCGTTCCAGCTTCTGGTTCCTTGAACATTTGCGCGCCTCCTGCACCACAGCATAATCCGCGCGATTTACAGCGTTTCATTTCCACAAGTTCAACTTCCAGTTTTTGCAATAGTTCGCGAGGAGCTTCATATTCACCATTAGCTCGTCCTAAGTAACAGGGATCATGAAAGGTAATACGTTTGCCTTTATATTTACCACCTTCAACCTTCAAACGGCCTTCACTCATTAAGGATTTTAAGAACTGCGTATGATGCATTACCTCATAATTACCGCCGAGTTCAGGATATTCGTTTTTAATAGTATTAAAACAATGTGGACACGCAGTAACGATTTTCTTTACTTCATAGGCGTTGAGTACTTCGATATTCCCCATGGCTTGCATTTGGAATAAAAACTCGTTTCCAGCCCTTTTAGCTGGATCCCCTGTGCAGCTCTCTTCCGTTCCGAGGACAGCAAATTC
>RCND010001687.1_pt1 | contig 12502 bp, 10 predicted proteins | sample 2041351 | NCBI WGS metagenome assembly RCND01 (sample SAMN09708230, study PRJNA481090) | Marine sediment metagenome, whole genome shotgun sequencing project. | biome: marine sediment; feature: ocean; material: sediment; isolation source: Sewage treatment plant 12B marine sediment (STP12B) ...
ACTGTACAAGAGGTTAAACCAAAGCCAATTGAACGTACGTTGTTGATAACTTTTTGAGCCACAGCGGTGACTTCTTCAAGAGATTTTTCCATCTCTGCAGCAGCACCAGCGATTTTGTGGACATAGACAGTACCTGCAACGCCGCGACGTCCGACTGTATATAAGCTGTCTTTTACTGCGATGTCATCATTAACAAATACTTTGCCAACAATAATGTCATCATCTTCTTCAGCCATTTCAGCAGCTGCTTCAAAGTTCATGATATCGCCGGAGTAGTTTTTAATAATAAGTAATGTACCTTTGTCTGATTCTGTTTCAACGATAGCATTGTAGACTTGAATGGTAGATGGAGAGGCAAAAACATCACCACATACAGCAACATCAAGCATACCTTCGCCGACATAACCTGCATGAGCTGGTTCGTGGCCTGAACCACCGCCAGAAATTAGGCTTACTTTGTTTGAGTTTAGGTTCTTCCGCATTAGAAGTTTGTGACGTTTGTTAAAAGCTAATTGTTCAGGATGTGCTGCTACCATACCTTCGCACATATCAATAACCATCGTTTCAGGTGTGTTAATAATTTTTTTCATAAAATCCTCCGAGTATAGTACTCCCGGGACTAGGTCCCGGGAGAAAGTATTTAATTGAACGGTACTATTTAGCTACCTAATTTATCTGCTGCGAAGATGGCAGCAACAACGTCTTCAACTGTAACAACGAAAGGCATGTTGTGAATGGTTTCGTTCTCAGCACAAGCAAGCTTAGCAACCGCTAATACCTTTTCATAAGTCACTTCTTTAACACCTAAGTCTCCAAGACAAGTTGGTAATCCAACAGAGTCACAGTAGTCAAGCACTTCTTCAAGTTCTTCAGCTGGAGCATTTTCAAGGACCATGTGTACAATTGTACCAAAGGAAACTTTCTCTCCATGCCAGCAGTGATGTGCCTCTTCAAGAGCAGTTAAGCCATTGTGGATAGCGTGTGCTGCTGCAAGGCCTGATGATTCAAACCCAAGACCACTAAGTAAAGTGTTCGCTTCTATGATGTTCTCAAGCGCTTGAGTGACAACACCAGCTTCACATGCTGCTATAGCTTTGATAGAATCTTCCATCAATGTATCGTAGCATAATTTTGCTGCTGCAACAGCAAGCTTCGTTGATTTACCACCTGGAATATTGTTAGCGAAAGCACGTTCACAAGCTCTTGCTTCAAAGTATGTTGATAAAGCATCACCCATGCCTGCAACAAGGAATCTAACAGGTGCTTTTGCGATAATACCTGTATCTACTAAAACAAGGTTAGGATTTGATCTGTAGAATCTATACTCAACGAATTCACCTTTTTCATTATAAACAACGGACAATGAAGAACAAGGAGCATCTGTTGAAGCAATTGTAGGTACTGTGATGACTGGAATTTCTTGTGAATGAGAAACAGCTTTTGCAGTGTCAAGTGATTTACCACCACCAAGGCCAACAATAACATCACAAGCATTTTCAGTACACAAAGTGATTAATCGTTGTACTTCTTCGCTTGTACATTCGTTGTTAAATCCACCTAAAACTAGTTCAAAGGGATTTTTAGTTATTGCTTCATCAAGTGTTGATTTAACGCGTCCATAATCCTCATCAGAAGCAACCAATAAAGCTTTTTTACCAAAAGCTGATACATATTCTCCGAGGTCAGCCAGTGCACCATTATCCTGTACATACTTTGATGGTGATATTAATATTTTTTTCATTTTGTTCTCCTTTTCGATTAGTATTAACCTTAGTATAAAGGATGTTATTGTAATAAGCATTGGATTAAAGCACCATGTAAAAGAAAATTTATGGTATTATTTAGCGATTGAACAAAAAATGGTAATATTCCTCACTGCTAAGTGGGGAATATTACCATTAAATTCATTGTTATTAGTGGTTCATTGTTGAAACTGCACTAATTGCGACGGGGTGAGGGTGTGTCAGTGATCAGACCAGCCCGATAATTCTTTCTGTATGTCGCTGGCGTAACCCCGAAATTCTTCTTGAACACTTTGATGAAATAGCCACAGTCATCAAAACCAAGTTCCAATGAAATGTTCACAATTTTTGTGGCAGAGGATTCCAACATTTCTTTAGCTTTATGTGTTTTAACGTTGTTAACATAGGTGGAAAAGTTATAACCAGTCTCCTTTTTGAAGATTTTGCTAAAGTAGCTTGTACTAATGTTGCAAAGATAAGCCATCTTATCTATATATATCTTTTGATCGGAATGTTTGTCAATATAGTCCAAAGCGGGTTTTAGCAGAATACTTTTGTGGGCAGCGACGGGATCACCATCAATAAGTCCTGCAGTCAATAGCTCACTTAAGGTGCCAGCTAACTGCTCAGTATGTACAGGCTGTTTATCGAGTGGGTAATAAAGCTGTATATCTGTGACTTCTTGATCGAATTCCGGATGTTCTTTAGAGTAAGCAATGAGTCGTTGGTTGATGTCGTAAAGTGACACTTTTAATATAGCTTCACCAACAATGTAGTTCATGAGATGATGAATCATATGGGCGACTGCTTGTATTTTCTCCAGCTTCATCACAGGAAGATCTTTATAAAGTTTCTGAAGTGTTGGATGGTTCTCTATGTTGGTTTGGTATTTCTTACTGACGATGCGTTCCAAGACTTGCTGATTATCCTGATTTTCAAGGCGTATCTGCCCTGCCATCAATGCACCTAAATATTGACCATCAACAATGAGAGGTAGGGCAATATCTACAATACCTAAATGGCAGAGGTAGATATATTCATCCTGACTGCGAACAGCTTCAAGCCCACCTCGCGAATCACATTTCTCACATTGCTTCCTGAGTTGAGGGTCTTTTCTGACGTTGGCACAGAACGGACTGCATTGACTATGCTCTGTAATAGGATGACCTTTGTAATCAATTGCGATGACAGCCATATCTGTTGCTCTAGCAATATCATCTTGTATGGTTTGAAACTTCTCTAGATTAATCAAATAATCTAAATCTAGTCGTTTATTGTTCATTAAAGCCTCCTCTAGTGGGGCATACTCAATTATTATTATAAGCGCCATCAGAAGCTTTTGTAAAGTGAGGCACTATATATAGAAGGAATGGGTTCATTTGACAAAAAATCTAAAGCAACTGGCCATAAGTCTTGCGATATTCTAGGGGACTGACCCCCGTTGATTTTTTGAAGGTATTTGAGAAATAGGCTGGATTACAGAATTCTAGCAAGGTGGCAATTTCCGTAATACTCATCTTCGAGAACTCAAGGAAATGTTTGGCAGCCTCAACTTTTTGAAGTTGAATATACTCTGTCATGGTTATGCCAACTTCCTTTTTGAAGAGCCTGGAGATATAATCTGGCGATAAGCTGCAGAAAGCTGCCACTGAAGTTACCGTCAATTTGCTGGTGGCATTGACATAGATGTATTTAACAATTTTGGAAATGGGGTAGGCATAGTTACTCACTTTGGCCTGCTGTACTAACTTAGTGAAGGACTTAATCATCTCAAACTCAAAGCCTTGAATTTCTTCCAAGACTCGAAATGTTTCAATTTGATTAATGAAGACATCACTAAGATTAAAGGCGTCTTCGGGGATTAGACCACCAGCAATGGCTGCTCTAGTTAATACAGTACATAAGGCCACCATGGAATTTTTGTAGGATCTTAAGGGATCTTTGCCAAGGGTTGGTGGCGCGTATTCATGAATTCTTTTTTGAGTGGCTATGGCTTCTTCTAAATAGCCTTGTTCAATTTCTTTGAGTAGTTTAATCTCTAATGCAAAGGATGGGTGGACATAATGACTATCTAAGTTGCGCAACTTTTCTCTAATTAGTGAGTTTTTCACAAAGTCACCTCCATTCGTATCGGTTATACATAAATTGTATCAGAATAATGTAAGTATTGCCATAGAAATCAAGCTATAATAAAAAAGTAGCAGTTAGAACTTCCCAAAATTAATGTTTTTGTCATAAAGTCCTTTGGAATACTTGATTCAAAAGACATATTGCACTAAAGACCATTGATGGACCGGAAGATAACTGACGAAGAAACGTTGGCAGGGTTTGATGGTTTATTCTTTGACAAACCATGCAAACGGTTGCACAGAACAATGCAAACGGTTGCCTTACCCAACAAACAGTCACTAACTTAGGGAGGAACAACAATGAAAAAAGTATTATCAATTCTTATGGTTCTGACAATGATCGTTGCTTTGGCAGCATGTGGCGGTGGAGACACCACACCAGTAGCTGACAAGGATGATGGCGGAGCAGAAGCAACAACTAAAAAAGCAGACGCAGCTAAAACAGACGCAGAAGTAGTTATTTATCAAAACAAGGTAGAGATTGGCGAAGCACTGATGGGATTCGCAGATCTTTATGAAAAAGAGACCGGTGTGAAAGTAACGGTTAAAACTTCAGGGGGTGACTCACCTTACGCTGAGACCTTGAAATCTGAATTCCAATCAGACAGACAACCTGAAATCTTCGTTATTGAAGGTATGGGTGGTTACAACACTTGGAAATCTAAACTTGCAACATTCAGTGGAGAAGAGTGGATGGACTATACGTCACTTGAATTTTCAGCTGATGGCGAAGTGTATGGTTTCCCAGTAGCAGTTGAAGCATGGGGCATGGCTTACAACGTAGACCTTCTTGCGAAAGCTGGCGTTGATCCTGCAACATTAACTTCTCAAGAAGCTTATGCCGCAGCATTTGCTAAGATAGACGGTATGAAAGATGAGCTCGGCATCAAATCAGTTATTGCTATGTCTGCCGGCCCGGACATGACTTGGGTTACTGGACTACACAACTTCAACGGTTATCTTTCAGCCGGTCTTGAGTATGGTGACAGCACGGTTATTGACAAACTGAACAAAGGCGAAGTTGATGAGGGAAGATTAACTGAGTACGCTGACTGGGTTGAACTCCTTTTCAAGTATTCTGATAAAGCAGTGCTTCTTACAGGTAACTATGACGCACAAGTTGGCCAATTTGCAACACAAAAATCTGTGTTTGTACATCAAGGTAACTGGATTGATCCTTGGCTACTTGACAATGGCGTTGACTTCCCTATGGCCTATGCACCTCATGCATCTGTTAAAGGTGAACACAACGCAATCTTCATTGGCGCCCCATCCTTCTATGTAATCAATAAAGAGAGTGAGTTCCAACAAGAAGCAAAAGATTTCCTCAACTTCATGGCTATGAATGAAGCGGGACACAACTACATGGTTAATGAAGCTAAGATGATTCCTGCCTTCACTAATGTAACAATGGTACCAGATGCGCCTCTATCAGCAGACGTTGCCAAATGGGTTGGCAAAGAAAATGGCGCTTACTCTTGGTGGCAGAACGATATGCCGGATGGTTTTGGTATGGGTACCCTTGGTCCTATCTACTCAAGTTATGCAAGTGGTGATTTAGACAAAGCAGCATTCATCGCTCAAATAAAAAAACAGATTGAAGCAATACCTAATAATTAACAAAAGTCTTATTGAACCATATATAAGGGTGTGGCATCACCACACCCTTATACTTTAACTAAAAATTATTGACTTTTGATACGCTTATAATAGTCAACACAGAAGGATTTGTATTTGGGAGATATACTTATGAATAAAAAAACAAGTGAAAGAACAGTATTCTGGCTCTTCTTGTTTCCCGCACTCTTTGCGTTCCTGATTGTTGTAGTTATTCCATTTTTTATGGGTTTCTATTATTCAATGACAGACTGGACGGCAATTGCAGGATTGGAAACCAAATGGGTTGGATTTGCTAATTACAGAGACATGTTCAGTTCCGTGGCATTTCAGTATTCCTTTATCTTAACCTTTGCATTTACAATCATCAGTGTTTTATCCATCAACATTGTTGCATTAACTTTGGCTGTACTTGTAACCAGAGAGATTAAAGGCAAGAACTTCTTTAGGGCCGGATTCTTCATTCCGAATCTTATTGGTGGACTTGTACTTGGTTACATATGGCAATTCATCTTCAAAAGCATCATTCCTTCAATGGGCGCCGCACTTGGCATTGAAGCTTTGGAGAATTTGCTGATTCTAGCCGATCCTACGTTGAGTATACTTGGTGTTGTTGCAGCATATACTTGGCAATATGCAGGGTATATTATGATGATTTATATTGCAGCCCTTGTTAATGTACCAAAAGAACTTATTGAAGCATCCAATATTGACGGAGCAACTTATTGGCAGCAATTTAGAGCAATTACCATTCCTCTTATAGCTCAGGCATTTACAATCACATCTTTCTTAACTTTGGTTAGTGCGTTTAAACAATACGATATCTTAGTCGCCTTGACCAGTGGTGGACCATCCACTATTTTCAAAGGGGAGATTGTTAACTCAACAGAACTTTTGGCAATGCATATCTATAATATTGCCTTCACTTATAATAAGATGGCAATAGGTCAGGCGCGAGCCATTGTATTCTTCTTTATACTGTCTATCGTAGCCATTGCTCAAGTGTATTCTAATTTGAAGAAAGAGGTGGAGATGTAATGACTAAAAAGAAAGTAACTAATATATTTTTGATGACCATCACCATTTTATTTTTCATCATTACCATGTTCCCTTTAGCAATTGTAATCATTAATTCGTCCAAAGCTTCCTTAGAGATTATGACAGACCCACTTGGCCTTCCTGTAAGTTGGATGCAACTTTTTAGAAATATTGCCGATATATGGAGTCGTCCTAGTATTAAGTACTCTTCTAGCGTGTTCTCATCGGTTATTGTAACATTTGGCTCCTTAACAACGGTTTCAATCTTCGCAGCCATGGCAGCATGGGTACTGGTTAGAACAAAAACAAGAACATCCGATGTCGTTTTTGTTTTGTTTTTATCAGGTCTGATTATTCCATTCCAAGTAGTTATGTTCCCATTGGTTGCAGAATACCGTATGATCTATGAAGCAACTGGAATTAGAATGCTTCGAACCTATCATGGTATGATTCTTGCTTACATTGGTTTTGGTGCACCTCTAGCAATCTTTATGTTCCGTGGGTTCATCAAATCAATTCCTATGTCCCTTGAAGAAGCAGCAAGAATTGATGGTTGTACAAGACCTCAGATTTTCTTTAAAATTATCATGCCCATATTAAAGCCAATATTTGTTACGGTTATTATTCTTAATGCTATATGGATATGGAATGACTATCTGCTACCTTCATTGATCCTTGGTGTAGGTCAAGATGTTCAGACAATACCATTAGCTATAGCAGGATTTGCAGGCTCATTTGTTAAGAAATGGGACCTAATTATGACAGCTGTATTAATGGCAGCAGCACCAATTGTCATTGGCTTCCTCTTTGGTCAGAAGCATATCATCACAGGAATGGTTGCTGGTTCAGGCAAATAGACAAACCAAAGGGACTGTTTGCACAGTCCCTTTTTTACTCTATGGGAAAGAGTTATTTTTTGTCATGAACGAAGTGTGCGACATCTTCATTCATGATAAGGGGACTCTCCTACCGAAACAAATATCCACAAAGTGGGTATCGCGACGAGGTCGCATTCATTCCCCAAATTCGGCACAATGTGCCAGAGTGAGGTGAAAATTTGAGTAAATTAGATTTTGAAAAAAACAGGATTACACCGGAACTTTTATTAACAGATGAAACATTGCTGTCAACAGCCAATGGGTATATAGGTCTTAGAGGGAATTTTGAAGAGGGCTACAAAGAAGGTTATGCCACCATAAGAGGTGCCTATATCAATGGGTTTTATGAGGATGTTGATGTGTTGTATGGAGAGAATGCCTATGGGTTTCCTCAGACAGCTCAGAAGATGGTTAATGTTATTGACGTGCAAACCATTCATCTATGGATTGAAGGGGAAGAATTTTCGATTTTTAATGGCAAGATTGAAAAGATAACCCGTCACCTTTCCATTGAAGAAGGTTTTGCTTTAAGAAAGATTTTGTGGACGTCACCCAAAGGCCATACCGTTGAAATAACCATACGGCGAATGGCTTCCTTTGAGAAATTAGAACTTATGTTAATTGATTATAAAGTAAAGGCCATTAATTTTAGTGGGGATGTACGACTTGAATCTATGGTTGATGGGCCAGTGGTTAATTATGTTGATGTGGATGATCCTAGGGTTGGATCAGGCCATGGCAAACTATTAACAGTAACGGACCTTCAAATCAATGAAGATAGGGTAATTATGACCGCTAAAACTAAGCGATCTGGTCTTAGTACAACCACAGCAGTTGTACACAACCTTCCTATGAAGCATCAGACCAATGGCAACACGGTCACCTCTTCTTACGAAAAATTATTACAAAATGGAGAGACCATCAGACTGGTTAAGTACGCTATATATACAGATAGTATACGTCATGGTCACAACAGTGCTATTGCAGAAGCCTATATCAAAGAAGTACTGAAACATGGCGTTGATGAGTGGTTTAGAGCTCAGAAAGACTACTTGAATAATTTTTGGCGTCGTGCAAGAGTTGAGGTTAAAGGTGATGCGTCTGTAGAAGAAGCGCTGAACTACAGTGTGTATCAGTTACTAGCATCATCAGGAAAAGATGGGTATAGCAATATTTCAGCCAAAGGTTTAAGCGGCGAAGGTTATGAAGGTCATTACTTCTGGGATACTGAAATCTACATGATGCCATTCTTTACATTAACCAACCATGAGTTAGCAAAAGAATTGATGCGTTATAGACATACAACACTAGATGCATCAAAAAATCGAGCAAAAGAATTGGGACATAAACAAGGGGCAAAAGTCGCTTGGCGAACAATCTCAGGCAGTGAATGCTCAGGTTACTTTCCTGCAGGGACAGCTCAATACCATATTAATGCAGATGTTGCCTATAGTTATCTTCAATACTTCTACGTCTCAAGAGACTTGAGCTTTATGGAAGAATGTGGCGCTGAGGTTTTGGTTGAAACTGCAAGGCTTTGGTTGGATATAGGTAATTATGACCGTGAAGGCCGGTTTGTTATTAATACTGTGACAGGTCCTGATGAATACACAGCAATCGTTAATAACAACTATTACACCAATGCAATGGTCGTTTATCATCTAAAAGGTACCATTGAAGTACTTAAAGCAATTGAAGAAGAAGATCAACAGCTTTATGGTCGTTTATATAAGCGATTGAAGCTTTCTGATTCAGAACTTCGTGGAATGGCTCGTGCTGCAACAGCCATGTATTTGCCCTATGATGAGCAACTTGGCATTGATCTACAGGATGATAGCTTTCTTCAGAAAGCGCCTTGGGATTTTGAACATACACCAAAAGAGCATTATCCCTTATTACTGCATTACCATCCATTAACCATCTACCGCCATAGAGTATTGAAGCAAGCAGATACAGTGTTGGCACATTTGTTGTTGGATAATAGGGATCAAGATATCATGAAGCATTCCTTTGATTTTTATGAAGGGTACACAACCCATGACTCAAGTTTATCACCATGTGTTCATTCAATGATGGCAGCTAGGGTTGGTGATGTTGAAAAGGCCTATGATTATTTCATGAAAACAATACGATTGGATCTAGATAACCTGCAACATAACACCAAAGATGGACTGCATATAGCCAATGCAGGTGGTGCATACATGTCAATGGTTTATGGGTTTGGTGGGCTAAGGATTAAACCGGAAGGTGTTTCTATAAGACCTGTACTGCCTGCTACCTGGAAAGGGTATAATTTTAGATTCATTTATGGTGAAGCAGAAGTAACGGTGAAAGTCGCTAGAGGTGTTACGGTGACTACTAGTCAACCAATCACACTGAAAATATTCGGGAAATTATATGAGAATGTATCCTCTGTAAAAGTTGCCCTCCCAGACAAATCGTGACTTAAGGGTTGAACAGTGGTTGATGGATATTGTCATAATCATGTTGTTATAGAATTTAAAAGGAGATTGTTATGAGTACAACGATTAAAGCATTTATTTTCGATCTAGATGGGGTAATAACAGATACAGCTGAGCTTCATTATCAAGCATGGCAAAAGATGGCCGACGAGGAAGGTTACCTTTTTAATCGTGAGATTAATGAAAAATTAAGAGGTGTTTCAAGAAGATCTTCTCTGAAAATTATACTTAATGGTACAGTGATTTCTGAAGACAAGATGGAAGCATTGATGAAAAAGAAGAATGACGATTACGGAGTGTTGCTTGAGACCATTAGCGGTAAAGATATTCTTGAAGGTGTTGAAGACTTGCTAGAAAATCTCAAAAAAAGAGGGATTAAGATTGCCGTGGCATCAGGAAGCCGCAATGCCAAACCCATTATGACAAAGCTTGGTATTCTTGGTTTGTTTGATGCAATAGGAGATGGCTATAGTGTGGTGCGTGCTAAGCCGGAACCAGATATTTTTGTTTATGCAGCAGGGCAAATTTGCGTAGATGTAAAAGATTGTTTGGTCATTGAAGACGCAGAAGTAGGTGTTCAAGGAGCAATAGATTGTGGTATGAAATCAATTGGTATTGGTCCTGTAAGCCGTGTTGGTAAAGCAGATTTTGTCTATAACAAGCCTGGAGACATTAACCTTGCTGAAGTACTCGGTGAGTAACATTAAGGTCACAAGATACCTTCTCGGAATTAGAACATAAGAAAAAATTGAAACTTAACAGAAAAGTTGCCTTGAGACCCTAAGTTGTATGTCATATGACTTAGGGTCATTTTATTCTTAAAGTGAGGAGACAACAGTAAATATGATAGAATTGCAAAGGATGGATAGGACATTTTTTAACGTAAAAATTTTAATTATGGACGTGGCTGTGGCTTTGTGTTACTATTTAGTTGACGTTGTTATTGGGGGTTTATATTGATTGAACAGAGTAAATGTTTTCCCGGACATCCAAGAGATGTAGCAGTAACGATGATCATTGTGAATGGAATTTTGACGTTAAAATTCGAAGAGCAAAACCCAATTAAATCATAACAGGAGGTATCATGAGCGAGATTAGACATATTGAATCTGACGAAGAGATTAAGATATTTTCAGACCCCTATAGAATGAGGATTATTAATGCTTATATCAAGGCTGGAGATCCTATGACGGTAAAAGGTGTGGCAGACATGATGGGGGAAGTGCCAGCTAAAGTGCATTACCATGTAAAGAAACTGATTAGTATTGATATACTTGTTTTGGATCATACGAAATTGATCAATGGCATTACAGCAAAGTATTATGTTTTGACCACAGATAGTTTCAGGGTGGCTTATCAGAACACATCTGATCAAAAAGCTCTTTTTGATTCGACGACCAATATGATTCTCAGTGTTGTGGATGAATTTAAGAAGGATATTGCCAATAACGCAGATTATATTAAAGGCAATAAATCAGAAGATCCAGAAGCAAAAAATGGGTTTTTCACAAAGGAAACACTCTATTTGAGTAAATTAGATTATGAAAATTTTGAAGCTGAATTAGAAGATTTATACAAAAAGTACAAAAGCAAAAAGAATGAAAGTCAAAACCCATACGATATGTTTGTTGGATGGTTTCGAAGATATTAGTTGATAACAGTTTGTCGTTAGTGGTTAGAAAGAAAGCAGCTAGGAGAGAATCCTAAGCTGCTTTTTATGTTTTATAGTGCTCTGGTGGCTTCTTTTAGCCATTGCTTGACTTCTTCTGATACATTGGGTGACAGTAATTCGTAGACTTTTTGATGATAGTCGTTTAACCATGCCAGTTCTTTTGGCTCCATGATGTCTGGATTTATACAGCGAAGATCAATGGGACAGAAGGAGATGACTTCAAAGCCTAGATAGGTGCCGGTGTCGTTTGAGGCAAGTTCTTCTACGATGACTGTGTTCTCTATTCTTATACCGTATTGGTTCTCCTTGTAAATACCAGGCTCGTTGGTTATGACCATACCAGGCTTTAATATGACATCAGAAAGTTCTTTTCTGATTCTGGCAGGGCCTTCATGTACGCCAAGCAGATAGCCAATGCTATGACCGGTACCTGATTTATAGTCCATATGGTTCTCCCACATAACCTGTCTTGCGATGATGTCTATGTTTGTCCCTGTGATGCCTTTGAGGAAAGTTAATTGATTTAGACGAATGTGGGCTCTGACAACCAAAGTGAAATCACGAATTTCTTCAGTGGTCAGCGGCCCTGTAGCCATTGTTCTTGTGATGTCTGTTGTACCATCCAAATACTGGCCACCGGAATCTAGGAGGAACAATCCTTTTGTCCCTATCCGGGGAGAGTTAGCTATTGGTGTGCTATAGTGCATCATTGCCCCGTTTGGACCGTAAGCTGGTATTGTCTTGAAGCTAGGTTCAATAAACAAATCTTGTTCAGAGCGGAAAGCCTCTAATTGTCTCTCTGCTTGTAGTTCTGTCATATGACCAGAGTTTACATGGGTATCAAACCAATGTAAGAAATTAACCATTGCAACACCATCTTTAAGTTGTGCGTTGCACCAATGCTCTTTTTCAGTTGGATTAATACAAGCTTTAAACATATAGGTTAAATCAGCTGCTTCAATAC